>WBZQ01000228.1_pt1 | contig 49934 bp, 48 predicted proteins | sample 5204251 | NCBI WGS metagenome assembly WBZQ01 (sample SAMN12412402, study PRJNA552823) | activated sludge metagenome | isolation source: activated sludge from nitrification reactor of wastewater treatment plant... | place: USA: Virginia | collected 2017-09 | reverse complement strand
TGGCGTACCACCTATAGGTTCTGGTTTCACCGGGTGCCGCCAGCGCGCAAAGATCTTTGCCGAAATCGCTTCGGTTCGATGAACACCGGCCCTCGGTCTTATTCCCGCTTTGGTCGTGCCATCCATTGCGACCAACATTCGCCCCCTGAGAATCGATGGAGTCCACCAGACTCAATCCGTTCACATGCATGGAGGCATGTCTGGTCGACGGTTCATCGCTGTCACTGACAGCCGTCACACGCTTGTCCGGCCGGGCAAGCCGCTTTTCAGGATCGAGCATGACTTCCTGCCCGTTCGTCTCCGGGGACAGCAGGTTGGTAAAGGTCACCTCCAGACAATCGCCCTCATTGGCTCGGAGCACCAGCGGTCGAGGCCGCTTATCGGAGCGCAATTTGACATTGCCGGCCAAGTCGAGATCGGCGGGCCCGTGCTGAAGGGTGATCGCCTTCTCCTTTTCGTCCGACGCACTATCCAGCTCACCATTGAGGAGATCGTTCTCATCGGCAGGCACAACATCCCGGCTCAGCGCATACATGATGCCGGCCGGATTAAACGCCCCGAACCGATTGTAGTAATACACTTGATCTAAGGCCACGACCTCGGCGGTGATGGTCCGTTCGCAGGCCGGTTTGACCACCTGCTGGGATACCGGCATTTTCGGTTTGGCACAGCCCCACCAGAGGATGGACAGACTCAGAATCGCTGCGGTTTTGACGACCACTCGGATTCGGTCCCCGTTCAGTCCCTGTCCGGATCGAGCGGCGTGAACATCTGCGGCAGGCATTTCCGCACTCCGTTGAGTGGGCGATGGAACGAATACATCATCTCGCATGATCAAGATCTCCACTGGGCTCATTGATGACGATCACACCCTATTGCGTGCAGGAAAACGTTGGTGTTGCGGCCCCCGGCCATGGCGACAGACGGGGTATATTGGGCAGCCCGCTATCGGGAAGCGCCCATCCATTCGCCAGGAATGCCAAACATTGGAAATTCAGCGCTGGTTGAGGGCCACCTTGCACGCCTGTCGGTTCCGGGAAAATATATTCCCCGACCGGCGCGACATAGACACCGGCCGTCAGGCCATGCGCGGCTTTGGGCGCGCTCGGCACATCGCTGCCGTCGGGTAGCGGCGCGGGATCGTCAATCCGCACCATCAGCTCCCGCGTGGCGCCTTTCAAATTCCCGTTGAAATCGAACAGGGCAGCGGCCGTCAACGGCGGAACGTAGCGGAACCGCCCGAATACGGCTTGATCCTTTTCCGTGCTATGAAGCAATCGCACCTTGGGGAGCCCACCTGGTGCAACATCCACGGCATAGACACTGACACGCCGGCTTGGATCAGTCGTGAAGCCTTCGACTTTCAAGCGGTCCTGGCATTCAGCAGCAGCGCCGCAGTCCACGACCGGCCCCCTCGTACCAAGCAGGGACTCCTCCAGACTCACATAGGCGCGTCCACCGGGTTTCGTATAGATGCCCACATTCGCCACCAGTGTGTGCACCGACACAAAGTCGCCCTGCGCATCACGAGCCCTCGTGCCCGAGAACGTGATGTAGTCGCCGACTCTCACCGGCGCCTGCTTATTCGCATCGCACGACGGGCAGGCCTTAATCGCATTGTTTCCAAACTTGATCGGCGGCACCAGATCGACAGCATCCATAACGAAGGTGAGCTCTGCGGGTCGATTCTGGATCGGGCACTGCACGTCATTGGTCGCGCGCGGCACACACATGGGATAGCCAGTCAGCGCGTGCACCGTAGGATTGCCCTGGTCGACAGTGAAACGTGGGTCCGGAAAGCGAGAGTTCGGATCATCCATACCAACTGGTGGGGGTGCCGGATTCGGCTTACCGTATCGTCCATCCCCCGCGAACAGATCCGAGGCCTCCAACGCGGGATCGTTCAGGCGAATACGCGTATCGCTGCCGGCGCACGTCACCGCGGTCGGACTTCCGCCCACACACATCATGCCGGTCACCGTATCGATGTGATGGATGAAGCCGGCGCCGGTATTCAAGGATTGTTGCGAGATCGTGACCAGGCCGGCGAGATAGAGGCCATTGACAATATTCCCGCTGACATCTACCTCAAAGGCCGCCAAAGGCGGAAACTTGTCGCTCAAGGCAAGCCCAGATTCTCCATATTTTTTTGATACGCCCTGGGCCTTGTCGAACAGCTGCTGCGCGGTGAAATAGGCGGCCGGCAATTGAATCACGAGATTCTTCGGCAGTACCACCTCCGCCCCATTCACCGTCAGCTTGGCACCGGACAGGGGGTCTGCGGGACTATCGAGCGTGAGACGCTGGATGTGTCCCACGATCTGAAATGGCGTCACCGTCTGCGAGAGCGCGGCCCGCGGCGGGATCATCCCGGCTAAGACAAGCACACCGATCATCCATAGGGTGACAGTGGACGGTACACGCATTGACAAACCTCCTCCTGGAAACAGACGGCACCTATACCTTCAATGTGATCAAATAATTTGGGGCCCGGAAGCAGCAACCCGCTGAAAGACAGTACGAAGGGATGACCACTCAGTCCGCACTAGGCCGGGCACGAGATACCAGATTGCACAATACTTGCCAAGCCATTTTCTTCCTGGTCCGACGAAGAAATACATACGGCGAGACCATACGGATCGACGCGTGACAATCCTCACCATGCAGGAAATGCGGTGTCTACGTACGTACCAATGCACCGACTAGCGTGGGTCGCGCGCATTTCCATGAAACGATGGAACGATTCGGCTGTGGCGTGGCGGGTACGGCGACCCGCAGAGGATAGGAATGGTTTCTTATCGATTTGGATACGAGGCAGTATTGGAATGGATACAGAGTGGCTTCAGTCGATGCGTGTCACATTGACACGGCATGTCTTGCTGCAGGCGATTCACTCAACAGAGCCGTAGCTCCGCACCTCTGCTCAATACTTCTTTCTGAACTGCGGGGGCGCGTGTGGCGGTGGCGAAGGACGCGGTCCCTGCATACCGGATGGTGGACGCGCCGCACCGAATCCCCCATATCCACCGTACCAGCCAAAGCCTACAGGACCGTATGGCCCACCGTAGTATCCCAGCGGCCCGCCCCAATATCCGGCCCCGTATCCGATGCCGTATCCGTATCCGGGACCAGGCCAATAGGAATAATGCTGGGCGCCCGCATAGCCGGGATCGAGCATGAAGTCCTGCTGGGCCAACCGTTGCATCTGATGCACGGACTCGGCGCAGGCCGACATCGAGACCACTAGACAGAACGCCATGGCGCCAGCGAAGAGGCGCATGCTGGCTCTCCCACGAAACATTGCAATTCGTCTACGCATCACCTCGATGGCTCTCCATGTCAGTACTTCTTCTGAAACTGGGGCGGCGCGTTCTCCGGCGGCGTCGGACGAGGTGCCGGCGCACTCGCTGAATGGTGGGTCCCACCGTAGCCGCCTCCATACCATCCATAGCCGGGGCCATAGTAGCCGAAGGGATTCCACCAATATCCTGCGCCTCCATAGGCTGGTCCGTCGGCATAACCGTCATGCGACCGCTGACTCCATGCGATATGCCGTTGCCCCTGATGCCACGACTCCGCGCACCCCGCCGTGAGCAGCAGGCTCCCGATCATGCAGCACCAGATGATGGCTCGCGTCATGTCACGCCTCTCTTAAAAGTGGTAAGACAGCCCCATGAACAGCTGATGTGCTCGGTAGGTCCCATCGAATCCACCCACCGGTCCGAACGCGCCACCGAAACGAAACGTCGAATCGGTGTATTTATATTCGGTAAACAACGCCACCTTGGGCGTGACGAACGCTCGCACACCGACCAGCACGTTGGCGCCGAACGACACCTGGGTATCACTTTCCGTGGTGGAAGATCGGCCAAGATGCGCGACCAGGATGGCCGGCCCGCCCCCGAGATAGGGTTGCCAGGTCATGCCTGGATACCGCAGGACAACGCTGGGGCCGATGTTGGTCACGGAGAGATGAATCCCCGGGATGTCGTCAAGATTTTTGATGTGCGGAGTGCTGTGGGAAACATCCAATTCGATTCCCAGGATCCCGTGATTGGGGAACAGCCCCACTTTGCCGCCGAAGGCAGGACTGGTTTTCAGATTGAAATTGGGCGCTTCCAACCCGGCAAGGGATCCACTCCCTCGCACGTTCCGGATAGGATCAGCGAAATTCACCCCCAATTGAGCGGCCGCATACCATTCAGCCTCGGACGGAACAGGAGCAAGGAGCAGTACCGACAACAACCCTAGGGCTGAAAGCCCGCTAGGCACATACCAGTTCCCTACCATGGTGAGGTGCTCCATGGGCGAGGCTTATCATGATCATAACAGGCGCCCGGCGCAGAAGACTGGACAACTTTGCTGTTCTGACTTCCGTGATGTCGAATTACAAGTACGAGGAGTGGGGTGGCTGAGCGAATAGGATCAATGCGGACTAGTTGGATTCAGCACGGCAGTGCAGGCGAGAGCAGAGCCTCCTGTCTCTTAAGGCTCATTCCGGGCAGAAGAATTATAGAGAACGTACAAGGCAATACCGCCCGCGACCGCAATCGCGATCCCCGCTAGCGCGCGGGTGCCAAAACTCAGCGGGCCAAGAAAAAATTCCGCTGCGCGAGGCAATACCACCGTGGCGAGCAGGACCAACGCCAGGGCGATCAGATGTATTCGAAGGTAAATGGGTTCGCCAGGTTTACGCATGAGTCCACTCGCATCGGCACGGGCAGTGTACGAACTCTGGCGGCCGTATTCCAGTCCGAAACAGGGGTCGGTGCCAATCGTGCCTGCACGGTTAGTCCTGAATGAGCTGCTTGGTCTCCTCAAGATGTTTGTTCAGATAGGGCATAAACGGCGTCCCACCTGTGCCCACGGCAGTCGGATTACTCGCATGCGATTGGTGTTGGCGGAAGATGTAGCGCTCGGCATATCCGACATGAATGTCGCGAAACTGGGCCAGCAAGTCCACGCAAGTGCAAAAGGCTTTCCATAATTGAGGATTCGTCGTCTTCCGGTCGCGGGCATACCCGTACAGGAGTGGACGCTGTTGCCCATCTACCCGCGTCTCCAGTGCAGACACAAAGGCGCGGTGGCGTGGCGGCATATAGTCACGCATCTCGACCAGATATTGCGTCAAGGGGTCGTCGGCATGGAGCACACCGACGCCGGCACAATAGAACTTTGCGAGCCGGTTTCTCCGCGGAATTGTTGTGGGCATTCAGCGTAGTCCGTGACCCCTTCGTACATCAGCCCCTGCGGCAGCGCCGGACTATTCTTCCAACCATGGATATAGGGCCGCACGCGACTGTAATAAATATACGGGTCGCACCGTTCCGGCATACGAAGGAGTGTTTCCCGCATCGCCTCTTGTGCAACGGCGAGTGCGTGTAACCCGGCCAGCATCGCCTCCGCGTCATCAGCCTGCGCAGCGTTCTGCGCCTGAACCAATCCCTGCAGCCCAGGTCCGGCCTTCGCTTCGATATCAATGTGAATCAACACAAACCATTCCTCATCAAGCCCGCCGAGAAAATTCTGCAGGAGCACGATGTTCCCTAGCTCAATCGGTTTGTGTGGATGAAGCCGGCGCCAGTTGTGCAAGGCGTAGGAGGCATACGACAGCACCGGAGGACGACCTAATTGCTGAGCAATGCGATACCACGGTACAGCGATGCCGGCGGGGAAACTGGCAGCCGGATGGTCCGGGTCCTCCCAGACATAGGCATGGCCGGCAAACGACAGGGTCCGCATGGCCGAACGGAATACATCCAGTCCCCAATCGTCCGCCACAGGGCCCATGATATCTGACCGATCCTGAATAAACTGACGGAATTGTCGGGCGGTGAGAAGCTTCGGCAACTCCGTCGCGATCTGATTCAAGATCGGCTCTTCAGGAAGCTGGTCCAAGGGGTCTGTCGCAGGAAGAAAGCCGCGCTCAGGAGAAAGGTCAAACGCGGCGAGCGAGAGAGGCGATTGAACTGGCATCATCATGATTCTCCCGAGGTGACGCGAATAGTTCACTCTACCACAGGGCGGGAGATGACTGCTGTCGACTTGGCATCCTGCCTGAACGCATCAACGTAGGACCAGGGTCATAGAATAAACGCGTCACGAAATGAAATCGCTATTGGGGGGAGGACGAGGAACCGTGAGGACAGGTGAAAAGAACTGCGTAATACTTACTTGTCGTCGAGTCTTTCCCGCACGTTGAATTGATTCATCGCCGTGGCGACATCGCGATTCAAGAGTAACTCCAGCGCATCGACGGCCCGGTCAAGACAGGGCGCATACAGCGCTCGTTCCTCTGGTGTGACGGGCTCCAACACATAGTCGGCGGAGTCTTGCCGCGGCGCCGGGCGCCCCACACCGACCTTCAAGCGGACGAACTTAGGCGTGCCTAAGGCTTCGATGATCGACTTGAGACCATTGTGACCGCCGCTGCCGCCATCCCGTCTGATACGCAAACGCCCTGGCTCAAGGTCCAGATCATCGTGCACCACAACGAGGGCATCAGGAGTGAGACCAAGTTCGCGAAGGAGGCCTTTGAGGGGGGGACCGCTCAGATTCATCCAGTCGAGCGTTTGGGCCAGCTCGACGAGTTTGGAACCGGCGCGACCCGAGCCTCGCTGGGCCGCGCCTTTCCTGGTGAGACGTATCGACCATCGCGCCGCCGCCCGTTCGATCACCCAGCAGCCGATATTGTGCCGCGTCTCGGCGTACTCGGCTCCGGGATTGCCCAATCCAACGAGCAGGCGCAATGCCACTACTTCTTCTTCTCTGGTTCCTTCTTGGCTGGAGCCGCTCCCGCCTTGGGTGCCGCCGCCCCGGCCTTGGCGTCACCCGCCTTACCGGCTTCCGCGCCAGCCGCACCTTCAGCCGCCGCTTTGCCCTTGGCCGCCACTTCCGGTTCCTTGGCGCCCTCAGCCCCGGCTGCACCGGTGGCGAGCAAGGATTCCAGCTTCGCATCGGTCATCGGCGCCGCTACGCTCACGACCATGTGGTCGGGATCATCCAGGAAGCGCAACCCTTCCGTCTTCGGAATATCTTTGAGGTGGATACCTTCATTGATCTGTAATTGCGAGGCATCGATTCCGATGAAATCCGGCAACACAGAGGGGAGACATTCGACATGCAATTCGCGCAAGGCCTGATGCAGCACGCCGCCCTCTTTGAGGCCGATCGGCTGACCGCCGGTCAAATGGATCGGCACCTTCACGCGGATCGGCTTATCCATGGCGACTTCGAAGAAATCCGCATGCAACACGCTGCTCGTGATCGGATCGACTTGAAACTCTCGCAACAGCGCCGTACGGTTAGGTTTGCTTTTCGCCCCATTGATCGTGAGAGAGATGAGCGCCGTGGACCCGGCTTGTGACCGCAAAACTTTTACCAACTCATCCGGCTTGACGGAAAGCAGGAGACATTCCCCCTGCCCATACAAGACCGCCGGAACACGACCGGCCCGACGAAGTTGACGCGCTGGGCCTTTGCCCCCACCTTCTCTGCTCTCAACGGTTAATTCGAATTTCATGATGCTCCTCCTCGACCTGTCGCTCCACGCGGACGGCCTACACGAATAACGAACTCACTGATTCATCTTCATGGATACGCCTGATGGCTTCACCGAATAGCGGCGCCACAGACAACAATTTCAACTTCGGACACTTCAACTCCTTGCCGCGCAACGGGATCGAATCGGTCACGACCACTTCCGTCAGACCGGACTGCTGAAGTCGTTCCAACGCAGGCCCCGACAAGACGCCATGAGAGCAACCGGCCCACACTTCCCGGGCCCCTTTATCAAGACAGGCCTGCGCCCCCTGCACAATGGTGCCGGCCGTATCGATCATATCGTCGAGGAGCAGGGCGCTCTTGCCTTGCACATCGCCGATAATGTTCATCACTTGCGCCTGGTTGGGTCCCTCTCGCCGCTTGTCGATAATGGCGAGATTGGCCTGGAGCCGCTTGGCGAACGCCCTTGCCCGTTCTACGCCACCGGCGTCGGGAGACACCACAACCAAATCCTCAATCTTGCGTTTGGTAATGTAGTCCAGCAGCACCGGTAACGCATACAAATTGTCCACGGGAATATCGAAAAACCCTTGAATCTGGCTGGCGTGGAGATCCATCGTCAACACCCGGTCTGCACCGGCAGTGGTGATCAGATCCGCCACCAACTTGGCCGAAATCGGCACACGCGGCTGATCCTTGCGATCCTGTCGGGCATACCCGAAGTAGGGAATGACCGAGGTGATGCGATTGGCCGACGAACGCTTCAACGCATCGATCATGATGAGCATCTCCATGATCGAATCGTTCACCGGAGCACAGCAGGACTGGATCAAGAAGACATCCGCCCCGCGGACATTCTCCTCGATGCGCACTCGGATCTCACCATCACTGAAGGAGGAGACCGTGGCGGCGCTAATGGGCAAATCGAGATACGTTCCAATCGCCCGCGCAAGCGCAGGATTGGCGTTGCCCGAAAAGAGCTTCAGTTCCCTGTTCATTCCACCCCTTCGATGCACTACGTGGCGGTACGCTGCTGTATGCGATGCTGGTCGAGTTCGTACAACACGGTGGGCACGGACAGGACCCGGAGTCAATCCCGCTGACCTCGTGCACTGCCCGAACAAGCGGACGCCTACCGAAGCTCAGCACAATAACGAAAAGCCTCGGAAGTTGTCAACCAATCGACCGTCGGCAACGGTCCGGCAGAGGGCAATCCCTAGGCCCGGGTGTGAGGGTTCAACAGGCGAGCGGACCATGCCCCGCTCTCTAGAGATCCATCCACGAGACCGGCTGCTTACACGACCCGTGTCTCCGGCACGCCGCCCACCGGAACAGCGTAGGCCTTCATCTGTGGATCGGCACTACAGACCAGGGCAGCCTGCCTGGCCACAGCTTCGTCCTTAAACACCCCGAACATCGTGGCACCGCTCCCGGAGAGGAGGGCACCCTCAGCCCCCAGACTGACGAGTTGACGTTTGATCTGCGCTAGCACCGGATGCTGAGCAAAGACAGGGGACTCAAAGTCGTTCTCCATCAGGAAAACGATCTCTGCCCAATCCAACGTGGGGCGATTCCCCAACTGCAGCAACGACTCGGAGAGGGGGCGCACCCCTTGGCGAGTGGCCGCGAGTTGCTGGTAGGCCCATTTCGTTTCGACGGGAAATCCCGGGTTGACGAGCACGATCCATCGCTGCCCCGTGACCTGCACCGGACGAACCTGTTCGCCCCGGCCAGTCACACAGGCGGCAGGCGCCACAAAAAAGAATGGCACATCACTCCCGAGCTGCTGGCCCACCTCAGCCATCTGCGCCACCGACCAATCCAGCCGTAACAGCCGGACCAAGCCCAGGATAGTCGCCGCTGCATCGCTGCTGCCTCCACCCAACCCCGCACCCAATGGGATACGCTTCGTCAGCGTGATCGAGAGGTCGAGTGGCCGCTCCGCTCGCGCCAGCACGAGTTGCGCGGCACGATAGACAAGATTGCTGTGGTCGGCCGCCAACGCGACATGATCGCAGCGCAACGCAATGCGCACGGCATCGGCAGGCTGCATGGTGAGGATGATCTCATCGGTCAGGCCGACCGTATGCATGAGAGACCAGATGGCGTGGAAACCATCAGGCCGCCGTTCAAGCACTCGGAGAATCAGATTGACCTTAGCGGGAGTCTGAACACACAGGCTGGTAGAGTTCACTCGCAGCGTACTGGGGCGGCGCTAATCCCGGCCTCCTTTAATTTCATATTTTTCAAGACGGTACCGGAACGACCGGGTATTCAATCGCAGGAGACGCGCGGCGCGCTTCTTGACCCACTGACTCCGTTCGAGTGCTTTTAAGAGCAGGTCTTTCTCGATTGTATTGATGAGCCCCTCAAGGTCCAGACCGTCCTCCGGCAATTCAGTCGGCACAGTCTGGTGATTGGCCACCGGCTTGTGAAGCCACCCGCGAATGTCTGCATCCGTTACCGACGATCCCGTTGTGAAGGCCACCACGCGCTCGATCACGTTCTCCAACTCACGAACGTTTCCTCGCCACTCATGCGCCAATAGGATGCGCATGGCCTCCTGGCTCATCGTCGGCACTGGTTTACCACTTTCCTTGGCAAATTTCTCCAGGAAATGTTGGGTCAACAGGGGAATGTCGCCGCTACGCATGCGTAAGGGCGGCAGCTTGATCGGAATCACATCGAGCCGGTAGTAGAGATCCTCGCGGAACGCTCCTTCGGCGACCGCCCGCTCCAGATCTCGATTCGTCGCCGCGACGATGCGCACATCGACCTTCACGTCCTGCGTTCCGCCCACCCGCCGGAACTCGCGTTCTTGAATCACCCGCAACAGCTTCACCTGGATGGCCGGCGTCGTGTCCCCGATCTCGTCGAGGAAGATCGTCCCGCCATTGGCCACCTCAAACAACCCGGCCTTATTCGACACCGCGCCCGTGAAGGAGCCCTTCATATGGCCGAAGAGTTCGCTCTCCAGCAAGGTCTCCGGCACCGCGCTGCAATTCACGGTCACGAACGGCATGGAGGCGCGCGAACTGTTGAAGTGAATGGCTCGTGCCACCAGCTCTTTACCCGTCCCGCTCTCCCCGCCGATCAGGACATTGCTCTTGGAGTCGGCCACCTTCCTGATGACATCATAGATCTTCTGCATCGCCTCGCTTTGACCGATGATTTGGGAAAAGGACGAATGGCTGGCCAATTCCCGTTTGAGCAGCATGTTCTCGGTCGACAGCCGGCGCCGCTCGATCGCGTTGCGAATAATCAGCTGCACCTCGTCGACCTGAAACGGCTTGGTGAGATAGTCGTACGCCCCATGCTTCATCGCCTCGACGGCCGATTCAGCCGACGCAAACGCGGTAATCACCAACACGACGGTATCCGGCGAGGCGGCTTTCACGGCCTTCAGCACATCCAGCCCCCCGGCCTTGGGCATCTTGAGGTCCGTGATGACGAGGTCAAAAATCTCTTTTTGGATCTGCGCGATCGCCTCTTCCCCGTCCGACGCCACGGTGACCGCGTACCCGGCTCGCTTGAGCATGATGCTCAGGACATCGCGCAATCCCTGTTCGTCATCGACGACTAAAATCTTTTCCACGGTTCCCTTCCTTCAAGCCGTAACCGAGCACCGGTTTCGGCAGACTGCGGGAGACACACGACAAACCGCGCACCGCTCCCGACGTCGCTCTCCACCTTGATCCACCCCTCGTGGAGATCCACAATCCGGTGAACCTGGGCCAGCCCCAATCCTGAACCTTCCTTTTTTGTCGTGAAAAACGGGAGAAAGATCTTGTCGAAGTTTTGTTTGGGAATGCCTTCTCCGCTGTCCTGAAAACTGATCTCGATGACATCGGCACGTCGGCCGCCGACCTCCACCCGCCGCAGTCCGGTGGCAATCGTCAGGGTTCCTCCGCCGGACATCGCATCGAACGCATTGACCGCCAGATTCCAGAACACCTGCTTCAACTGGTCCTGATCGACCTGTGCAACCAGACTCATCGGGGCCATGCGGGAGATGATTGAAATTCCCACGCGTGACTGGGCTTCATGTTGAATCAGATCCAGCGTATCGGCAAGGACTTTGTTCAAATCTTGTTCGGCGATCCGCAACGCGGGAGGCCGGGCGTATTGGAGAAACTCCGTGATGATGTTATCGAGGCGCCTAGCTTCCCGGATGGCAATGTCCATCAACCGTTGACTGGTTTCATCCGCCCCCACATCCTGCCGCAGCATCTGCATGGCACCGGCGAGCGCCCCGAGCGGGTTACGTATTTCGTGCGCCATCCCCGCCGACATCTCTCCCAGGTTGGCCAACCATTCCCGCCGACGCATCTCTTCTTCCAGGTAGCGAATTTGCGTGAGGTCCTTGAACACCCCCACCAAACCGCGCTGCGTCCCTTGTTCCTGCAGGGGCGAGACGGTCATGCCCAACACCAGACAGCTGCCGTTGGCATGAAAGCAGTCCACCTCGAATCGCAGGGGCGACAACGACGTCATGTCTGCATCTGGCGTCCGCTGCTCCGGATGCCAATTGAACACTTCCTGCCACAAGCGACCCTGCACATCCGCGAACGCATAGCCGGTCACTTCATGCGCCGCGGGGTTGAACGAGGTGATCCGCCCCTCCTGGTTGGTCGTAAACACGCCGCTACTGATGCTTCGCACGATACTTTCGTGGAATACCTGGAGGCGGCTGAGCCCCTGTTCCTTCTCTCGCAAGGACTGATCGGCATGACGAAGTTCGTCGGCCAGCACGCCGCTCAAGTGTCCGACGACCAAGAATGCGAGCCCGTAGACCTCAAACGTCTGTAACGCTTCAGGGCCTTCCAGCTTGCTGGGAGGCAGCCAGGTGGAGGCATGCAGGAGGCCGAAATATTGAATCGCGGTGATGGAACCAAATAAGAGGGTGCACCCGGCTCCCGTCACAATGCCGACACGCCGGTATGGAACCAGACTGGCCACCGTGACCGTGATGACATACAACACGGCAAATGGACTCTCGACTCCCCCGGTCCTCGCAATCAGCACCGTTTCAAGAAGTACATCGACTCCCACCTGCACCCAGATGAACGCCGTATACGCAGCCGCAGTCGTAAGCCGTCTCAGCACCATCGCATACACAATGGTGATGGTGTAGGTCATGACGATGAGTGCGGTAAAGGTGGGGACGGATTCGCCACGTGTGGACTGAAACGCCAGGGACAATCCCAGCATCACCGTGACCAACACCACCCGCAGCCCCATCAGCCAATGGAGCCTGGTCTTCAGTTCAGGCAGTGCGCGATCGCCGGTGGGCGCCGCCACGCCTTCAAGAACAGGCGAAGGCGCTGCCTTCGGGTCACAGGATGACTCGGTGCCGTGCGTCGGGGCTGGACAGGTTGAGGACAGCATGCCGGGCGCGTTGCCCTGATGGATGTGCGACGCACGACCTGCTCGAATGATCAGGCCGTGCGCCGTGAATCGGATGCGACTGTGCGGCGTCGCTACTGAATGGCTTGCGCCATCGTGAAGATCGGCAGGTACATCGCGACGACGATAAACCCGATGATCGTACCTAGGACCACCATCATGATCGGTTCCAGGAGTGACGTGAGCGTTTCGACCGCCTGGTCGACCTCGTCCTCATAAAAGTCCGCGATCTTGCCGAGCATGGCATCGAGCGCGCCGGTGGACTCTCCGACGGCGATCATGTGGGTCACCATCTTCGGAAACACGTTGCACTTGGCCAGTGGCTCGGAAATCGTTTTTCCGCCGCTGATGCTCACCCGTGCATTCATCAACGCTTCTTCAATCACCTTGTTGCCGGAGGTTTTTGCGCAAATGCTCAGCCCTTCCAACAACGGCACACCGCTGGTGATCAAGGTGCCGAGGGTGCGGGTGAACTTCGCGACGGACGCTTTTCTGATCAAATCGCCGACGACCGGCATCTTGAGCAACAGCCTGTCGATCACCACCCTCCCGTTCACCGTGGCATAGTAGCGCTTGATCGCGAAGATCGTGCCGGCCAAGGCGCCGAACATGGCATACCAAAAACTCTGGAAGAAATTGCTGACGTTGATGACGATCTGCGTCGGGCCCGGAAGCCCGACCTTTCCGCCGGACATTTCCGTGAACATCTGCGCGAACACGGGAATGACCCATACCATCAACACACTGATGATGATGACCGCCACACCGACGATCGCCGTGGGATAGACCATCGCCGACTTGATCTGGCCTTTCAGCTTCATGGCCTTTTCAATGTGCTTGGCCAACCGGGTCAGAATCGTATCCAACAGACCGCCCACCTCACCAGCGTGGATCATGTTGACGTACAGATCGTCGAATACTTTGGGATGGCGTCGTAAGGCGTCGGAAAAGGTGGAGCCGGCCTCCACGCTGTTTTTGACGTCGCCGACCGTTTCGCGCAGGACTTTATTTTCTGATTGGGTAGAGAGAATGTCGAGACACTGAATCAACGGCAATCCGGCATTGATCATCGTGCCAAACTGACGCGTGAACACCACGAGATCCTTGTCAGTGAGTCCCCCGCCGAGGCTCAGCTTGAGTTTTCCGCCGCCCGACTTTTCTTCCAGGCTGGTCACGACGACCTGTTGCTTGCGAAGTTGCTCCACCGCCTCGTCTCGGGTCTTGGCGGTGAGCTCGCCCTTCTTCACAGCACCCTGGCGGTTGCGGCCGACATAGGCGAATGTACTCATAACGCGGTTTCCACTCCTTTAGAACAGCAGGCAGGACACGGAGGTATGCAGCGGAAAACTATGATCGAAGTCTATAAGACGACCCAAAAACTGTCAAACAAATGCAGGAAAATGGACCCGTCTGGACGCAGCAAAACACGCGTCCCAGCAAGACGACCACGCAGGATTCCGGACTCTCTATGAGGGTCGTCGCGAGGCATGCGACACCGACACTCGCCGGGGCTCCTCGCACGCGAGGCCGACACAGGTGCACTGGCAGCTCTAATGGGGAGACCGGCCGAAAACAACGTGTTCTGGCCGAAGCACAGGACGACGGAGCAGCCGTTGACGAATCGTCCGGGCTAGGCCTGGGTAGAGGTGATGCGGAAATAGCCCCTGGAGAGGTAGTGCAACCCGGACATGAGCGTGACCCCGCCCATCAAGTAGATGAGCGGATCAAGAACGGCAAGATCCAGCCGCCGCGAAGCAAAAAAGACGACCGCGATCAGAGTCGCCAGTTGCACCAACGTGGTGACTTTCCCCAGGACGGTCGGCGAGATATCGACCTGCGTCTGGGTGAAATGGGCCACCGCCGCACCCAACATCAGCATCAAATCACGACTGGCCACCAGAATTGTCAGCCAGAGGGGAACCAGGTGCATGACGGACAGGGTAATGAAGCCCGTCGTCAGCATGAGTTTGTCCGCCAAGGGATCCAGGACTTCCCCAAGTCTGGTCCGCTGATCGGCAACACGGGCAATGATGCCGTCGAGGGCATCCGTCACCCCGGCAATGAACAACGTGACCAGGGCATAGTCGAATTGTTCGTAGTTGAGCAGCCCGACATAGACCGGGATCAACAGGATCCGCAACATCGTCAGGCTATTGGGGACGTTCATGTTCATCAAAATGGATGGTGCGTGACTTGCCGGCACGGCGATCTGGGAATCCCACAGCAACCGCGCATCATAGAAACCCCATGGAACCTTGTCAACGACGGTTGCACTCCACAAGGCAGGTCCCTATAATCTGGACGCGTGCGGCAGGCCTTAGCGATGATCGACGGAGGTTGTGTATGAGCGGACTCCCCCTCCTCTTTAAGAAAGAGGGATTAATCGAACGGCACCAAGTCGAGGGGATCGACCCAAGCGACCGGTATTTCAACCGGGCCATCCTGGTCAGTCGAGTGGCGGCAGGATACACAGGCAAGGTCACGTATGAGGCCTATGCCGTCGAGGGATCGGCACATCCCACCACCAGTGCCGCCGTCAAGGCCGTCATCGAGAAACTCTTGAATATCGGGTTTACCCGATTGCGCACCCGTGTGAACTTCAAGGGCAGCCGCTATCTCGCCGAGAAAGAAACCTGGACCGATTATCCGGACCTTCCCGCTTAGGCTTTCGCGAACTCCCGACAGATCAGATCGTGAATCAACGGGCGGAAGAGGCGAATCTGCTCATTCCGTCTCGTGGGATGCACCCGATTCGAGAGCAGCACTACTTCCAATTCCTTCACCGGATCAATCCACAGGGACGTCCCCGTAAATCCAAGATGTCCGAATGACTCCGGGGAAAACCGTGTCCCTGAAGAGGAACGGACCGATGGGGTATCCCAGCCCAGCGCCCAGCTGGAATTTGGCACTCCCTGCCTGTTGCTCGTGAAGAGCGTGACCAGGTCGGGCGGCAACACTCCTGACTTCTTTCGTCGACCATCCATCCAGGCCTGCGCAATCGCCAGCACAGCTCGAGCCGTACCGAACAACCCGGCATGACCGGCCACGCCGCCCAACGCATAGGCATTTTCATCATGGACCTCCCCGCGCAAGGTGCGCCCGCGCCAGGAATCGTCCTCCGTCGGGGCAATTGCGTTCCGCCGCTCGCCGAATCCGGCCGACGCCGGGGTGTGCCCATGGGGAATATACGCGAGCGGGCACGCACCGAGCGGCGCGAAGATCTGGCTACGGCAGAATTCGTCCAGCGACTCGCCCGACAGCCGCTCCACCACCCGCCCCAGCAACATGAACCCGAGGTCGCTATACAGGCTGCGTGTCCCCCGTTCGTAGATCAACTCTTCCGCGCCGATATAGTCCAGGACGGCCGCCCGCGCCGCCGCACTCCCAAGAAACCCCGCTTGCGTGGCTTCGCGTGAGGCAATCCGCTCATGATAAGGGCGCCAGCCAGGCAGCCCGGAACTATGTGTCAACACGTGGCGCACCGTCGACGCGCCGATGGGACGGTCCCGAAGTTCTTCCAGAATCCGTTCGAGCCGATCGTCCAGTTTCAGCAATCCGCGCTGCACGAGTAGCACCACCGCCGTGGTGGTGGCCAGGACCTTCGTCAGAGACGCGAGGTCGTAACAGGTGTCGACCGTCACTACCTCCTCCGGAACTTTTTGAGTGAGGAGGCCGGCCGCACCTTCAAAGACCATCGCCCCGCGGAGCCGAACGGCCAGTGCCGCGCCAGGGAACGTGCCGTCGTCGACCGCCGCTTGCAGCGCCGATTGCAGTGTCTGTTGTGTAGCCATGGCTATGGGGCTCCGCCCAGGGGACATACGGAAGAGTTGTGCCGTGCGCGCACCATCAGCGCCGACAGGGACAGATCACAAGGCAAGGAGGACAATGCGGGGAAGTGCGGGAGTCTCACCGGGCAGGACTTGATTCGCCAGCCAGTTTACCTTCGACGGAAGCCGCATCCGCCTGATACGCATCGCTTTCTTCGACCTCCAGCATCCGCTCAAAGGACCGCAGAGTCGAACGAAACCGTTCCACCATCATCAGGCGCTGCTTCTGCAGGTCCGCGACGCCACGCTGCATCTCGGTGAGGCTCACCCGGGCCTGCCGGATGATCTCACTGGCTTTCAGTTCCGCTTCCTTCACGATCAGATCGGCTTCCCGCTGCGCCGAGCGTTTCACATCCTCGGCCAGCGTTTGTGCCGACACCAACGTATTGGAGAGGGTCGCCTCCGTGCGTCGCAGATCCGCCACCTGCTGCTCGGTGGCGGTGAGTTTTTCACGGAGCAGGCTGTTCTCCCGGTTCGCATTCTCAACGGTGAGTGCGAGTTCTTCGAGAAAACGGTTCACTTCGTCCCGGTCATAACCCCGGAACTTGACCTGGAAGACCATCTGCTGAATGTCGATGGGAGTGATTTTCATGCAACACCTCGTGCTCGACAGTTAGTGCATCCGCAGGGCGATATCTCTCAACGATTGAACCACGGCATATTGCAAAAAGACAAGGATCAGGATCGCGATCATCGGCGAAAGGTCCATGCCCATGCGCCATCCAATCAGCCGCCGGATGGGCGTGAGCACCGGCTCCGTCGCCCGCTCCAGAAACTGAACGATGGGATTCCATGGATCCGGATTGACCCACGAAATCAGCGCGCGGGCGATGATGACCCACATGTAGAGCCACAAGACCGTATCCAGAACCGTGGCCGTCCCCTGCAACACATTGCCTAGCACAAACATCAGCGTCCCAACTCCTGTGAACGTTTCGTGGCCGCCTCAACGGCCGCCATCACACAGCCTCGCATGCCTCCGATTTCCAACTGATGCAACCCGGCGATGGTCGTCCCTCCAGGCGAAGCGACCTGATCCTTCAACCGGGCCGGATGCTCGCCTCGCTCCAAAACCATCCGTGCCGCACCCAGAACCGTCTGGGCCGCCAGCAATTGGGCCGTGGCCCTCGGCAATCCCATCTTCACCCCGCCGTCGGCCAACGCCTCGATGGCCACGAACACATAGGCCGGTCCGCTGCCACTCAATCCCGTCACCGCATCCATGAGCCGCTCTTCCACCGCGACCACTGAGCCCACGGCTTCGAACACACACCGCACCGCCGCCACGTCGTCAGGGGAAAGATCCGCCTGATAGGCCAACGCCGTGACACCCTCGCGCACCAGGGCAGGCGTATTGGGCATCGCGCGAACAATACCTCGCGGGTGCACCACCCGTTCGCGGATCCACGCGACCGTCACACCGGCGGCAATCGAGACGACTAATTTCCCGGACAGTGCAGGACCGACTTCGTTGAGCACAACCGGCAGGGCCTGGGGCTTGACCGCCAACACAATGAGATCGGCCTCACGAACCGCCGTGCTGTTCGACTCGCTCACTCGAATACCAAATCGCGACTTGAGGAGGTCGCGGCGCGCGGCCATCGGGTCCGTGGCGGAGATCGCGTCAGGGGCGGCCACCTTCGATGCCACCAACCCGCCGATCAAGGCCTCAGCCATTTGGCCGCCACCGAGGAAGGCAATGGACCTGTTCAACATACCGCTATTCACCACGCGCTCCAAATAGGGCCGTACCAACCCGCACGTAGGTCGCTCCCTCTTCAACAGCCACAGGATAGTCGTGCGACATTCCCATCGATAACTCCTGCATATTAATGTTCCGGCAACCCTGTCCTGTCAATGCTTGCGCGAGTTCTCGCAGTTGGCGAAAGTAGGGACGGGCCGCCTCCGCCGTCGCCGTGGGAGGAGGAATCGCCATGAGGCCACGCACGTCCACACACTCAAGGGCATTTAACGCTGGCAGGACCCCTTCCAGCGCTGACGGGGCGAATCCTCCCTTACTGAGTTCGCCCCCGAGATTGACCTCCAGCAACACACGTTGCCTGATCCCCACCACCTTAGCCTGACGATCAATTTCTTCCGCCAATTCGAGGCTATCAACCGAATGAATCATCTCGAACCGACCAACCACCGATTTGACCTTCCGCCGCTGCAGGGTCCCGATAAAGTGCCAGGTCACGCCCTCACGATCGAGCATCTCGATTTTGGGGAGCGCTTCCTGAAGGCGGTTTTCACCAAGATGCCGAATCCCAGCATCGACCGCGTCCCTCAGCCGTTCAACCGGAACGGTTTTCGATGCCGCGACGAGCCGCACAGTCTCGGGAAGGCGCCCTGCGCGAAGAGCAGCCTGGCGAATCTCATCCAGCACCAGGTGCACTCGAGCCGCAATCGTGTCCTGTCCTACATCCATGCTGCGCCTTGAGAATTGCCGCCGGCCGACCGTCTCAGCGGAGGCGTCACGCCTCGGATCACCTCGAGGATCTGGCCTGACGTGGAGCCGGGTATTAGCGGCCCCGCAGGAGGGCAATCCCGCTGACCATCGTGGCTTTCACCACACCTTCACGACGGTAGCTGAAAAATAGGTCGGGCTGGCAGATCGTGCAGGCATTCACCAGGGCAATGCGTTCCGTATGCAGGCCGTCGGCCAGCGCCTGCCGACGCACGAAAGCACGCAGATCGAGGTGCGCCTTGTTCGTGGCCACCGGCCTCACCACTGTTTCCCAATCGGGAAACACCTCGCGCAATTTCGACAACACCGGCTCGTCCACCTCGTAACAGCAGGGACCAGCCGAGGGCCCGATCGCCATTCGTAACCCCTCGACGGTCGCCCCGAACCGATCCACCAGCAGTGCCACGGTCTTCGGCACGATCCCGGCGACCGCCCCTCGCCAGCCCGCATGAATCGCGGCAACCACTCGACGGACGGGATCATGCAACAACACGGGAACGCAGTCCGCCGTCCGCACGGTCACCATCACGCCGGGTTGATCGGTCACCAGCGCATCCCACCCTCCTTCGAAGGTGGCGCCACGCGAGACCGGCTGATCCACGACCAGCGCGTCCGTGCCATGCACCTGCTTGACGGAAACCATGACGGACGCTGCCGGATCTCGAGCGCCGACCTGAGGCGCAGAGGCACAACCCGGTGTGACCGACGGGCCGGAGAGCCGTGTGCCGAAGAAATGCTCTATCCCGTCCGCCTCAGTCGCGAACGAGGGAACAGTAATCACCTCAGACGACATCGTCCTTCCCGCCCTTCACCACTCAGCAGATGCGCGACGGCTTAGTCGGCCTGCTTCCTCAGGAATGTCGGCACATCCCACTCATCATCGCCAACCACCGCAATCCGCTCAACGGCTTCCCGCGTCTCCCCCAGACGGCGCAGGAAGGTCGGCCGATCGATGTCCTTGATGGGGCGATCCGACGCCGCGGCATGAACGCCGGTCAACACCTGCTGTGCAGGTCGTCCGTTGGGAGTCCTCGCGGCAGAACGTTCCGCAGCGGCAGCCGGTCGAGCAGCCGGTTGCTCTTCCCGTTCGAATCCCGTCGCGATGACCGTCACGATCAAGTCATCACCGATCTCCGGATTAATCACCTGGCCGACGATGATATTCGCTTCGGCATCCGCTGCATGTTGCACGATGGAGGCGGCTTCTTCCACTTCGTGCAGCGACATGTTCGGGCCACCCGTGATGTTCAACAACACCCCGCGTGCCCCTTCCACGCTGCCCTCTTCCAGGAGCGGGCTGCAAATGGCCTGTTGCGCCGCATCCTGAGCTCGGTTCGCGCCGCGCCCGATCCCCATACCCATCACCGCACGTCCCGTATGCGCCATGATCGTCCGCACATCGGCGAAATCGACGTTCACGAGTCCTGTCGTGGTGATGACGTCGGCGATACCTTGGATGGCCTGCCGCAACACATCGTCCGCCACCTTGAACGCATCCAGCAATGGCGTCGCCTTATCCACGATGCCCAGCAACCGTTGATTCGGGATGATCAGCAGCGTGTCGACATGCCGGCCGAGATCGCGAATCCCTTCCTCGGCGTGGCTCATCCGACGATGGCCTTCGTACTGGAACGGCTTGGTCACGACGGCGACGGTCAGGATTCCCAGTTCCCGCGCAATGCTCGCCACGATCGGGGCGGCACCGGTCCCGGTCCCACCGCCCATGCCTGCCGTGACAAACACCATATCGGCGCCGACCAGACTCTCTCTGATCTGATCTTTGCTTTCGAGGGCCGCATCGCGTCCGACTTCCGGCTTCGCGCCTGCACCCAGCCCTCGCGTGCGCTCCGGGCCGATCTGAATCTTATACGAGGCCTGCGACCGTTCGAGGGCCTGCACGTCAGTATTGGCCGCCACGAAGTCGACCCGGCACAGTCCACCGGTGATCATCGTATTGACGGCGTTGCACCCTGCGCCTCCAACCCCGATCACTTTGATGCGAACGGGCGACTGCGGCTCCTCTTGAAATGAAAACATTGTGGCACCTCCCTTCACGATGGCGCGGATGGTCTGAAGCCGTCCGCAACAGTTAGAAAAAGTCGAACATCCACGATCGCATGCGATCGAACACTTTACCCAAGCCTTTGCCGTGACGAATGCCGGCAGCCTCCAAGTTGTCGGCATGTTGACGCGCGTGGAGTAACAGCCCGACGCCGGTCGCGTGCATCGGGTTGCTGACGATATCCCGTAACCCGCCGATGCCAGTCGGCACACCTCGGCGAGCCGGCAGATTCAGCCCGCGTTCCGCCGCATCCGGCATGCCTTCCAACAAAGACGTTCCGCCCGTAATCACCACTCCCGCGCCGAGCATGCCTTCATACCCGGCCCGCACGATTTCGCGTTTGACCAGGTCGAACATTTCTTCGACGCGCGGTTCCAGAATTTCTGCAATATCGCGACGCGTGAACTGCCGCGGTGGCCGGTCCCCGACCGAGGGCACTTCCACCATCTGATGGCCGTGCACCAGTTCGGTACGGGCAATGCCATGTTGCACTTTGATTTTTTCCGCGTCGGTTTGTGAGGTCAGCAAGCCGATTGCGAGATCTTTGGTGAGATTCTGTCCGCCAATCGGGAGGACTGCGGTATGCCTGATACTGCCGTCGAGGAAAATGGCGAGGTCGGTCGTCCCGCCGCCCAAGTCCACCATGGCGACGCCCAACTCACGCTCCTCCGCGCTCAACACCGCTTCGCTCGAGGCGAGCGGCTGGAGAATGATGTCCACTACATCGAGCCCTGCGCGATTGACACTCTTGATGATGTTTTGGGCCGAGGTGACGGCTCCCGTAATCACATGGACGTTCACCTCAAGGCGGTTGCCCGACATGCCAAGCGGCTCACGGACTCCTTCCTGATCGTCGACCATGAACTCCCGTGGCAACACGTGCAGAATGCGCCGTTCATGGGGGATGACAGCCAGCGTCCTTGCGCTTTCCACGGCTCGACTGATGTCCTCACGCGTGACTTCCTGCTTCTTCAGCGCCACCACGCCCTTGAGGTTCTCTCCCGAAATGTGGCTGCCGGCGATACCCGTGTAGACCGAATTGATCTGCACGGCCGCCATGAGTTCCGCCTCCTCGACCGCTTTCTTGATCGACTCGACCGTACTCTCGATATTGACGACGACACCCTTGCGAAGCCCGCGCGAGGGACAGGAGCCGACGCCGATGATGTTCAGCGGGCCCTCCTCCGGCACTTCGGCCACAATCGCGCAAATCTTGGTCGTTCCGATATCGAGACCAACCAGGATATGATCCCGCTTAGACACTCGGCTCACCCCCTTCCCCGAACAATGACGCGGTCGGCAAAGCGAAGATCGATTTCATTCGCCCTGGCGCCCTCGCCGTCAAAGGCCACATCACGCAATGCAGGCCGCATTTTGAGAAACCGGGACCACTGTTGATCCATCGATGATTCACTGAATTGAAACGTCACACCCTGCACAACCACTACCAGGTTGCTGAGATTCCCCACATTGATGTCCGGCCGTCCACCCGTCGTCTGCCCCACCATACGCGCCAACGCCGCGCCGACTTGGACGGGGCGACGATCCTCGGCCTTTCCCTGCGCCAAGCGCCGCCCATCGACCCCGGACAACATCGGCAGCGTCGGGTCATCACTGGACCCGAGATGTGCCAACAAGACCCCTTCGGCATCGGTCAGAAGATTCTCCGCCACCGTCCGAACCACCACCGCCGGCTCGCGCTCAACGATGTCGATATGGATCTCGTGCAACGGCTTCAACACCACGGTGGCGTCCTTGATCCAGGGATGGGTCTTCACCCGGTCCGCCAACCACGTGGGGTTGATCGAATAGAGCGCGGTATCGGGCTTCAGTGCAAGCCGGCCGATCACCTCTTTTCTGGTGACATGATGCAGGCCGTTCACGGACACGGATCGCACCAGAAACCATTCCCGCGTGAGCGGCCCCACTTCGCGCGCCAGGACGAACAAGCCCGAACAGCCCCCGACCAAGACCACCACCGTGGCGATCACCCGAAGGGAAATGAGCAGGCCTCGCCCCAGTCGTGACCAGTACCCGCCAGCTGCAGCACCCCGGCGGCGATCCTGTCCGGATTCCGAGCGGGCATTGGCCCGGGGAGTGACTTTGCTCGGTCGCGTCTTGCGCCACCCCAGCGACATCGCTACCTCACGGCTCGAAACGTTCCCGCCCCGGCCCGCCGGAGCGCGGATTGAAGGATCCGTTCCGTCAACACATCGTATGAAAGGCCCGCCTTCCCGGCGGCCATCGGCAACAGACTCGTCTCGGTCATCCCCGGCACGGTGTTGATTTCCAACACGTAGGGTTTGCCCTTGGGGGTAATGCGAAAGTCCACCCGCGCGGCGCCGCTGCAGCCCAACACGTGATAGGTCTGAATGGCTAACTGCGTAATCTGCTTGGTCACCGCAGCGGAAAGCGGCGCGGGACACAAGTACTGCGTCCGACCCTTCTCATACTTCGCCGAGAAATCGTAAAATCCGTCAGGCGCAACAATCTCCACCGCCGGAAGACCGGTGACCGCTCCATTCACATCACTCAAGAGTGACACCGTCACTTCGTGTCCGGGAATATAGGCTTCCACCATCGCTTCCGACTCGTATCGATGGGCGACCCGCAAGGCCTCTTTCCACTGCGAGGGCTTCCGAACAATGGTCACCCCGATCGTCGACCCCTGACTGGGCGGTTTGACGACGATCGGCAACTTCAACTTGCAGCTCGTCAGAATGCGGTTCAACGAGGGCGCCGTTCCTTGCCGCACCACCGTGCCGCGTGGCACGGGAATGCCGTGGGCAGCCAACTCTGTCTTGGTGACCACTTTGTGCATGCCGACCGCACTGGCCCGGACACCGGATCCTGTGTACGGAATCCCGATGGTTTCCAAGAACCCCTGAATCGCGCCATCTTCCCCGCCCGGCCCATGCAGCGCAAGGAACGCCACCTCGACGCCCTGCTCCTGGAGAGTCGACGACAGATTCGTACTGACATCGATGGCGACCGCGTCATACCCGGTCCGCACGAGTGAGCGATAGACGGCTTCGCCGGTTTTCAGCGACACCTCGCGTTCGGAGGACTGGCCTCCCATCAACACTCCAATTTTCGACCCCGTCAGCAGCTTCCGTCCCGTCACATCCACATCCTTTCATCGGCCTGCATCAGGCTTGACCGACGACCTTCAACTCCAATTCCAGTGTGACCCCCGACTGCTTCTTGACCGCCGTGCGAACCCTCTTGATCAGGGCCAGGACATCGACCGCGCGGGCATGACCCACGTTCACCATGAAATTCGCGTGCTTGTCGGACACCTGGGCATCCCCGACACGGGCGCCCTTGAGACCAGCCGCATCCACCAGCCTCCCGGCCGAATCCTGGGGAGGATTCTTAAAAACACAGCCGGCGCTCGGCAAGGTCAAGGGTTGCGTGTCTTTGCGATATTGGAGATAGTCTTTCACGGTCTTTTCGATGTGCGCATGATCGCCCGGCGTCATCTGCAACCACACCCCGGCCACAATGCCGCGTGGCAAATGCGCACGTCGATAGCTGAAGACAATTTCGTTTGCGGGAATATCCACGACCCGGCCTCGCCCATCCACCATACGGACGGCCTTGAGGGCGTCCTTCATTTCCCCCAGCCGCGTTCCTGCGTTCATGACCACACACCCGGCGACCGTACCGGGAATACCGGCGCCCCACTCCAACCCGCTCAACGAACGGCGGATCGCATACCCGATTAACGTCGGCATACCCACGCCCCCATCCGCATAGAGCACATGCCCCGGCTCCTGGCGGATAGTCTTGAGTTGCCGGAGGCTGACCACGATGCCACGGATTCCCCCGTCACGAACGAGCAGATTCGTCCCACCCACGACGAAAACCGGGACGCGTTCGGCCCGAGCCTTTGCCACCACCTGGCACAGGTCATCCACATCGACCGGCTCCACCAGGACGTCCGCCGGCCCGCCGATGCGGAACGACGTGTAGTCTTGCAACGACGCCTGATACGTGATCGTTCCACGGACTCCCTCAAGAATGCGCGCCCAGTCTTGCTTGGTTCTGACCGGTCGTTCCGTGCGCGCCACACGTGTCCTTGCTTCCCGTCTCACCACACCATCACGCGGGCAGCCGGTCGAGAATCGCCAGCCCCGCTTTCCAGATATCTCCAGCGCCGAGCGTGATCACGAGATCCCCGGCTTTCAATGTCGGCAACACCTGATCTGCGATCGCATCCTTCCGCTCGACAAAGGTGGCCGACGGATGCCCGGCCGCCTGTACCGCTTCGACCAGTTTCGCACCGGACACACCGGGAATGGGCTGCTCACCGGCGGCATAAATCTCCGTCATAAACAGTGCATCGGCCTGATCAAACGCATGTGAGAATTCCTGCATCAGGTCACGTGACCGGCTGTAGCGATGCGGCTGGAATAGGACGACCACCCGACGGTCCCACCCCTGCTTTGCCGCGGCGATCGTGGCACGCACTTCGGTCGGATGATGCCCATAGTCGTCCACCACCATAATGCCGGCTTTTTCTCCTCGCAGATGAAACCGCCGTTCCACGCCACTGAACGCCGCCAAGCCCTTCCGGATGAGGTCCACGGGTATATCCAACTCCAGACCGATCGCGATCGCCACCAGCGAGTTGGACACGTTGTGGATACCAGGAATACTGAGCCGGAAGGGCCCCAGGTTGCGGCCGCGGAAGAACACGCGGAACTCCGAGCCCCACTGTCGTAACGTGATGTCAGTCGCACGAAAATCCGGCACGTGGTCGGGAAATTCGTTCAGCCCATAGGTTTGGTACCGCTTGACCACTCGCGGCAACAAGTTGCGCAGTCGCTCATCATCGGAGCAGAGCACCGCCAGCCCGTAAAATGGTACTTTGTTCACAAACTCGAGGAAACAGTCATTGAGCCGCTCCATGCTACCGTAGTGGTCCAGATGCTCGCGATCGATATTCGTGACCGCGGCGATCGTCGGCGCCAACCGTAGAAAGGACCCGTCGCTTTCGTCGGCTTCGGCGATGAGCAGATCGCCCCGTCCCAAGCGGGCATGGCTGCCGAGCGCATTCACCTTTCCGCCGATGACCATGGTCGGGTCCAGCCCGCCTTGTGCCAGCACATTCGCCACCATCGACGTAGTGGTCGTCTTGCCGTGTGCGCCGGCAATGGCCACGCCGAACTTCAGGCGCATCAACTCCGCCAACATCTCTGCACGGGGAATCACCGGAATCTGCCGGGACTTCGCCGCGACGACTTCCGGGTTAGTTGCCGCGACCGCAGAGGAAATCACTACCACCTGCGCCTCGCCGATATTGGCTTCATGGTGCCCGATCGCGATCCGCCCGCCCAATTCTTCCAGCCGTCGCGTGGTTTCGGATTGACTCAAATCCGATCCGCTGACCTTGTACCCAAGCGTCAATAACACCTCGGCGATGCCGCTCATGCCGGATCCGCCGATTCCCACCAGATGAATATGTTGTGTCTTTCTGAACATCGCTGTCCGCCTTAGCTCCTGTCCGCGAAATGGTCTTTGCGCGCCGCTCCTGTTCTGTTGTTGTCCTTGCTGCTCCCGTTGTTCATAGGGCGCGAGCGCTGTCGCTGGCCTCATGGCGCCTCCTTATGACGTCGTAGCATTCACGCACAATGGTTTCTGCCGCATCGCTTCGCCGCATGTCCCAACTGTGTCGGCTCATGGTCTGCAGGCGATCGGGTTCGTTCAAAATGTCGTTGATGGATTGTGCCAGCCTCGCACCGGTCAACTCGGCTTGCGGCAACAGCACGGCTCCGCCGGCTTGAGCCATCACCTCAGCGTTCCGCTGTTGATGGTTGTAGATCGCCGTCGGCAGGGGGATCAGAATCGCGGGTTTTCCACATACCGTGAGTTCGGCAATCGTCATCGCACCGGCTCGAGCAACCACCAGGTCCGCCTCACGCAGTACTGCGGGCATGTCATACAGAAAGGGCACCACGTGCGCAGAAATCCCCGCCTGTGTATAGGCCGCGAGCACTCTGGCGTGATCCGATTCACCCGTTTGATGGGTAATGGTCAGACGTCCTTCCAGCGCGCCCAGGCGGGGCAACGCGTCGATGACCGCCGAGTTGATGGCCTTAGCACCCTGGCTGCCGCCGAAGATCAATAGATGCCGCGTGCTTGCAGCTTTGGCGGGACCGGACGGCGAACCGGGGGATTCCAAAAAGGCTCGGCGCACCGGGTTACCGACGACACGGGTCTTCTGCCGATCGAACCATTGCACCGTCGATTCAAACGCCAGAAAAACGCGTTGTGCCAGCGGGGCCACGGCCTTATTGGCCATTCCCGGATAGGCGTTGGGTTCCAAGATCACCCCGGGGATGCGGCGCAGAAACGCCGCCACCAACATCGCCGGGCTGGTATAGCCACCGACCCCAAACACCAGATCCGCTCCCTGCTGCTTGAGCACCCGCAAGGATTGCCACAAACTGACCGGCAGCGTGACCACCGCCTTCACCATCTCCAGCAGACTCTTTCCCATCAACGGATTCGCCGTGATGCACTGCAACGGAAACCCTTCATGAGCTAACACTTTTTGCTCGATCCCGCGCGTCGTCCCTACAAACAAAATGCGCGTGGACGGATCGCGCCGCACAAACTCCCGCGCCACGGCAATCGCCGGATACAGATGGCCGCCGGTGCCGCCGGCTGCAATCACAATGGTCATTCCGTGATCACCCCGCGCTTCCGCGCACCGCGCGACGGACCAGCATCCGGCCCGCCGTGACCGCCCTGCCGGTCCCGCGAAATACTCAGGAGAATCCCCACCCCGAACAGGTTGGCCACCAACGACGAGCCACCGTAACTGACGAACGGGAGGGTCAGCCCCTTGGTCGGTAAGAGCCCTGTGACGACGCCGGCGTTGACCAACGCCTGCATACCGATCAGCATCGTGATACCCATCGCCAAATGGCGGCCGAACGGATGACGCGCACGGCCGGCCACTTGAAAGCCCTTGATCACAAACAGACCAAACAGCAGCACGATCGTCACGGTTCCCAACAGCCCCAGTTCCTCGCCAACCAGCGCGAGTACAAAATCGGTGTGCGCTTCCGGCAGGAAGAACAACTTTTGTTTGCCCTCCCCTAACCCCACGCCGAAGGGTCCGCCGCTCCCGAAGGCCAAGAACGACTGCGTGATCTGAAAGCCCGCACCAGCGGGGTCCTTCGTAGGATCCAAAAACATCAGAAACCGCTTCCACCGGTAGGGCGAGGTCAGAATGAGTCCGGCCACCCCGATCAGGGCGCACAGGGATAGGATCGCGAGGTGCTTGATGCGCGCCCCTGCCATGAACAACAGTGTCGCCACCACAAGCCCCATCACCACCACGGTACCCAGATCCGGCTCCAGCAACACGAGGCCGCTCAGTACACCGATCACGATCAGCGGCGGCAACAGGCCCCTGGCGAATTGCGTCAGCTGATCCTGTTTCTTGGTCAGATAGGCCGCCGCATAGATGACAGCCACGAATTTCGCCACCTCGGCCGGTTGAATGTTGATCGGCCCCAGATGCAGCCACCGCCGTGCGCCTTTCGCCACGTTCCCGAGCGACGGAATGAGCACCAGGACCAACAACAGTGTCGCCCCGCAGAGAAGAGGGATCGCCAGCTTCCTCCAGATCGTGTAGTCGATCCTCGAGATGGCATGCATGACCAACAGACCGACGACCAGCCACGCCACCTGCCGCTTGAGGAAATACCAGGGATCGTGGAACCGGTTTCCCGCCACTACGGCGCTGGCACTGAAAACCATCACGACCCCGATCAACGTGAGTACCAGTGTCACGGCCAGGAGCGCCGGGTCCACCGGCACGCGCTTGGATGCCCGCTGGCTCGAAGTCGACCAGGGCAACGTCAGTGTCCCGAGCGCATGCTGTGCCATCGTTCAGCTGCTCTTCCTCCCTACCGCCCCAGGCTCATGCCGGAAGCTCGTGAACCAACGCCTTGAATTGGCGGCCACGATCCTGATAGTCCGCGAACATGTCAAAACTGGCGCAGGCCGGCGAGAGTAAGACCACCTCACCGGGCTGCGCCTCGCGAGCAGCAAGCTCCACGGCGTCGCGGAGTGTCGCTGCAGGACGACATCGGTCGAAATTCCCCATTGCCGCTTGAATGCGGCCCGCCGCTTCTCCGATTAGAATGAGCCCCTTCACCCGTTTCCGGATGGCCCCCTCCAGTCGAGAAAAGTCTCCGCCCTTATCCCGGCCACCGGCGATCAACCAGATGGGCTGCTCAATGCCCTCCAGTGCCTTCAGCACCGCATCGACGTTCGTGCCTTTTGAATCGTTCACAAACCGAACGCCACGACGTTCGCGCACCACTTCCAAGGCATGCTCCAATCCCGGGAAGGACCGCAATACGGCCCGAATGGCCTCGATCGAGCAACCACAGAGGAGGCCATAGGTCACCGCGGCCATCACATTCTCGACATTGTGGAGCCCGATCAGGCGCATCTCGCTCCGGCGACAAATTTCTTCACGCCGGCCTCGCACGGTGCTCACAATGAGGTCGCCATCCAACACCGTGGCACCCGCCACACCCGACACGGCGGCTCCACTGCGGCTGAACCCCAGGACTCCCCCCTTGGTGCAGCCGCGCAGCCCCGCGACGCGTGCATCGTCCAGATTGAACAAGGAATAGTCGCCGGCGGTTTGATTGGCGAAGATGCGCGCCTTGGCAGCCACATAGTCGTCCACCGAGGTATACCGATCCATATGATCCAAGGTGACATTCAGAATCGAGGCGATCCAGGGATGAAATTGTTCGGTGGTTTCGAGCTGAAAGCTGGAGACCTCAAACACCGCATATTCATAGGGCGCGGGAGTACCTGGTTTCGCCTGCACAAAGGCTAACGCCGCTTCGCTGGCGGCAATACCGAGATTCCCGCCGACAAAGGCACGCTTCCCACTCTCCTGGAGAAACTTCCCGATCAACGTCACAGTCGTGCTCTTCCCGTTGGTGCCGGTCACCGCCACGATCGGCACGGGGACGAACCGGGAGGCCAACTCCAGTTCCCCGATGACTTGAACACCCCTGGCGCGCACGCGATTCAGCGCGTCGAGTTGAGTGGGCACTCCGGGACTGATGACGACGAGCTCTGCCCCCTCCAGCGCCGACTCATACTGCGCTCCCACTCGCACGGCAATACCGGACTGATCCAATTGCGGGAGGATCGCGCGTAACTCCCCCGGCTCCTTCCGGTCGGCCACGGTGACCCGCGCCCCGAGATGCTGTAACAACCGTGCCGCGCCGACCCCGCTCCTGGCCAGACCGACGACCGTCACGTGAAGATCTTTGACATTCATGGTCATGTCACTACCGGAGTTTCAGCGTGCTCAAACTGAGCAGCGCGAGCAAAATCGCAATGATCCACAGGCGCACCACGACTTTTGGTTCATCCCACCCCTTCATCTCAAAGTGATGGTGAATGGGAGCCATATTGAAAATGCGTTTTCCTCGCAGCTTGTAGGATCCCACCTGAAGGATGACGGAGAGCGCTTCAATGACAAACACGCCCCCGACGAGAAGCAACAGAAGCTCATGTTTGCTGATCACCGCCACGGTTCCGAGGGCAGCGCCCAAAGGAAGGGATCCCACGTCACCCATAAATACAGATGCCGGATAGGTATTGAACCAGAGAAATCCCAAACTTGACCCCAGAATGGCTCCGGTAAAGATCGCGATCTCTCCCGCGCCTTCGATGTAAGGGATGAGCAAGTATTCGGCCATCACCCGGTTCCCTGTGACATACGCGACAATCGTATAGGCCAGCGAGGCGATCATGACCGGACCGATCGCCAGACCATCAAGTCCGTCCGTCAAATTGACGGCATTGGAGCTGCCCACAATGACAAGAATGACGAAGACGATGTAAAACCACCCCAAGTCGGGCGTAAAAAATTTGAAGAACGGCACGCTGAGTTTCGTCGTATAACTCGGGAGGGTGTAGAGAAAGACGCCGATCGCCAGCGCGACCAAGAACTGGCCGGTGAATTTTTGCGCCGCTGAAAGCCCCTTCGATTGGCGCTTGATGAACTTCAAATAGTCGTCCGCGAACCCCACAGCGCCGAATCCGACGGTCGCCACGACGACCAACCACACATACCGATTGGTCATGTCGGCCCAGAGCAGAGTCGACAACACCACCGCAAAGATGATGAGAATGCCGCCCATCGTCGGCGTCCCACTCTTGGCCAGATGCCGTTTCGGTCCGTCGTCGCGAATCTGCTGGCCGAGCTTGATCTCCTGCAGCTTCCGGATGACCCATGGCGCCATCACGAACGCGATCAGAAAAGCCGTCACCGCGGCGTAGATAATGCGGAAGCTTTGGTACCGGAATACGTTTAGAAACGAAAACTGTGTATGAAGTGGATACAGCCAGTTGTATAACATCCTACGGCATCTTTGCCCGCTCTTGATCAGCGGGCCCCCAAGGTCCTGTGTCGATTTCTGTGTCTAACATGCTTTTCTCGCCACCCGCCGCATGCCGGTCAGGGCGTCCACGACCTGCTCCATCCGCATACCGCGCGAAGCCTTGACCAGTACCACGTCACCTTGCCGCACCATCCGTGACAAGGCTGTCGCGGCCGCCTGCGCATCCGGATGCTCGGTGATCCGATCGGCCGGCATCCCGGCATGGCGAGCCCCTTCCGCAAGTTCTCGCCCCAAGGCACCGCAGGCCAGCAAATGTCCAATCCCTTGAGCCGCCAGAAACGCCCCCACCTCGCGATGCATCCGCTTGGTGTCGGTGCCCAGCTCCAGCATGTCGCCCAAGGCGGCGATCGATCGCTTTCCCCGGCCCAGCTCCGCCAGGAGCTGGATGGCCGCCTTCATCGAAGCCGGATTGGCGTTGTAACAGTCATTGATGACCTGCACCCCGTGGGAGCTGCTGATTTGTGATCGCATGGCGGCTGGACGGAACTTCGCCAGCCCGTCGGCGATGGCCGCACCGGACAAGCCCAAGGCATGCCCCACGGCGGCTGCCGCCAGGGCATTGCTCACATTGTGCTGCCCCTGCGTTCGAATCCGCACTTCCGTCTGCCGAGTTTTCCCCGGCAGAATGAGCCCGAAAATTGTTCCGCCTTTTTCATCAGTTCGAACATTCGCAGCACGAACGGCAGCCTTGGGTGATGCGCCGAATGCCACCACCCGGCATTGCGCCCGGGAGGCAAGATAATCGAAATAATCATCGTCGGCGTTCAGCACCACGGCACCGTCCTGCGGAAGGTGATCCAGCAACTCGGCTTTAGCTTGCGCGGACCCTTCCATACTGCCAAAGAATTCCAAGTGATCCGGCCCGATGTTGGTAATCACCCCGACCGTTGGCCTGGCGATCTCACACAATCGGGTCGTCTGCCCCTCTTGATCCACCCCCATTTCGATCACTGCGGCCTGGTGGCGCGGGGCGAGTTGAAACAAGGTCTGCGGGACGCCGATGCGATTGTTCAGGTTGCCTTCCGTCTTCAGCGTCTTCCATCGCTGGGCGACGACGTGAGCCACCATTTCCTTCGTGGTCGTCTTACCGTTGCTCCCGGTGATGGCAATCACCGGAATCGGGAAGCGGTTACGATAGTGCGTGGCGAGTCGCTGAAAGGCCTCGAGCGTGTCCCGTACTCCAATGAGAATCGGTGTGCCACCTCGCTTACGCATCGGCGGCAAGCGATATCCTTCCTGAACAATGGCACACACGGCGCCCTGCGCGAAGGCTTTCGGCACGAATGCGTGCGCATCCATGCGTTCCCCCTGAAACGCGATGAACACATCACCCTTTCGCACCAGACGCGAATCGGTTATCACACGACGGATTCGTTGCTTCAGGTCCTGCGGGCTCACCCCTGCCGGCGACTTGGCGCTCAGCACTTCACAGATTTCTTCGACCGTAAACAACGCCATAACGCCACGACCACCCGGTTCCCGCATGTGCTCCCCCGCTGAGGTTCAGGATCGGAGCGTGCCGATCATCTCACGCGCGACTTCCCGATCATCGAAGTGATGTTTCGTCGTCCCCACGATCTGATAATCTTCGTGTCCCTTCCCCGCGATCAACACCATGTCTCCCGCCTTGGCCTCGCGAATGGCGGCTTCGATCGCCGCCCGTCGATCAGCGAGCATCTGATACCGCACGTGGCCTCGACTCCCGAGGGCCTCCTGCACTCCAACTTCGACCTCACGGAGGATAGCCGCCGGGTCTTCGGTCCGCGGGTTATCAGAAGTCAGGATCACCACATCACTATACTGCACGGCCGCACGCCCCATCCTCGGACGCTTGGTGCGATCCCGATCGCCGCCACAACCGAACACGGTAATGATACGCCCGGTGCGAAGCGCCTGCGCGGCTGTCAACAACCGCACGAGGGCATCTTCCGTGTGCGCGTAGTCTACAACGACCGTAAAATCCTGCCCCGCTTCAACCCGCTCGAACCGCCCAGGCACATTCGACACCGCTCCCACGGCCGCGCGAACTTGATCCAGCGTCAATCCTTCATGCAACACCACGCCGATGGCTGCGAGAAGATTGTAGACATTGTGTTCCCCGACCAACCGACTCTGAATCGCGCACGTCCCCCCCGGGCTGCGCAGCGTAAAGTCAGTCCCCGTGGCTGACAACCGCACGTCCTCCGCACGAAGGTCCGCCTGTTCGCCAAGGCCATAGGTCCAGACAGGCACCGTGCACGCCTCTCGCATCCGACGACTCCAGGGATCATCGATATTGATGATCGCGCGCTTGCGTGCCTTGCGCGATCCCGACTGCCCCAGCTCGACGAAGAGCTTCCGCTTGGACTGAAAATAGCGCTCCATATCGACGTGGAAGTCGAGGTGGTCCTGCGTGAGGTTCGTAAAGACCGCCACGTCAAACTCAGAACCGGCCGTTCGATCCAACGCCAACGCGTGAGATGATACTTCCATGACGACCGTATCCAACCGCTTCTCGACCATTCGTGCAAATAATTTCTGTAACTCCAACGCGCCGGGGGTCGTGTGCGAGGCAGGAATCGACTCTTTCCCCACAAGATACGCCACCGTCCCGATCAGGCCAACCTGGCGTTGCGCCGCCTCCAGCATGGTTTTCACGACGTAGGTGGTCGTGGTCTTGCCGTTTGTTCCAGTCACCCCGATCATTCTCAATGCGGAGGAGGGGTCACCATAAAATCGACTGCCGATTATGCCCAATGCCGCCCGCGAATCCTGCACCCGGATGGTCGGCGTCGATCCAGTCTCTACCGCGCGCCCCACCACGAGGGCTGCCGCACCTGCAGCCCGCACCTGGTCGACAAAATCGTGACCATCCACACGCTCGCCCTGCACAGCCACAAAGAGCGAACCCGGCTCGACCTTGCGCGAGTCGTCGGTCAACCGGGTGATCGCGACCAGTTGATTGCCGCGTCGCTCCACTACGCCCAGTCGCCCCTGAATCGGACTGATCACTTCGTCCAGTGTCATCTTAGGATTCCAAGGCCGCCATCGCCAGCTTGACCGGCTCATCCACTGCGACACCCAAATAGTTCAACACCTGCTCGCCCACTCGTCGGAACACCGGTGCCGCCACCACGCCGCCCCAACCCTCGCCACGCGGCTCGTCGATCACGACAATCATCGCCAAGCGGGGATCCTCCGCAGGAACGTATCCCAGAAAGGAACCGACCAAAAGCGTGGATGAATACTTGCCGGTGCGGGGATCAACTTTTTGAGCTGTTCCGGTCTTGCCCGCCACACGGAAACCGGGAATGGCCGCTTTTCCTCCGGTCCCGCCGGTCACTACGCCCTCAAGTAGGGTCGTCAAGGTTCTTGCCGTATCGGCCGAGATGACTCGACGTTTCGCCTGCGGCATCGTTTGCGCCACCAATTGCCCCTTGGCGTTGCGAACCTCAGACACCACATAGGGCTTCATCAGCACGCCGCCATTGGCGATCGCCGAGACCGCCGTCACCATTTGCAGGGGAGTGACGCCGACCTCCTGCCCCATAGAAATGGACGCCAACGACCGCTTCCCCCATTGCCGAGGCCCTCGCAACAGGCCGGCGGTCTCGCCCGGCAAATCAATGCCGGTCTTATCTCCGAAGCCAAACTCTTTCAAATAATCGTAGACCCGCCACTCACCCAGGGCCATGCCGACTTTCGCCGCTCCGATATTGCTCGACTTTTGGATCATCTGCGCGAAGGTCATCCACCCTGCCCGTTCGTGGTCGTGAATCACGGTGTTGGCAATTGCGAATTGACCATTCTCTCCGTAAATCATGCTGCCGGGCGTCATCACCTTTTCTTCGAGCGCCGCCGCGGCAATCACACTCTTCATCGTGGAACCCGGCTCGTAGGTGTCGGTCAACGCGCGATTGCGCCATCGGTCCGGCGCCAAGGCGCCAACCGTATTCGGATCAAACCGCGGACTCACCGCCATCGCAAGCACGGCGCCGGTCTTCGGATCCATCGCGATCAACGTTCCCGACTTGGCGTTGGCTCGGCTCACGGCCTCATCCAACTCCTTCTCGGCGATGTACTGAATCACTTCGTCGACGGTCAGGGTGAGGCTATGCCCGGCCGCCGCGCCTTCCTCGTTGAGACCTTTCGGAAACACCGCTCGCCCCAACGCATCACGCTGCAGCACCACTGCACGCTTCTCGCCGCGCAGGTACTGCTCGTAGCGCAGCTCGACCCCCTCCAATCCGCGATCGTCCATTCCCGCAAACCCCAGCACGTGCGAAAGGAGCGGCCCCTTCGGATAGAAGCGACGCCCCTCCATCACCACCCCAACCCCCTCAAGCCCCAGCCGCTCAAGCCGACGACCCTGCTCCGGCTCGAGCTTTCTCGCCAGCCAGACGAAATGCCGCTCCTGCTTCAGTTTCTTCTCGAGCTCCGTCGCCTTCACGTGCAAGATCGGCGAGAGATTGCGTGCTGCCGCAACGGGGTTCCCGAGCGAGGCCGGCACCCCGAACACCGACGGCACATCCATGTTCATGGCGAGGACCTTGCTGTTTCGATCGTAAATCGTGCCGCGCGCCCCCTCCAATGTCACATTCTTCTGATGCTGCCGATCGGCCTTCACGGTCAATTCCGCAGCTTGCATCACCTGCAAATTGACAAGGCGGACGATGACGAGGACAAATGCGAGCACAAGCCCGCAGGCCACCACGATCCGGCGACCACGAAAGGACGTCGCAGCCACTAGCGCACTCTCCGGGGAACCATATTCCTGGCGATCCGCACCTCACCCTCCGCTGCGATCGGGTTCGACGGTGATTCCGGTTCGATGTTCACCACGACGACTTGCCCCTTTTCCGGCTGCATCATCCCCAGCTTGTCGCTCGCAAGCCGTGCGATCCGCTCGGGCGCCGTCAACCCCGACAGCTTCACCTGCAGCTCATCACGCTCACGCTCCAACAGGACCTTCTGGGCCTTCAACCGCTCGATGTGGTAACCGATGCGGACGATGTCCACCCGTTCCCACACAAAGAGCAAGACCAGCGACGTGACCGCGGCAAACGCGACGGCTTTCATGGCATAGACTCCTTGGCAATCCGTTCCACGACGCGCAGCTTTGCACTGCGCGAACGCGGGTTATGGTTACGTTCGTCATCCGAGGCGATGACCGGTTTTTTCGTCAACACTGCCACTGACGCTTCAGGTCCATGTGCCATCGCCCGAAACGTATGCTTTACGATTCTGTCTTCAAGCGAATGGAACGAGATGGCGCAAACCCGTCCACCAGGCGCCAGTAGATCGACCGCATCACGAAGCGCGGGTTCCAGCACATCCAACTCGCGGTTCAACGCGATCCGCAGCGCCTGAAACGTCCGGGTCGCACAGTGAATCCGTCCGTGCCGGTACGAAGCAGGCACGGCGCGCTCAACGACCGCGGCCAATTCCCGAGTGGTACGGATCTCGCCCTGCACCCTGGCTTGCACGATCGCGCGAGCGATTCTGCGCGAATACCGCTCTTCACCAAGCTGATAGATGAGGTCGGCCAACTCCGTCTCCGGCAGATCGCGCACCAGGTCAGCCGCGGTACGCCCCTCCCGTTGATCCATGCGCATGTCCAATGGACCGTCCTCTCTGAAGCTGAAGCCCCGTTCCGGACGATCAAGCTGAGGAGAGGACACTCCCAGGTCAAAGACCACACCGTCCACTTGCGACAATCCGCTCTCGGCGATCACGGCTTTGAGCTCCGAAAAGTTTGCGTGCCGGAGTTGGACGCGAGGCAGCACATCCTGCAAACGCGACCGCGATTCGGACAATGCCGTCGCATCGCGGTCAATCCCCACGAGAATGCCATTTGGAGCGGTGCGTTCGAGGATCCGAGTAGCGAGCCCTGCATATCCGAGAGTGCAGTCCACGTAAACTCCACCTGGTTTGCACTGCAGCCAGAACAAGATCTCGTCGACTAAAACCGGCTCATGGGATTCGCGAGCAGAATTCATTATCCCTTTCCACCCACTTTCTCCCACTTATTGGCTGGAGTATACACCCAACCAAATAGCTGTCAACAGATTTTGCCTCAATTTATCAAGAATATTGTTCGGTTTAGACGCGCCAATTTTGAACAGGATCCTGAAGGGAAAGTTATCCACAATTGTGGATATATCTGTGGGAAACTTTCCCACCTGATGGTGCATTTCGAGGAGCGAACCGCGACGCGAAACCGCACCTCTCCCAAAATCAGGGAGATAGCAATACCAGCATTACGCGGTGCTGATCAGAGGCAGACGGGGCCGAGGCTGTCCAGAGGAAGGGCTACGGGTATAACCGATAGAGCATTCTGGGGAAGGGGATCGTCTCGCGCACGTGTTCAAGCCCGCAAATCCAGGCCACGGCCCGCTCGATCCCCATGCCAAATCCGGCATGCGGGACCGAACCGTAACGCCGAAGATCCAGATACCATTGAAAGGCTTCAACCGGCAGATGATGTTCTGTGATGCGCGCCAATAATTTCTCGTGTGAATGAATGCGCTGACCACCACCGATGATTTCGCCGTATCCCTCGGGCGCCAAGACATCCATGCAGAGCGCGAGATCAGCGCGCTGCGGGTCTGTTTCCATATAGAACGCTTTCAACGCCGCAGGATATCGGTGCACGATCACGGGGCGATCAAATTCTTTCGACAGAATTGTTTCATCGTCCGCACCGAAATCGTCTCCCGGCTTAGCCGGAAGGCCCTTTTGCTGCAGAATCTCGATCGCCTCTTCATAGGTGATACGTGGAAATGGCGCCGTCACACACTCCAACTTCGCAACATCCCGTTCCAGCAGCTGCAACTCCGCCTGCCGTGTTTTGAGCACGGCCGCCACAATATGAGCCAGGAACTGTTCGGCCAGGTCCATCATGTCCGCCAACTGGGCAAACGCGACTTCCGGCTCAATCATCCAGAACTCCATCAAGTGCCGGCGTGTCTTGGACTTCTCCGCACGAAATGTGGGACCGAAGCAATACACCTTTCCAAATGCGGCGGCTGTCGCCTCACTGTAGAGTTGGCCGCTTTGCGTCAAATAGGCAGTTTCATCGAAGTACTGCGTTTGAAACAGAGTCGTCGTCCCTTCGCAGGCATTGGGGGTAAAAATGGGCGCATCGACCAACGTGAACCCTCGATCATCGAAAAAATTCCTACTGGCACGGATGATCTCATGTCGAATACGCAACACCGCATGTTGCCGGCTGGAGCGCAGCCAGAGGTGACGATGCTCCATCAAGAATCCTGTCCCATGCTCTTTAGGTTGGATCGGAAACGGTTCCGCCACCTGCAACACTTCGAGCCCGGACACGTCGAGTTCGTAGCCGCCCGGCGCGCGAGCATCCTGTCGCAACGTGCCGGTCACCACGACGCTCGACTCCTGTGTCAGCTCCGCGGATCGCGAAAATTGCTCATCACCGACCGTCCCCTTGCTGACGACCGCCTGCATCTCGCCGGTCCCATCTCGCAGAATCAAGAAGTGGAGCTTGCCCTTATCGCGGCGGCTTCGGAGCCACCCTCGAATCGTGACAGACTGTCCGGCATGTGCAGACGCTTCCTCAATGTAGATCACAGGCATGGAGACCACCCTCTGTGCAAATGCATGTATCCGGAGATGAACATGGGCGGAGGGTAACGAAGGACGGCTTGCTTTTCAAGCGCATCACAATTCGACCCTTTCGTTGACACAATATCGGCCTCGAGGCATCATCAAAATACCATGTACACCCTTGCCATACGTTCTCGACATCGACGCTGTCCACTGCTGTTGGGACTGGCCGTTGTGGCTCTCTCCCCCGCCGTACAGGCAGGGGAATTCAGATCGGACAACCCCCTCAACCTGCCGGGAAAGATTTATTGGTGCCCGAACCGAACCGCCGACAAACGTATCACCGCCACACCCGAAGCCGGATGCACGCCGCTCTACGATGCGGATCGCGACGCAAAGAAAGCAGGCAAGGCCGACCCCGCCGACCTCAACCACTCCACTGACAAAGAACCGCTGAAGATCGTCGAAATTCAGAATGAAGCGTCGAAATTCACTCGCGAATACCGGGAATTTCTGGACTGTTGCGCCAGTGAGTGGGATGCGCTGGACCGTATCGACGAACTCCTGGAACAATCCAACCACATCCTGATGTCAGTGCAGCAAAAAGGAATTTATAACAGCGCGGGATTCGGTGTGGGCAGCGGCGCGGGCGGCTTGGGCGGCGGCCCTGGCCAATCTCCCAAACTTGGCACCTTCGCCCGTCAATGGACTCTCGGCGAAATCGTCGGCACCGTCGCCCTTGCACGCGACGATCTCAAGACCATACGAACGCGGTTGAAGGGCCTCATTACGCGATACGAAAAATTAGATGCGCTGGACTATGAACAACGCGGGAGAGAAGAGCGGCGTATCGAGGAAGAGCGCGAAGCCCTGACGCATGATTTTCGTCCCCGCCGGCCGGCAGCGTCAGCGCCGACAGGAATGGATATTCAGGACACCACCATTCCCACCAGGATCGGCGGCGACATCGAGAATTCGCAGTTGAATCGTTCGCTGAACCCAAGCTTCGGCGCCGACATTGGTGCCACGGTCTCGCCCTACAGCAATGTGAACGAGTCCCTACGCCCTCGCCGCGGCGAAAGCCTCAAAGACTCGGTGCTACCGGATCGTGTGGGCGCACAGACCCAAGAAACCAGCCTGCCGAACGCGTCGGGCTTCGAAATTGGCGGCAGCGAAAATGCGGAAGGGTCCTCCGCCGTGCAATTGCGAGGCGTCGGCCCCTCCATCGGGGACTCGTCGCTCAACAATCAGACACGCCGCTAGCCTGCGCTTGCTCCGTCTGCCAGACCTACTCTTTTGGAAAGGCCGACGGCAACGCGTCCCAATGCGCCCCTCCATCGAGACTCTTGTACAAGCCACTGCCATTCGTTCCTGCATAGAATACCTTGGCATCCGTGGCGCTCTGCGCAAGCGACCGGATGTTCGTGGTCGCGAGCCCTTCGTTCAACAGTACCCAGCTCGTGCCGCCGTCCTCACTTCGGTGAATGCCATCCCGTCCGGCCAAGTACAGGACGCCCGCACGCGCACGATCAAGCACCATCGCCAGAATCATTTGATCCTGTAACGACTCGCCGATACGCACCCAGGACGCCGCGCCGTTGGTCGTCTTGTAGAGTCCGGCTAGGGTGGCGGCATACACCGTGTCGGGCGCGAACGGATCGACCTGTACCGACGTCACGCCCAGCGCACGCGAGGTCGTCACCATCCCTTCGGGAACAAGCCCTCCATTCACTTGCACCCAGTGCGCTGCTTGATCAGTCGTCTTGTAGACTCCCCCGCTGGTTCCGGCATACATGACCGACGGGCGCGACGGATCCAGCCCCAGCGTGACGACCATCAACACTTCCTTCATGCCGTCCATCTTCTTGCCCCAGCGTTCGCCCGCATTCTTCGATTCGAACACCCCCATCGTCGTGGCCAGGAACAGGTGATTGTTGTCCGTGGGATCGAAGACGAACTGATTGACGACAGACGAGATCGTGGCATCATCCAGGCCGGCGCGAATCGACGTCCATCGCTGCCCCCCGTCATAACTCTTGTAGACGGCGTCTCCTTTTGTGCCGGCATACACCGTGGCGGGATAGAGCGGATCAATTCCCATCGCAATCACGCGCGAGTGGGTCATGCCCTTCGACAGATTGCTCCAGGTCATGCCCCCGTCACGCGATTTATAGATGTAGTCGTTGGTGGCGATGTAGAGAATGTCGGGATTGGTGGGATGCACCTGAATCACGACAACCGGGTCACTGCCGCCGCAGCCGCCGAGAACAAACACGGCGAGCAACAGCAAAAGGCGAAGTCGTTTCATGCAACCTGAGGGTGAATCATGTCCCGGATGCTCAAACGGGACATCCAATAAGGCCGCAGGGAAGATCGGCCGCCGAGGCGTGCTAATCCTGCACGTTGAGGCGGACGATCAACCGAGAACGCCGTTGGGGGCTCGTTTCAGCATCCGGGGCTAGCGGTAGTTGGTAAATTGCAGATCAATCCCAAAATCTTTCCCTTTGAGAAAGGCGATTGCCGATTGCAGATCGTCTTTGCTCTTGCTGATCACGCGTACCTGCTCGCCCTGAATTTGCGCCTGGACCTTCAGCTTCGAGTCTTTCACTGCCTTGGTGATTTCTTTCGCTTTCTCGGACGAGATCCCGCTCTGAATCTTGATGGTTTGCCGAACAGTGGCGCCGAGCGCCTCCTCAACCTTGCCGTAGTCAAATGCCTTCAGCGAGACCCCGCGCTTGACGCACTTGCTCTTGATGATCTCATTCACCGCATTGAGTTTGTACTCATCGTCGGATAAGACCACCAGTTCCTTCTCCTTCTCTTTCAACGTCAGCTCGGTCTTCGAATCCTTGAAATCGAACCGTTGTTTGATTTCTTTCGTCGCCTGATCGACGACGTTTTTCATCTCCTGCATATTCACTTCCGACACCACATCAAATGATGATTGGTCAGCCACAATCTGTCCTCCTTCCGCCGGTCCACCCCTCGCTTCGCACTTAGCAACAGCCCCCGCCGGTCGGCAATTTGAAGCGGCACTCATCATGCCGATGAACAGCCGTCTGCGCACGACCGGCTGAGCCGCCACCGGCGAATGCCACCACCTCGCTGCTCCGGAAGGGGCGCTTCAAAATCACATATCCATACCACTGCTTGAGACTATCGCTCAACACTATCAAGCCCAGGACGGCCACCACCGCAACCAGCACCGCGTCCAGATACAAGGCAAACGCCTGCCCCGCTGCCAGGGTCGAGGCCTTCGCCAGAAACATCCAGAACATCTCATAAGAGCCGGCCAGGGTGATCCCGCCGACAAACAACATCGGCACGGCCGTCACCCACAGATAGGGCGACTTCCACATCTTGATTAACACCGTGCTGGCGATACAGAGGGCCAGCGTCCCCAGCAACTGGTTCGCCGCCCCAAACATCGGCCAGATCGTCGAAATGCTACCCGTTCCGATGAGGTACGCCCAGGATCCCACCACAAAGACACTGCTCAACATGACCCCCGGCCACCAGTTCATTTGCCGAAAAGGCGCATATACCCGCCCCGCCATTTCCTGAATCAGATACCGCGCGACACGCGTCCCGGTATCGATCGTCGTCAGAATGAACAACGCCTCAAACACCAGCGCAAACTGGTACCAATAGGCCATCAAACCTGACATGCCGGGCAACGCGGCAAAAATGGACGCCATCCCCACTGCCAGCGAGACCGCGCCTCCTGGCCGTCCGGCAACATTCACCTCGACCAGTTGCGACAACTCTGCAATACGAGAGGGCGCAAAGCCCATGGCCGTCAATGCGTCAGGACTCAACATCGTGTTGATGGCCAGATAGTCGCCGGGGATCAACACCGAGGCCGCAATCAGTGCCATCACACCCACAAAACTTTCCAGCAACATCGCCGCATAGCCCACCACCGCCTGCGATTCTTGTTCGATCATTTTCGGGGTCGTGCCGGACGAGACCAGCGAATGAAACCCCGAGACTGCACCACACGCAATGGTAATAAAGAGGAACGGGAACAACGTGCCGGGAATAATCGGTCCGCCGCCGTTGGCGAACTGGGTCACGCGAGGCATTTCAATCGTCGGCGCCATGAGAATCACGCCAAAGCCCAGCAGGAACACCACACCCAGCTTCATAAAGGTGGAGAGATAGCCACGCGGCACCAGCAACATCCAGCCAGGCAACACCGATGCAAGAAATCCGTATCCAGCCAATATCCACACGAGAGCCGGCTTCTCAAACTCGAACATCCACGCATAGGCCGACTGCCCCACCACACGTCCGAACAAGACTGCCGCCACCAGCAGGACGACCCCAAGTACAGAGACCTCCGCCACCGCACCGGGCCTGAACCTCTGGAGATAAAATCCCATGATGAAGCCGATGGGGATCGTCATCGCAATCGTGAACGTGCCCCAGGCGTTGTGATACAGCGCGTTGACCACGGCAAAGCCCAGCCCTGCGAGCGCCACCACCACAATAAACAACACCGCCACCGCCGTCGCCGTACCGGTGATCGGGCCCAGTTCATCGTGGGCGATTTCAGGCAGCGAGCGGCCATTGCGCCGCATGGACGCGATCAGGATGATGAAGTCCTGCACCGCCCCTGCGAGCACCGCGCCGATCACCAGCCAGAGAAAGCCGGGAAGGAAGCCAAATTGCGCGGCAAGCACCGGCCCGAGCAACGGACCAGCCCCCGCGATGGCGGCAAAATGATGGCCGAACAACACGACCCTGTTGGTGGGATGAAAATTTACGCCGTCATTCAAACGCACAGCAGGAGTCAGCCGCTTGTCGTCCAACTGCACGACGTGACGCGCCAGCCAACGACCGTAGAACCGGTACGCCAAGACATAGATACAGGCGGCCGCCACCACCAGCCAAAGCCCATTTACTTTTTCGGCGGGATTGATAACGCCGGTCACATGGGCAAACGCCACGGCCGCGAGAATCGACAGCACCATCCAGAGCACAGTCAACGCCGGTTTCATGCGCGGGATACTAGCACAAAAACACGGAACTGGGGGCGGAGCGAGTACAGCCAGCCTAGCCCTGAAACATGGGAGCGGCGAAGACGCTGGGCATGGTGAAGGAGGAATGCGTCCCTCAAGTTTGTTATACTTTTCTCCGCCATGTCCCCCGACACCCCCTCAGAGCCATCCGGAAGAGAACGCCGGGAATTTTATCGCATCACAGTCCTTCTGCCCATGTGCCTGCAGGTCGCAGGAGACGACACGGAAGCCGCGTTGATTGAGAGATCCGTCAATCTTAGCGCCGGCGGCATCGGCATGATGGTCACCACGCGCTACAATGACGGTGACATCCTGGCTCTTACCCTCCTGCTCCCCGACCACGTTCTTTTTAAAGCATCTATCGAAGTGTTACGGCTGGATCCCCTTCCGCTCCTTGGCGGTGTCTATCGCCTCCACGCTCGATTCGTCAGACTGACCACACAAGACCGTGAGCTACTCGTCAGATGTATCCTTCGTTTTCAGCGCGACCATCTGCAAGAACACTATTCCGCCTGACCAACCAAATACGCCATCGAAGGCATATCACTCCGTCATCCCCAACTGTGAACAGGCGTGCGCTGCGCTGTTTGCTTCCTCGACCTATTACAGGGGATGATGCAACTATGCGTGCGCTCAGATGGCTTCTCGGTACAATCGTAACACTCGCGACCGTTGGGGCCGTGTATCAAATCGTCGGCATGGTGCGGGATCGGCAACACTCCCCGCCACCCGGCCAAATGGTGGACATTGGAGGACATCGGCTGCACCTCTATTGCCTTGGGACGGGGAGTCCGACGGTGATACTGGAAGCGGCTGCTCCGGGGTGGTCACTCTATTGGAGTACTGTGCAACCGCAGCTCGCGCAAACGACACGCGTCTGCGCCTATGACCGCGCCGGCCTCGGCTGGAGCGAGCGTGGTCCGCTGCCGCGCACTGGACAACGAATGGCGAAGGAACTCCATCGCCTGCTCGAACGAGCCGGCATCCGGGGTCCGTATGTTCTGGTAGGACATTCTCTCGGCGGCCTGGTCACCCGACTCTACCAACACGACTATCCTCAAGACGTCGTCGGCATGGTCCTGGTAGATGCGGGACATGAATCGGAACTGCGTCAGGCGGAATTTCGAGGATTCGCCAATGCCGGCAAATCGCTGTTGCCCGTCATTCGGGCCATGACGATGCTGGGCATCACACGGCTGATGGCCTCATATGACCAGCTGCCACAGCTGTTGACCCAACAGGAAGAGAAGGTCGCTCCGGAGATTCGCCCGATGCTGCGCGCCGGCTGGCTACGAACCGGCTACTACTCCACGCTCGCGGATGAAAGTGACGGCCTGATTGAAACGTTGGAGCAAGTGCGCCACAGCGGGTCGCTCGGCACTCTTCCATTAGTTGTCGTCACCGCCACGGGCCCGATCTGGTGGCCGGAGATGCCGGGGCAGGTCAACCCGGCCAAGTTCAGGAAAATGTGGCTCGAGCTGCAGCAGAATTTGACCACACTCTCAACGAACAGCCATCAGGTATTCGCCGACCAGAGCAGCCACTTTATACAGTTTGATCAACCGGATCTTGTCACGAATGCCGTTCGCCAACTGATCGATCGAGAACGGAGCGCCCCTCGCCACCCGTGAGGGGACCTTCCCGCAGATACACGACATCTGCGGGGAAGGCATCGTGAGGCTCCTTTTCTAAGGAATGCCTGCCACAGAAGCATCAAGCCGCCTTGGGCAGCTGAACTTCATCATACGCGCTCATCGAGACTGACGACTGTTGAGAGGTGGACACGGTGCTGGACTCGGAAGACAACGTCCAGAGTCCCATCGACAGCACCGCGATCGCGCCTAACACCGTCAGCCCGACATCAAGAACCGGACTCAAATCCATCATCGTGTTCACCTCCTTTCTGTTCGTATTCCCTATTCCATGCCAGGTCGTTTCAGTCTAGGGCGTCTCTCAGAACAGGCCGTGTGACCATGGGGTCACCGGACGAACGTGATGATGTTCATCCCTTCGCTCGTCCTGCTCCTTAGTCTGTCCCGTCCCCCACCACCCGCGCAGACACGCCAGTGAGATCGCGCTCTGCATACCATCCCTACTATGCCGTGCTCCGTCGCCCAGGCGCCGCCAGCTCTTCAATAGGTCTCTATAGGTCATGTGTGCCCTCCGTTCGCATGTCACCTGAACCCCATGCGTCCCATCCGCCACGGTCCCGAGAAACCCCGGCCATGAAATCCCCGGGTCGGGGAAAGAGGCCCCGCCGTTCGTGGAATCGGCGAGGCCTCCGGGGAAAACCGGTCTTCCCGAGGAAGGCAGGGTGAGACTCAGTGTTGAGATCCTGCTCATGCCTTCCGCACAAAACGGATAGGGACATTAAGTCCCTTCGATCGTGATCCGCCGGCTCTTCGCTTCTTCCCGTTTCGGAAACGTTACGGTCAGCAGGCCGTTTTTCTGCACAGCCGACGCGTTCTCGGAATCGATATAGGTCGGCAATCGGAAGAGCCACATAAATCGACCGTCGCCAATCTCTTTCACATGCACGGTCCTGGCCGATTCGAAAGGTTCCTTGCGTTCTCCCTTGATCGACAGCACGTGCTTGGCCACCTCAAGCGAGACGTCTTGAGGCTCCCAACCGGGGAGTGCCACCTGCACATAAAATCCGTTGTCGTCTTCCCAGACATTACTCGCCGGTGCCCAGGCTATTCCGCTTACGCCGAACGCGCTCACCGCATCTTCCAGCAACCGATCGATTTGCCGGTCGAAGGAGTCTTGTCCGATAGGTGCCACGACGGCTGCATGATAACTGGTCATACCGTCCTCCTCCTCTTTGTTGAGAGATCAGTGTAATGGTTGATGTAAATTGGTTTGGATGGACGCCGGGCGAAGCAGAAGCGGGGCATGCACCTGCCGCCATTGCTTCTCCAGAACTGGGATTGCCTCCCATCCATCCGGTCAAGCATCAGCAACGAAGACAGAAATAATTCTGCCTCGTGTGAAGTCAAGGGGGAAATTCTCTGAGATCAGAGAGGAGGTCGCCGATGAGGAGACAGTCGCGCTAAGAACGCACCGGCTCGTAGATCTGATAGCGTCCGATCGTCGTCACGAGTCGCACACGGTTTTGCGCAATCAGTGGCTTGTAAAATCCGGACCATCGGCCATAGTCGCCGACCACGAGATAGTCAGGGTTATGTTGCAGGGGATCATAGGTGACCGCCTGCGCCTGTCCCTGGTCACGCCGGATGATCTCAACCAGGTGTTTGGGTAAGGCGTACGTGTAGGGGCGATTCAGAAAGAGGAAGAGTTCGCTGTCATAGGTCTCGATTACTGCCGTCGGCGGGGTGGCCGTATTCAAATACTCTGTCACCGCAAACAGGTCGCGGTCGTCCTCGCGCGCGCGAAATGCATACCGTTCCTGCACGGCGCCCCACCCCATGATCGCCAGGAGCACCACGACAACGGCGGCCTTGATCCCCTGAGCCGTCACTCGACTGCCAGGCACAAGTTCACCCAGAGTCCTTAACAGATACCGCACATTGAATCCTTTGGTAGCCTCGTGGAAAAACAAGGCTGTAAACGGCGCCGCAAGGAATAATCCCGGCAAGGCATAACGCGGTTCTCCGGCACTCAAAAACGCAAACCAAGCCAGCCAACTTCCGGTCAGTAACAACAACATGATCTGCGCCGTCTGTTCAACGTACTCCCCATCACGGGAGGCAGGCATTCGATGCAAACGCCAGGCGGCATAGGCGAGTCCAAGTGGATATTCAGCCCACGCCACGAACAGGTACTGGATCGTCTCCAGGCGGATGGCCGGCACGAATACCAACGCAATCGCTTCTGTCATTCCATCCGTGGAGGGATGTGCCAACGTGTGCCCGCTTAACAGCCAGTTTTTGGCTTCGATCAAGAACCGAAATCCGCCCCATGCACCAATCAGGACGAAAGCCATTTGCCGAACGGCCGACCAGTTCCGGTGAAGACTGAGAATGAGGATGGTCCCCGTGAGAGAGGCGATCAGGAATGGGGCCACCTGCGCCTTGGTCATCAAGGCTAACGCCCAGCACCCCATCGTGCCGACCAGCCACAGAGGTCGATGCGCGCTGCGGAGAAAACAGACAAAGCCGGCCAGAAGGAAACAGAGCAGCGGCATCTCCCCCAGCACCTGGCGACCGATATACAGGGGATGGATCGACCATTTCAGGGGCACGAGGATCAACAGCGCAAGGGCGGCGATCGAGATCGATCGTCCATAGAGTCGACGAGTCACCGCATAGAGCAACAGCAACGCGCCGAAGGTGTAGAGCAGGCCCACCACTCTCGTCTGCCACACCCCGACGCCCAACAGGGAAAAACTGGCCGCGACCGATGCCACCACTGGGAAATGGGCCGCCAGCGAAGGCGGTGCCGGCTCTCCCATGAGTAGACAGCCGTAGTGCCCCGACTCGACCCATGTCCGCGCGACACAGACCGTCCAGCCTTCGTCAAAAAACAGTGGCGGGAAACTCTGGATATGAATGAGCCCGCTGCCAAAGACCATGAGAAACAAGCACGCGGCCACCGCGAGGTCCGTGCCCCACGAAGCCGAGTTGCGCCGTTCAGTCGGCGTAGAATCAGGTACTCTCACTCGGGCATCTGTAGCCCCAATTGTTCCGGACAACGCATCGTCAGCATCGTCGTCTGGCAGCAATGGATGAGGCGAGGTCATAGGCATAGCAGATGACGTTTCACGCAGGAACCGGTCGTCGAAACATTGCAGGGCGGCACATCCACCGCTCCTCGAATTTCAGGCCGACGTCAGTTGAACCGTCGCACTCGCATCCGGCACGCCAACCTCCTGATTCTGATCGGATGCGGTTGGAAGGAGAAACGGCGCGCACCGATAGAAGGCCACCGTCAGAGGCCCCTCGCCATGGCGCGCCAATAGCGCGGCCCGCAGCGCGGGCCACTCTGCGAATCGCTGCGCATGAGGGAACATCGTGTGTAAATCTTTTCCTTCCAGACCGGGCGACAACACCATCAAGTGATGTTGCTTCTGTCGAATCAGTTTTACGATGGTGGCTAGCTTTTCGAATGGGCGGTCCAAATCAGCCAAGCGAAAATGTTTCAGACGCCGGGCCACGCGTGCCCAGAGCGGACTGTCCACCGGAAACAATTCATGCGTGCCCAGTCCGAGCGGGCAGGCGGCAATCACCACGCGGGATGCCTTCGGCCTGGCACATTCGACCGGCCACATGCCTCGATCCTGGGCGAACTGCCAACTCGTATCGAACGGATACATATCCGCGACGACAATATCCGCCTCGGGCACCACCGGCACGGCATACATCCGCTGCGCCACACGGACGCCTTCCTCATGGGCCTTGACGACATCACCCGCAAACAGGCCGTTGATTTCGCGACGATGATTGAGTGTGACGTTAGCAATAAAATCGAGACCGGCCTTCCTGGCGACCGCGATCATTTCCTGCCGTAGTTCCGTATGGATTGAACCGCCTCGTGTGCGTGAACCGCGCAGGTAGTCGTGCATCATCCTCGTGGTCTCCACGCCACAGACGGCGGGGAGCACAATTTTGGCGCCACCCGAGAACCCCGCTATCGGATGGGGATAGATGCATCCCACCCCGATCTTCAGATCAC
>WBZQ01000227.1_pt1 | contig 50001 bp, 46 predicted proteins | sample 5204251 | NCBI WGS metagenome assembly WBZQ01 (sample SAMN12412402, study PRJNA552823) | activated sludge metagenome | isolation source: activated sludge from nitrification reactor of wastewater treatment plant... | place: USA: Virginia | collected 2017-09 | reverse complement strand
ACGCCGAGAAGATCCTCCACGAGGATCACTATGGGCTGGACAAGGTCAAGGAGCGCATCCTCGAGTTCCTGGCCGTCCGCCAGCTGGTCACCGAGACCAAGGGGTCGATTCTGTGCTTTGTCGGCCCACCCGGCGTGGGCAAGACCTCGCTTGCCAAGAGCATTGCCAAGGCGTTGAACCGGAAGTTTGTGCGGCTCTCCCTGGGCGGGGTCCGGGACGAGGCCGAGATTCGCGGCCATCGACGCACGTACATCGGGGCCTTCCCGGGTCAGATCCTCCAGCTGATGAAGAAGGCCGGAACCGTGAACCCGGTCTTCCTCTTGGACGAGGTCGACAAGATGTCGATGGACTTCCGAGGCGATCCCTCCGCCGCGCTTCTGGAGGTCCTCGATCCCGAGCAGAACAACACGTTCGTCGACCACTACCTCGACGTCGAGTACGACCTCTCCAAGGTCATGTTCATCGCGACGGCCAACGTGAGCCATCCGATTCCCCCGGCCTTGCGCGACCGGTTGGAGATCATCCAGCTTTCCGGCTACACGCCGAACGAGAAGCTGGCGATCGCCAAGCAGTTCCTGGTCCCGAAGCAGATGAAGGAAAACGGCCTGAAGCCCGAACAGGCCGTGTTCGAGGACGGCGCCCTCTACTCGCTGATTGAGAAGTACACACGCGAGGCGGGCGTTAGAAGCCTGGAGCGCGAGACCGCGTCGGTCTGCCGCAAGATCGCGCGCAAGATCGTCGGAAGCGACATGACCGAGCCCTTCGTGACGATCGCGGCTGAGAACATCGAGTCGTACCTCGGAAAGGCCAAGTTTCGGCTCAACCGAAAGGGAGAAAAGGCCGAGGTCGGTCTCTCGACCGGCCTCGCGTGGACCGAGGCGGGGGGCGATGTCCTGCACATCGAGACGACCCTAATGCGGGGCAAAGGCAACCTTGTCCTGACCGGCAAGTTGGGTGATGTGATGCAGGAGTCGGCCCGCGCGGCGCTTTCCTATGTGAGATCGCGTGCCGAGTTCTATGGCGCCGATCCGGACTTCTACGAGAAGAAGGACATGCACGTCCATGTTCCGGAAGGATCGATTCCCAAGGACGGACCGTCCGCCGGGATCACCATGGCAACCTCAATCCTCTCCGCGGTCACGCAGATTCCAGTTCGGAAGGAAATCGCGATGACCGGCGAGATCACCCTCCGCGGAAAGGTCCTGCCGGTCGGAGGCATCAAAGAGAAGCTCCTGGCCGCCTATCGAGCCGGGATCACCACGATCGTCCTGCCCAAGGAAAACGAAAAGGACTTGGACGAGCTTCCCGAAGAGATTCGCAACGTGATGGAGTTTCACCTCGTCGACGACGTCGATGAGGTCGTTCGGATCACCCTGGAGGGTGGCCCCGTCCCGATGCCGCCCAAGGCTCTCGTCGAGGCGGACGCGGCGACCGGGCAGCTTGCCCATTAGAGCTGCGGCCGCTTCCAAGACCCCGGACGCCCGCTGATTTCAGCCGTTCCGGCCCTCTCGGGGCCGCAACGGCCGAACCCGGTAGGCCGGGCCCAAGCCGTATCCGCGGGCAGGGCCCGGAGGTCCCTACCGTTCGGTTCGCAGCCTCTCCCATGCCAAAACACCCAAACCAGAAGAGATCCCGGCCCACCGGAACGCATCTTGGTCGGAGCGTTCGCCTGGTGCTTTCGGGCTATCGGAGAGGAGAGCGACCGGTCTCGCCGAGGCCCGCCCTGGTTTTTCTCGGGCGCTCGAACGTCGGGAAGTCGACCCTCCTGAACCGCATGCTCGGGACCGCGGTCGCGAGGGTCTCCGCAACGCCGGGCCGTACCCAGGCGCTCTTCTGGTACCGGGTGGATGAGCGTCTGGACCTTATCGATTGCCCTGGATATGGCTTTGCCCGGGTCGCCAAGAGCTCGCGGGAGGAGTTCTCGGAGATGCTTGACGAGCTTCTGACCACGCCACCGGTTCCCCAGGCTGCCGCACTCCTGATCGATGGCCGGCTCCCGCCTCAAGCCCTCGACCGATCCATGGCTCTCTTTCTCCTGGAACGCCGCATCCCCGCGGTGGTCGTGGCCACCAAGTGGGATGCGGTCCGCGGTGGTCAGAGGGTCGCACGCCTTCGCGAGCTGGTCGCGGAGTTTGGTCGGGAGGGTCGACCCGTACTCCCGGTTTCGGCGGAAACAGGCGAGAATCTCGCGCAGCTCGTCCGGCTTCTCAAGACCGGCACGTTCTCCGCAGGACATGCGGACACCTCCGATGACACCACGCCAACGATCGACCATGCGAGCCTCACCGCCGCGAGGCGCCGAATTCACGAACAGGAGTCCTGATGCCCCGTCGAAAAGTCCCGGGCGCCGACTACGGCGCGCCGGCCATCGATCCACGAGAGCTTCCCGCCGATGCCGAAGAAACGCCGGCCTCCTCGCCAGACGTGGAGGACATGCTGGACATCAGGACCCTCCACAACCAATCGATGTCGCAGCTGGTCAAGATCGCACAAGAGCTGGAGGTCGAGGGTGCTCCGGCGCTGCGCAAGCAGGAGCTGATCTTCAAGATCCTGCAGATGCAGACCGAGAGGTTGGGGTTCATCTTCTCGGAGGGCGTCCTCGAGGTTCTGCCGGATGGCTTCGGGTTTCTTCGGGCGCCGGAATACAACTATCTCGCGGGTCCTGACGACATCTATGTCTCGCCCTCTCAGATTCGCAAGTTTGGCCTGAGAACCGGCGACACGATCTCCGGTCAAATTCGTCCCCCGAAGGACGGCGAGCGCTACTTTGCCTTAATCAAGGTTGAAGCGGTCAATTTCGAGCACCCGGAGGTCGCGCGAGAGAAGATCCTCTTCGACAACCTGACGCCGCTCTATCCGCAGGACCGGATCCGTCTGGAGGTCCCCACGAACCTCTCGTCCCGCGTCCTCGACCTGATCTCCCCGATCGGCAAAGGGCAGCGCGGGTTGATCGTCGCGGCTCCGAAGACCGGCAAGACCATGCTTCTTCAGGCGCTTGCCAACTCCATCACAACGAACCATCCCGAGATCACCTTGATCGTGCTCTTGATCGACGAACGCCCCGAGGAAGTCACCGACATGCAGAGGTCGGTCAAGGGCGAGGTGATCAGCTCGACCTTCGACGAGCCCGCGACACGGCATGTCCAGGTTGCCGAGATGGTCATCGAGAAGGCCAAGCGCCTCGTCGAGCACAAGCGGGATGTTGTGATCCTGCTCGACTCCATCACACGACTGGCCCGCGCCTACAACACCACGTGCCCGCCTTCGGGAAAGGTCCTTTCGGGAGGTGTCGATGCCAATGCGCTTCAGAAGCCCAAGCGCTTCTTCGGCGCCGCCCGCAACATTGAGGAGGGCGGTTCGCTGACCATCATGGCGACGGCGCTCATCGACACGGGCTCTCGAATGGACGATGTGATCTTCGAGGAGTTCAAGGGCACCGGAAACATGGAAGTGCACCTCGATCGGCGGCTCATGGAACGCCGGGTGTTCCCGGCCCTCGACATCAACAAGTCCGGGACCCGCAAGGAAGAGCTTCTTCTCGACAAGTCCGAGCTAAATCGAATCTGGATTCTGCGCAAGGTTCTCAACCCGCTCAGCACGGTCGAGGCGATGGAGCTGCTCATCGAGAGGCTGGAAAAGACGAAGACCAACCAGGAGTTTCTCCAGTCCATGTCCGCGGGCTGACCTCCCGGAGTCGCGGCTCTGCGCGCACCCCGGCTCTTTGTCATCGCGCTGTTCCTGCTCGCCTTGGCGGTGCGGTTGCTGCCGTTTCGGGAGGCCACGTCGGGCGGGCTTCGCCTCCTTTCGGCGGACTCGTACGGGCACCTTCGGCGCGCCACGTCTGTGGCCCGCAACTTTCCACGGGTCCCGGTCTTCGATCCGTACCTGAACCATCCGGACGGGGCGGTCTGGATCTGGCCCCCGGCCTTTGACCTTCTGATTGGTGGCATTTCGCGGGCGCTCTTTGGACCGCTGGTGAAACAGGAACAGGTGGCCTGGGTCGCCGCGAGCCTCCCGCCAATCCTGGGGGCCCTCCATATCTTTCCGCTTCTTTCGCTTGCGTCCCGCGTGCTTTCCAGACGCCGTGCTTTCCTCTCGGCGTGCGCCTACGCGGTCCTGCCCTGCGCCGCGGTCTGGAGCGAGTTCGGCCATGCGGACCACCATGTTGCGGAGGTGCTCATCCTTCTTCTCGCCATGGACACGGCGGTTCGCGCGACCGCCAAGGATCGTCGTCCCCTTCGCATCGCGCTTGCGGGGCTGGCTCTCGCCGCCACGCTCCTCACATGGCAAGGCGCGGTCTTCGTGGTGGCCCTGATGCTGCCGTGGGCCGTCCTCGTGATCGGGGAAGGGGGCGTGCTCCTGGGTGCGGTCGCGACCGTGATGACCGCCCTTGCGACGGCGTGGATGCTGGGCGGCGATGTCGCGCCGTTCTCGTTTGTGTCCTTCGGTTGGTTCCAGCCGGCCTTCGTGGCTTCGTTGACGTTGGCGGCCTCGCTTTGGGCCCTTTTCAATCTTCGGCGTTCTTCGAACCGCAAGCTGCTCATTGCGATCGGGATCTTGGCGACGATCCTCGCGATCGCGATTGTCCCCAACCTCGGCCGGATTGCCTCGGCGGCGCTTCGAGGCGGCTCGCACCTCGGCACGCGAAACACGGTCGAAGGGCAAGATGACTTTGTAGAGGGCGGATACCTTTCCTATCCCGCCGAGATGCTTCGCCTCATTAGTGAATGTCGGCCCCTCCTCGACGGCCCCAAGTTTCCCGCCTTGCGGCGTGCGGTTGAAACCCTATCGCCTGGATTTCTTCTGCTTCCGCTGGCGCTCTTACTCTGGATCCGACGCGGTCTCCCTCGCCTTGGGGAGTGGAAGCGGCCCCGTGGCATGCGCGAAGCCGGGCACCTTCTGTTCGCGATCTTCGGGTGCGCCATCCTCCTGATGTCCCTCGCGCAACGCCGAAACGCTTACTACCTCGCGATCTTTGTTTGCCTCGCCTTGGGCGACGGCCTCGGGCGGCTTGCGCGGCCTCTCCCTAGGCGCTTTCGGCCGCTGCTCTTTTTCGCTTGCCTGTGTGCCGTGCTCCTCCCGGGCTGGAGATCGCTAGCCGCGATGGCTGCCTATGCCGAGGCGCCGGGACGCGACTTCCTTTCCCTCCTGGAGAGAATTGAGAAAAACGACCCGCCGGGGGTCGATCCTGCGACCCGACCGGCTCCCAAGCCCGGCGACGTCGACGGTGTGATGAACCCGTGGTCGGCTGGACACATGGTGACGGCTCTGGTTAGACGCCCGTCCGCGGCCGACCCCTTTGCCTATGGCTGGCGTCGCCACTGCCGCCTCTTGACCACGCCGGACGAACGCGAAGCCGAGAGCATATTGCGAGGCGCCCGATGCCGCTATCTCGTGACCGCGAACCTCAGGCACGTGCTTCCTTCCTATGCGCGGGCGGTTGGCAACGGAGGCCTCGAGCCCGAGCGGATGTTTGCGGTTCGGGTTCACGAGTCGACGGTCCGTTCGCCATTCGCGTTCTTGGAGCTCGCGCTTGAGTCCGATTACGGCGACCGGCTTCCCAATGGCCGGATCCTCGCGTCCTATCGTGTTTGGAAGGTCACGCAAGCCACTTCGTCCAGCGCGTCGCCAGCCGTCGCCCAACCGGAGGCGGGGGTATCATCGCCTGGCACGCCGTGAATAGGCCCGTACGCATCTCACTCGTCGATTTCGTCAACGCGTGGCCATTGACGTGGGGTTTCCTAAGGGGAGCCGTGGATGGCATCGAGCGGATCACGGACATCCCGTCCGCGTGCGCCGATCGGCTCGCCCGGGATGAGGTGGACGCCGGCCTGATTCCGTCGGTTGAGGCCGCCCGGATACCGGGCATCCGGATCGTGCGGGGGATTGGCATTGCTTCGCGCGAGCGCGTCCGCAGCGTTCTCCTGGCTTCCAAGGTGCCGTTCGAACGCATCCAATCCGTGGCTCTTGACATCGCGTCGCGCTCCTCAAACGCGATGGTCCGAATCCTCCTGGAGGACCTTTACGGCTTGCGGCCGGATTACCACACGGCGGCCCCCGACCTTGAGGAGATGCTCCGTCACTATGACGCCGGTTTGATCATTGGCGACCCGGCGCTGAAGACAGACCTCACCGGCATTCGCTTCCTCGATCTGGCCGAAGCCTGGAGGCGTTTGACCGGCCTGCCTTTTGTCTTCGCGCTGTGGGCGGTCCGACCCAATGTCGCTCCCGAGCCTTTCCTGTGGGCTCGCGACTTTGGCAAGCGACACCTGGACGAGGCGGTCGCCGCCGCCGCGGAGAGAACGCGCCTTCCGCAGGACGTCCTGAGGGAGTATCTCGATGGCAATCTCCATCACGATTTGGACGAAGACGATGAGAGAGGTCTTGCGGAGTTCTACCGAAGGGCTTCTGACCGGGGCCTGATCGAGTCGTCTGAGCTGCCTCCCTTCGCGGGGGTTCCATTGGTGCCGCGGTGGGAGAGATGAGCGTCGGGATCGGGGAGATCGGGCTTAAGGCGACGCCGGCCATGAGCTCCGCGTTGCGCGTCACGCGCATCCTCGACGGCGCTTTGAATGGGGGACGGATTTCGGTGCGCGACGCCGTGTGCCTCTTTGAAGAGGCGACTCTCGAGGATCTGGGAGAGGCGGCCCATGAAGTCCGCATGCGCCTCAACCCCTCAGACCAGGTCAGCTATCAAATCGACCGCAACATCAACTACACCAATGTCTGCGTGTATCGCTGCTCGTTTTGCGCGTTCTACCGCGAGACCGACCATCCCGAAGGCTACGTGCTGCCATTCGAGGCGATTGCCGAGAAGGTCGAGGAAACGCTTGCTCTGGGTGGGACCGGAATCCTCCTACAGGGGGGTGTCCATGCCGGGCTCCCGTTCTCCTTTTACGAGAACCTCCTCGAGACCCTTCGCTGGCGCTATCCGGCCATCCACCGCCACGCGTTTTCCGCTCCCGAGATCTTCTTCCTTGCCAAGAAGCTGAAGGCGCCAATCCGCACGGTTCTTTCCCGCCTTAAGGACAAGGGCTTGATGTCCGTTCCCGGAGGCGGAGCGGAGATCCTGGATGACGAGGTTCGAAAACGTATCTGGGCACTCGCCAAGGCACCGACCTCCAAATGGGCGGAGGTCCATCGTGAGGCCCACCGGCTGCGGCTTCCCACCACGGCCACAATGATGTTCGGCGTGGGCGAGACGCACGCGCAGAGGGTCAACCACCTGGACGTCGTGCGCTCGCTCCAGGACAGGTCGCTCGCGGAGCCGGACGAGAGCTTCACGGCGTTCATTCCCTGGACGTTCCAGGAGGAGAACACCGCCATGAGCGGGACCGTCGCCACGTCGGGCGGATACGACTACCTGCGGACCTTAGCCATCAGCCGTCTGTTTCTTGACAACGTCCGGCATATCCAGGGCTCTTGGCTGACCCAAGGCCGAAAGATCGGCCAGGTCTCTCTGCAATATGGCGCCGACGACCTGGGCTCCATCATGATTGAGGAAAACGTGGTCGCGGCCGCGGGATCTCATAACCGAATGACCGAGCCGGACATGCTCGGATTGATTTGCGACGCCGGTTTCTCGCCGCGCAAGCGGGGCTCGGTCTATGACCGCTGCTCGGCGCCCTGCTGCGCGGCTCTTAACGGGCCAGCGTCGAGCGGGCCTTCCTAGAGTCGCTCGGAGATGGACTTGGCCTGTAGGAACAGGCCCAGGTAGTCGCGTCCGCCCGCCTTGCTGTCGGTTCCCGACATGTTGAAACCACCGAAAGGATGGACCCCGACGAGGGCCCCGGTGCATTTCCGGTTGACATACAGGTTCCCACAATGGAGCTCCCGCTTTGCGCGTTCGATGCGGTAGCGGTCCCGGCCGAAATAGGCACCGGTCAGCCCATACTCGCTGTCATTGGCAAGCTCCAGCGCATGCTCGCTGTCCTTCGCCTCGACGACCGCGAGGACGGGACCGAAGATCTCTTCGCAGAAGATCCGATGGCGGGACTCGACTCCCGCGAACACCGTGGGACGGATGAAATTGCCGACTTCCCCATCCGACGTCCCACCGGCCACGAGGGTTCCCTCCCTCTTGCCGATCTCGATGTACTCGGTGACGGTTCGAAACTGCCTCTCCGAGGCCACGGGGCCCATGTAATTTGCGTAGTCCCGCGTCGGACCCAGGGTCAGCGCCTCCGTCGCCGCGGCGATCGCTTCCACGGCCCGTTTGTAAAGCGTCCGGTGCACGATCGCCCGCGAGCAGGCCGAGCACTTCTGGCCCTGAAAGCCGAAGGCGGACGCCACGATTTGACGGATGGCATCCTCGAAGTCGGCGTCCTCGTCCACCACGATGAAGTCCTTGCCTCCCATCTCCAGAACGGCTCTCTTAAGCCACTTTTGGCCGGACGTGCGGCGAGAGGCCTTCTCGAAGATGCCAAGCCCGACGTCCTTCGAACCTGTGAAGGCGATGAAACGCACGCCCGGGTGCTCAACCAGGAGATCGCCGATCTCGCTGCCGGCGCCGGGGATGTAGTTGATGACGCCGTCCGGCACGCCCGCCTCTTCAAGCAACTGGAACATCTTCCAGGCGATCAGGGGAGTGTCGGACGCCGGTTTGAGCAGCACGGCGTTTCCGGTAACCGCCGCCGCGACCGCCATTCCCAAGAGAATCGCCGCCGGGAAATTCCAAGGAGGGATGACCGAACCGACACCCAACGGCAAGTACAGCGTCTCCGGATACTCGCCGTCATATGGGGTCACCGGAATCTCTCCGCCCCAACGCAGAATCTCACGGGCGTAGAACTCCAGAAAATCGATGGCCTCGGCGGTCTCCACGTCCGCCTCCGCCCAGGACTTCCCAATCTCGAAGACCATCACCGCCGAGAACTCGTGGCGGCGCTCGGAGAGCCGGCGGGCGGCGCGCAACAACACGCTTGCGCGCTCGCGCGCCGGCAGGCGTCCCCAGGGGCCTTGTGCCGCGCGAGCGGCCTCGACGGCCTTTTCCACGTGAGACCGATCGGCCAGATGGTGACGGGAGAGAACCTGGTTGCGATCGGCCGGGTTGACATTTGTCAGGAGGCGGCCGGACTCGACCCGGGCGCCTCCGATGACGAGCGGAACCTCGAGACCCAGCCCGCGCTCAACGCCCCGGAGCCCCTCTTCAAAGGCCTTGCTTACATCGGGGTTCCGAAAGTCCGAAAAGTGTGCGTTCCGGAAGTCGTTCAACATGGCCCTATCCTAACAGCGCGTCTGCGAAAGGCCCGATCGATCTGGGATCCGAAACGCGGAACGCAAGGAGACGACATGACGGTTGAGGAGCTCAAGAAACTGGTCGACACGGGGCAGAAACCGGTTGTCTTGGATGTCCGGGAAGCGGCCGAGCTCGGTGTCGCGCGCTATCCATTTGAGGTTGTCCATATCCCTCTCGGAGAGCTCCCACGGCGATATTCGGAGATCCCCGCGGACGTTGCGGTTGTCTGCGCGTGCCGGAGCGGAGGCCGGAGTGCCCAAGCCGTGCACTTCCTCAAACAGCAGGGCTATGAGGCGATCAACCTGGAGGGTGGGATCCTCGCCTGGTCAAGCCGGATCGACCCAACCGTTCCGCGCTATTGACACCCTGTTGATTTGTGTTGGGCGCTTGCGCTAGACTTGTGCGTCTCGCACCCGGAAACGAGACGCGAAAGGAAGGTAAAGATGGTTCTGGATACCGAACAGGTTCGGGCATATGTCGAAGAGCTTCTCCATGGTGACAAGTCGCTGACGGAGAAGGAAGTCAAGGCGGAGATCGCACGGAACTTCAAGCTCAATCCAAAAGATGTCGGTGCCGGTGTGATCCGCGATGTCCGCAAAGCGATGGGGATCGACAGGCCCAGCGCTTTGGAGCATGCCAAGGCGATGCTCGCCCGGGATCCTTACGTGGAAGCCAAGACAGTTGTGGAGACGATCGCGGATAAGTACGGCATCCGTCTCGGGCCTCCGGACGTCTCGCGCCTGAGACCCAAAGAAGCCAAGGCCTCGCGCTCCGAAAAAAGGACACGTCCGGCTGCTGCGGCACCGGCGGCCGCCGAAGCGCCCAAGCCTCGTCGACGGGGACGCGGACGCGCTCGTGCCGCGGCGGCGGCACCCGCGCCCGCGGCGGCGCCCAAGCGGCGTGGGCGACCGAAGAAGGAATCGGCCCCCGTCGCCCCCGCGCCGGCGGCCCCGGCATCCAAGAGGCCCGGCAGACCAGGCCGGCCCAAGAGTGTCCAAGCGGCCAAGCCGGGTCGACCCGCGGGTTCGCGTTCCCGCGACGGCGAAATCGCGATGACATTCGAAGGAAAAGGGAACCCTGCGGATCTTGCTACGTTCTTTTTGTCCCTCAACAGGAAGGGCTGACCTTCCTACAACCTGATTCCAGCTGCGGCCTCGACGGGCTAAGGGCGTTTTGGGGGATGGCCCCGGCTCTCCCCCTACGTTCCTTTCCTTTCGTCAAAGGGGTTTACAAGCTCTTGACCCACGAGGTCCAGATCGCTAACCTTGCGCTCGTTCGTTTGAGCCCTTGGGGGGTCGTCCAACGGTAGGACTCCAGACTCTGGATCTGGCTATCGGGGTTCGAATCCCTGCCCCCCAGCCAACTCTTCCGATTCGGCCGCAGTCAACCGGCGCAGGAACGAGCGCAAGCGTCTTAGGCAAGCGTCCTTGCCAAGAAGTTCCATCACGTCGAAGAGCGGCGGCGTTGCGGTGGTCGCGGTGACGGCGAAGCGGATGGGCTGAGCGATCTTTCCGAGAGAAGTCCCTTCAGCGGCCGCAAACGCGCGGGCCGCCTTCTCGAGAGCGTCATGGCGGAAATCGTGGACGGTTTCCAAGAGCTGGCTGAAGGCTTCGAGGCGCCGCAGAAGGCCAGGCTCGGCCGCCGTCTTTTTGACCGATTGAGGATCGAACGATTCCGGATCGTCTCCGTAGATCGCGAGGCTCCGGGCGAGCTCGGCAAGGGTCCGGCTCCTCGATTGGTGGCGTGCCGCGGCGTCCCGCAAGAAAGCATCGTCGCGCTCGGGAAGCGGAAACGCGCGCAGGAGCTCGAGCAAGCGTCCGGGATTCAGGCCTCTCAAGTACTCGCCATTCATCCACAGGAGCTTCTCGTGGTCGAAGCGGGATGGGGAAGCGCCCAGGCGGTCGAGCGAGAAGAGCTCGACCATTTCCGTGACCGTCATCCGTTCGCGGTCCTTTCCGGGGGACCACCCCAGCAGCGCGAGAAAGTTCACCAGTGCTTCCGGGAGGACCCCCTCGGCACGGAACTCCTCCACGCCCGCGGCCCCATGGCGTTTCGAGAGCTTCTTGCCGTCCGGGCCGAGGATCATCCCAAGATGCGCAAAGATGGGGGGCGGAGCCCCCATCGCGCGGAAGAGCGCCACGTGCTTGGGCGTGTTGGGAAGGTGATCGACGCCCCGGATCACGTGCGTGATGCCCATCGCGACATCGTCCACGCACACGGAAAAGTGGTAAAGCGGATGGCCGTCGGAACGCACCAGGATGAAGTCGTCGAGAGACTCCGGCAGGAACTCCGCGCGGCCCTGGACGGCGTCCGTTACGACAATGGGCTCCTCGGGCATGCGCAGCCTCAACACAAAGGGCCGGCCCTGGACGGCCCGCGCGTCGGATTCGCCTTTTGAGAGATCCCGCGAGGTTCCCGAGTAGCGGTACGTGCGGCCGCTTGCCTCAGCCGCTTTCCGCTCCGCTTCCAGCTCCTCGGGCGTCTCGAAGGCCCGGTATGCGGCGCCGGATGCGAGGAGCTTCTGGGCCGCTTCGCGATAGAGGTCCATGCGGGCGCTCTGGAAGATCGGACCTTCGTCCCAAGTCAAACCAAGCCAGGACAGGGCCTCAACGATCTGTTGGGAAAGCTCCTGCCGGTTGCGCTCGACATCCGTGTCCTCAATGCGAAGGATGAAGGTCCCGCCGTGGTGTTGCGCAAAGAGCCAATTGTAAAGAGCCGTCCGGGCTCCTCCGATGTGGAGGGATCCTGTCGGCGAGGGAGCGAACCTTACGCGCACATTTGACATGGGCGCGGATATTACGGGCCTTGCGCTATTCGAGAGCGAAGGTCAGCGTATAAGCGTACCCGCCACGAACGACGACGAGGACAAGACTCGACCGGCTGAGCCCGGCCTCGACGGCGCGCCCCAGATCGTCCACCGTTGCGGTCTTGCGGCCGTTGACCGCGATGACCCGGTCGCCTCGGGCGAGGCCCTTGCGATCCGCGAGCGAATCCCTCGCGACGCCGGACACCACAAGCCCCGAACGTCCCTGGGAAAGCGTCAACCCGATCTCACGCCGTAGAACCGTGAGTCCCAAATCCTCGGGTGCCCGTGCGGTTGTCAGCGTCACCGTTCTTTCCGCGCCCCGGCGGCGGACGTCCAGACTCAACGTCTGGCCCGATCCCGTGGAAGCGAGGGCCGTGTCGAAGTCCTCGCGTGATTCCACGGGCTTGCCATTCATGGCGACCACGACGTCGCCCACCAGGAGTCCGGCCCGGGCGGCGGGGGAATCGGGGTAAACCGATTGGATCCTTAGTCCAAGGCCCTTTGAGGAGGCGCGGCTCCGTTCGGCGGACAACGTTGTCCCCCGAAGGCCAAGCCAGACCGGTTTCACCTCCCCAAAGCGAAGGAGATCGTCCGTGACCCGGCGCACCCGCTCGATCGGAATGGCGAAGCCGATGTTGTTGGCTCCTCCCACGATCGCCGTGTTGATTCCCAGGAGTTCGCCGAGGATGTTCGCCAAGGCACCGCCGCTGTTGCCGGGGTTGATCGCGGCGTCCGTCTGAATGAAGTCCGAGTAGGTACGCCCGGCCTCCCCTTTCACCGTGCGGTGGACGGCCGACACGATGCCGACGGTGACCGTGTTCGTGAAACCAAACGGGTTGCCCACCGCCACCGCGGTTTCTCCAATGAGAATGTCGGATGTGGTGCCGAGCCGGACGGCCTTGAGTGGGCTCTTCGATTCGACCTTCAGGACCGCCAGGTCGCTATCGGCATCCGCGCCGAGAACTTCCGCCTGAAGCTCGCGGCCATCCGACAAGGTCACGAAGATGCGGGAGGCTCCCGAGATCACGTGATCGTTCGTAACGACCGTGCCCGTCGGGTCCACGATGACGCCCGAGCCCAGCGAGTCCGTGGTGTAGCCCCGGTCCCGGCGCTCCAGCCCGAAATCAAAGAACTGCTCGAAGAAATCCGGCCGACGCCGCACGAGCCTCTCGGCGGAGATGTTGACAACCGCGGGACCGATCTTTTCCACAGCGGCCACGACGGGGGTTCGGCGGGGGTCGTTCTCGGGCCGCGTATTGTCGCGATGGGCTTCCTGCGCGACGGCTCTTACGTGTAGCGCGAGGGCGAGGGCGCAGAATGCCCGGATCCAACAAGGCCTCCACGTTGACATCATCACGTTCACCCCTCTAGCATTTTCGGGACTCGCCTACGGAACCCGGAATCTCAGCAGTCATGGCCTCTTTGAACAACCTCGCCGACGAATCGGTGGGCCGGGCAGGCGCCGGCTTGCGTCGGCTAGCAAGAAGCGGTCCCGATTCGGAGGAGAACGGTCTCTATGCGCATCGCAAGCGACATCACCAAGTTGATCGGGGGAACACCCCTCGTGAGGATCAACCGAATGGCGGCCGCCGCCGCGCCTGGGGTCGTCGTGGCCGCCAAGCTGGAGTTCTTCAATCCCGCGCATTCGGTCAAGGATCGGATCGGTGTCGCGATGATCGAGGCGCTGGAGCGAGAGGGACGGATCGAACCCGGTCGAAGCGTGCTCGTGGAGCCGACTTCGGGAAACACGGGGATCGGCTTGGCGTTCGTGGCGGCGGCCAAGGGCTATCGACTGATTCTGACCATGCCCGAGACTATGTCTTCGGAAAGGCGAAAGGTCTTGAAGCTCCTGGGGGCGGAGATCGTGCTGACGCCCGGGGCTCTTGGCATGCGAGGGGCGATTGCCAAGGCCCACGAGCTGATGGCCGAGCTTGGACCATCGGCCGTGATGCCCCAGCAGTTCGACAACCCGGCCAACCCGGCCATTCACGAGACGACGACCGCGCAGGAGCTTTTCGCCGACACCGACGGGGCGATGGACATTTTCGTCGCGGGGGTTGGGACGGGCGGCACGTTGACGGGGGTCGGCCGGTTTTGGAAACCCCGCAAGCCAGACGTGCGACTCGTGGCCGTCGAGCCCACCCATTCGCCCGTGATTTCGGGGGGCAACCCGGGACCTCACAAGATCCAGGGCATTGGCGCGGGGTTCATTCCGAAGAACCTCGAGACTCAATACGTGGACGAGATCATTCAGGTGAGCAATGACCAGGCCTTTGCCTGCGCCCGGCGGCTGGCGAAAGAGGAGGGAATCCTGGCGGGGATCTCTTCCGGCGCCGCGGCGCATGCCGCTTTGGAGATCTCCAGGCGACCGGAAAGCGCGGGCAAGCTGATCGTGTTCGTGATTCCGTCCACGTCGGAGCGATATATCTCGACGGATCTCTTCCGCGAGGACGAGCAACCCACCCCCGGCGTCTCGATCTGATTGAGCAAGATCGACGGGGATCAAGGCGGGCGCGAAAAGCCTCCCGCCTCGATCCTCCGGTCGAATCCGCCCGATCAGCTCTTCGTGGAGGCTTCGAGAGGTGTCGGGGAGGTGGTCTGAATGCGGATCTGCTTGGGCTTGGTCTCTTCGCGTTTCTGGATCTCGATCGTCAAGAGCCCGTTGTGAAACGAAGCCGAGACCTTCTCGGGGTCCACGCTCGGCGGCAGCGAGAACGACCTCACAAACCGCCCGTAGCTCCGCTCGACCCGGTGATAGCTTTCGCTTGTGTCTTCCTTTTGGAAGCGCCTCTCCCCCTCGATCGACAAGACACCGTCCTCGACACGCAGCTGCAATTGGTCTTCGGCGAAGCCGGGGAGCTCGACCTTGAAGACGAGCCGGTCCTTGGTCTCGACGATATCGACGGGAGGAGCCCAAGTCCCGGTGTAGACGCCTTCGTCCTTGCGGACATCGCCCCGCGCGAGCGTGTCTTCGAAGATGCGGTTCATCCGCTCCTGAAGCGCGGTGAGTTCGCGAAACGGATCACTCCAACGAATCATGGCCATCGTGAGCCTCCTTTGGTTGGTATCGAACCCGGGAATCACCGGGTCCGCGACGGAAAGCAAGACGAATCAGTTCGAGACGAGGACCCGATCCGGCGCTGCCTCAGCGGCTTGTGAATCGCGACCTCCCACAAATTCGATGTCATTGCCATCGGGTGTGAGGTCGAGCGTCACATGCGAGCCCTCGACAAGCTCGCCCGCGAGGAGTCGCCGCGCCAGAGGATCCTGAACCCGCCTTTGGATGTTTCTCTTCAGCGGACGGGCCCCATAAACCGGATCGTAGGCTTCGCGGGCGAGCCAGCGGCGGAGGGCCGCCGTCCATTCGAGCGCTATGTGGCGCGGCTTCACAAGCTCGGCGACGCGGCGAAGCTCGAGGTCGACGATGCGCTCGATGTCCTCGGACAGAAGCCGCCTGAAGATCACGATGTCGTCAATGCGATTCAAGAACTCCGGGCGAAATCTCTCGCGAAGCTCGCCCTCAATCGCACGGCGCATCGCCGAGGGTTCCATTCCGGCCGCCTCAAGGATCAGGTGGGAGCCGATGTTTGAGGTCATGATCACGACGCAGTTCTTGAAATCCACGACACGCCCTTTCCCGTCGGTGAGCCGGCCGTCGTCCAGGACTTGCAAGAGCGTGGACCACACGTCGGAGTGGGCCTTCTCGATCTCGTCGAACAGGACCACGCTGTAGGGGCGGCGGCGGACGGCTTCTGTCAGTTGGCCACCTTCCTCGTGCCCGATGTAGCCGGGAGGGGCTCCGATCATCCGGGAAATCGTGTGCCTCTCCTGGTACTCCGACATATCCAACCGCACCATCGCGTTCTCGTCGTCGAAGAGAAACTCCGCGAGCGCGCGTGCCAGCTCGGTCTTGCCGACGCCCGTCGGTCCGAGGAACAGGAAGGAGCCGATCGGCCGCTTGGGATCCTTCATCCCGGCGCGCGCGCGGCGGACCGCGCTGGACACCGCGATGACGGCTTCGCCCTGCCCGATGACGCGCAGCTTGAGGCGCTCCTCCATCTTCAACAGCTTTTGCGTCTCGCCCTCCACCATTCGCAACACCGGAATCCCGGTCCACTTCGAGACGATCGCGGCGATGTCGTCCTCGTCCACACGCTCCCGCAAGATCGCTCCGGCCTTCTGGAGTTCGCCGAGACGCGCTGTTGCGGAGGCGAGCTCGCGTTCGATGCGGGTCAGGACGCCATATCGCAGCTCGGCGGCGCGGTTCAGGTCGCCGCGGCGCTCGGCCGCCTCGGCCTCGGTCCTGGTCTCCTCGAGCCGCTTCTTCTGATCCCGAATTGCGAAGATCGCCTCTTTCTCGGCCTGCCAGCGGGACTTCATCTTCGAGGCCGTCTCCTTCAAATCGGCGAGGCTGCGTTCCAGCGCCTGAAGCCGGTCTTTGGCGCCTTTCGAGTCGTCCTTCTGAAGGGCCTTCCTCTCGATCTCCGCCTGCAGGATCTTTCTCTCGACCTCATCGATCTCGGTCGGCATCGAGTCGATCTCGATCTTGAGCTTCGAGGCCGCCTCGTCGACGAGGTCGATCGCCTTGTCGGGCAGGAAGCGGTCCGCGATGTACCGGTCGGAGAGGGTCACGGCCGCGACCAGCGCGGCGTCTGTGATCTTCACGCCGTGGTGCACCTCGTAGCGCTCCGCGAGGCCACGCAGGATCGCGACCGTGTCGACTACGGTAGGTTCCGACACGAGCACGGGTTGAAAGCGTCGCTCTAACGCTGGGTCTTTCTCGATGTGCTTGCGATATTCGCCAACCGTTGTCGCGCCAATCGCCCGGAGCTCACCGCGCGCCAGGGCGGGCTTCAACATGTTGCCGGCGTCCATGGCGCCCTCGGCGGCGCCGGCGCCGATCAGCGTGTGCAGCTCGTCAATGAAGAGGACCACGCCGCCGTCCGACTCCTCGACTTCCTTGAGCACCGCCTTCAGCCGCTCCTCGAACTCTCCGCGGTACTTCGCGCCCGCGACCATCGAGCCGAGATCGAGTGCGACGACTCGCTTGTTCTTGAGGTTCTCCGGGACGTCGCCGGATGCGATTCGCCTCGCGAGGCCTTCGACGATCGCGGTCTTTCCCACTCCCGGGTCGCCGATGAGCACGGGGTTGTTCTTCGTGCGGCGCATGAGAACCTGCATGACGCGCCGGATCTCCTCGTCGCGGCCGATCACCGGGTCGAGCTTTCCGCGCCGGGCAAGGTCTGTCAGGTCCTTGGCGTATCGCTTGAGTGCCTGGTATTTCCCCTCGGCCTCGGGATCGGAGACCCGGGAGCTCCCGCGAACCTCTTTGAGCGCCGCGAGGAGGCTCGCTTCACTCAGGCCACGCGACCCCAGGAGCTTGGCGGCCCGGGACTTTCCCTCGCGGAGAATCGCCAGAGCCAAATGCTCGGCCGCGATGTAGTCGTCCTTGAACTCGAGGGCCGCCTTTTCCGCGATGTCGAGCACCTTGGCGAGCGACGCCGAGAGCCGGGGCTCCAGCCCTTCGCCTTGTGCCCGGGGCAACTTGGCGAGCTCCTTTTCAAAGTCCTGAACGCAGAGCGCCGGGGTGATGCCGATCCTCTCCAGGATCGCCGGAAAGGTCCCGTCCGCCTGGCCGGCGAGCGCGAGCCCAAGATGCTCCGGGCTGACCTCGGGATGCCCCTGGGTCCGAGCAGTCTGAACGGCTTGTTGAAGAGCCTCTTGAGCCTTGAGGGTGTAGCGGTCGGCTTTCATGGGAACCTCCTCACCGAGGAGAGAACATATATCTTAGTGAGAAAAAGTCAAGTAAAAAGTTGCACTAGTTGATGTAGATACTGTCGAACCGATAACCCGACTGAAGGGAGCTCAGAAGAGGCTCAACGGCCTGGGACGTCTCCCCAGAGCAACTTGTGAAGCTGGAGGTTCAGGCGGATCCGCCGTCCGGAGTCCCGGACCCGTTCCGCGACCTCGGCCGCGAAAGGTGAGGAGGAAGCTTCGAAGACCGGCGAGACCAAGACGTGAAATCTCCGGTCGAGGTCCAGCCTCTCAACCAAGTCCAATGCGAAATCCAGGTCCTTCCGGTCTGCGACGACGAACTTGATCTGATCGCGAGAACCCAAATGCTCCAGATTCGAGAGGTGGTTCGCGGCCTGCATGCCGGATCCGGGGCACTTCACATCGACGATCTTGATGATTCTGGGATCGACCCGATCCAGGGAGACATGCCCACCGGTCTCGACCAGTACTGTGTGTCCCGCCTCCAGAAGCCGGGCGGAAAGCGGAAAGAAGCCCTCCTGCTCGAGTGGTTCGCCTCCGGTCAGCTCGACAAGCTCGGTTCGCAGCGCCTCGACGCTTTTTAAGACGGCCGGAATCGACATCCGGGTACCGCGGTGGAAGGCATAGGCGCTGTCGCACCAAACGCACCTCAAGGAACAGCCCGTCAGCCGAACGAAGGTGCACGGGAGCCCGGCGAACGTGGACTCTCCCTGGAGGCTTCGGAAGATCTCCGTGACGACAACCGCGTCCGAGTCCGTCATTCGGAGCTCACTCTCCCGCGGCCAGTCGGCGCTTCCTCTGCCGTTCGAACTCGTAGGGAATGGATCGATCGAGGAGCGATGGCAAGGCGTAGTCGGGGTATCGCCGGACGACCACACGACGGATCTGAGCGATCTCGCGAGGTGAGAGAACTGCCTTGCGGGCCTGCACGAGAGGCCGCACGGCGGCTTCGAAGAACTCGAGATAGGACAGGAACTCGTCGATGGACCGCATTCCGCCTGGCTCGCCATGGCCCGGCAGAATGCGCTTCGGGCGGAACGACTTCAGGCGGGCGAGGCCGTCCCGCCAAGCTGTGAGCTCAAGCTCCTCCGTCAGCGGGTGGGTCTTTACCCAGACCAGATCTCCAACGAAGGCATCGCCCGTCTCGGGGATCATGGCGAGTGTCATGGGAGAAGGCGTCGTCTCCGCCTCAACGAGGCGTAAGGTGAACCCTTCGAAGCCCAGGTTCAGGCTCTGCGAGAACCTGTTCGTTACCTTTGGGGGTTGCTGCGGCAATCGGCCGGTCGCGAGGCCTGCCCTGAGCCAGAAAGCCCGAGCGCGACCAAACTCCCTGTCCAAGGCGTCCGCTTGGCTCTTCGAGGCCCAAACACGCGTCTCTCTTGTAGCAAGCGCCGCGAGACCCCAGGAATGCTCGGGACGGCAGCCTGTCAAGACCACGGCGCCGACCGGCAAGGCGGCATCGGCCGAAAGCTCGCTTCGCAGCCTCTCGGATTGGTCGATCAGGAACGGCGGATCGATGAGAACGGTCCCGCGGTCTGTTCGAAACCAATAGGACCTCGCCCGGAAACCGTCCTCCTCCGAGATCGAGCTGCGAACGGTCGGCGGTTGGGCCGAGGCCGCGATCGAGTGCAATGCCCTCGCGAGGAGCGCTGCGGCACCGAGGCATCGAACGATGGAGCGAGGCCCGGCATTGGCCATGTGCTGAATCAGAATAGCGTGCATGGAAGGGCCGTCCGGGGGATCTGGGGTGGCTTCGTGGCCGGGTCGGGTCCGGCTCGATCTCGCCTACCTGGGCACGCAATTCCACGGATGGCAAACCCAGGCACCGCCGCTTCGCACCGTTCAGGGAGTCCTCGAAGAGAGCCTCTCCAGGATGTTTCGGCATCCCGTGGCGATTCACGGCGCGGGGCGGACAGACGCGGGCGTTCACGCAACCGGGCAGGTCGCTCACTTCGACGTTCCCGAAGGTGGACCGCGAATCCCCAAGACAGGTCTTCAGCGCGGCCTGAACTCCGTTCTCCCGGACGACATCCGCGTCACGCGGGTCGAGATGGTCGATCCGGGATGGCACGCCCGGTTCTCCGCAATCGGCAAGCTCTACGTGTACCGGCTGCGACGGGGGGAGTATCTCCTTCCGCACGAGGGCCTCGTCGAGGCCCGGGCCCGAGAGCCCCTCGACCTCGATGCCATGCGGGCCGCCGCTGCGCGGCTGGTCGGCCGACGTGACTTCGCCCGGTTCTCCCTGGCGGGTGGAGACGTCACGACCACGGTTCGGCACCTCTTCTCTCTCGAGGTTCTCGAAGAGGGAGCCGTGGTTCTCTTTCGGGCCCGCGGCGACGGTTTCCTGCGCGGCATGGTGAGGCGGCTGGTCGGGACGCTCCGAGATGTCGGGCGCGGGCGGACCCTCGTCGAGGCGGCCTTCGACTGTCCGGGGCCGCCTGCCGAGGCCCGTGGGCTCACGTTGGAGCGCGTGTTTTACGCGGGGCCAGCTTCGGGCGGGGCATAGAATCCGCGCCCGAGGCGGACGCAGCTCGCTCTCGCCCGAGCCCCATGATCGACAAAGACGAGATCGCGAAACCTGCCACCCCCGAAAGGGCTCTCCTCGATTCGCTGGACCTGACGCGGGTTCCCCGGCATGTCGCGGTGATCATGGACGGCAACGGTCGCTGGGCGCGCGGGCGCAGGCTGCCGAGGGTGGAAGGGCACCGGGCCGGGATCGCTTCCGTGCGGGAAACCGTAGAAACCGCGGCCCGCCTGGAGCTTCACGCGCTCACGCTTTATGCGTTCTCGACCGAGAACTGGAAGCGGCCCCGACTCGAGGTGATGGCCCTGATGGGGCTTCTCAAGGAGTACCTGCGCCGAGAGCTCAAGAGCCTCCTGCGAAACGACATCGCCTTTCGCGTCGTTGGGAGGATGGAGGGCTTGGAGGATTCCGTCGTCGGCGAGCTCCGGGAAGCCATCGAAAGGACGTCGGCCTGCCGAGGCATGGTCTTTAACGTGGCGATCAACTACTCGGGCCGGGCCGAGATCGCGGACGCGGCGCGCTCGATCGCACGGCGCGTCGTGTCCGGGGAGCTTCGTCTGGATGAGATCAACGAGGCCGTTGTCGCGTCACACCTCTACACGGCCGGGCTTCCCGATCCCGATCTCCTGATCCGGACGAGCGGCGAAATGCGCATCTCGAACTATCTGCTTTGGCAGATCGCCTACGCCGAGATCTATGTGACACCCGTCCTTTGGCCGGACTTTCGACGGAGGCACCTCTTGGAGGCCATCGCGGACTACCAGAGGCGAGAGCGACGCTATGGCGCGGTTCTGGAAACGCCAGCGGACCCGAACGACGGAGCTCGGGAACCGGTCGAGGCGATTCCCTTTTCGCCCGCCGTGGGCATGACGGGCGCCCCACGCTAACGACATGAGCGGCGTCAGGTATCAGAGGGAGCTGACGGCCGCGGTGCTGATTCCCGCCGTTCTCGCACTTTTGACTTACGGTCCCGTCTGGGGATGGACCCTTCTCGTGGCGCTGGTTTCGGCGCTGGCCCTCTTGGAGTTCGACGCGATGCTCGCGACCGTCGGTTGGCGGATTGGAGAGGGGAGATACGCGAGCGCGGCATGTCTCGCGGCCCTCCTCGCAGCGCTCGCAGCGGCCCATCTCGGCTCCGCGCGTTTGTTGTTCGCTGTGTTCTTTCTGATCCTGCTTGGCATGCCAACCTGGGCGCTCCTTTCCGGTGCCAAGGAACAGACGCTGTTTCCGGCGGCGGCTGGGTCGGCCTTCGCGACCCTCTACGTCGCGGCGGGCGGCGCCGCGATCGTCGCTCTACGGTCGATCGGGTGGCGGCCCGTGCTCTTCCTGCTGGCCGTGGTTTGGGCCGGGGATTCGGCGGCCTATTACTCCGGCAGGCGATGGGGGGAGAAGAAGCTCGCGCCAGTGATCAGCCCAAAGAAGACCTGGGTCGGGCTCTACGGCCAGATGGCCATCGGCACGCTCGCGGGCGTCGCCTTCGCGGCGCTCTCCTCCGGCTCACCGGTCGCTGGTGCGGGCCTCGGAGGCGTGGTCTCCCTGGCCGCGGTCGTCGGCGACCTCGTCGAATCGACATTCAAGAGGAGCTGCGCGATCAAGGATTCGGGAGGGCTTCTCCCAGGCCACGGCGGTCTCTTGGACCGGCTCGACTCGCTTCTTTATGCCGGGCCCATCCTCCTCGGCATCCTGACACTCTATCCTGTCGCCTTGGCGCGCTAGCGGATCGCCGATGACCGCGCCGCCGCCTCGCCCTCTCCAAATGAGCAGCCCCGTCCAAACTCGACCTGACGCGCCGCCCCATGGCCCAAAGCGAATCGCTCTGCTTGGGGCCACGGGCTCCATCGGAGCCTCGTGCCTGAGCGCGGTCGAGTGTTTCCGCGATCGGTTTCAGATCGTTACGATGGCCGCCGGCTCGAACATCGACGCCCTGATGCCGATCATCGCGGCCCATCGTCCCCACGCCGTCGCGGTGCGGGAGCGTACCTCGGCGGAGCGCGTGCGGAGCGCGTTTCCAGACGTAAAGGTCGGTTGGGGGGAGCAGGGGCTGATCGATGTCGCGACGCACGAGCACGTCGACGTCGTGCTCGGCGCCATCGTCGGTTCGGCCGGGCTTCAGTCCGCGTACGAGGCCGTGCGGCTCGGCAAGACCCTGGCTCTCGCGAACAAGGAGGCCCTCGTGGTCGCGGGGGAAGCTCTCATGGAGGCCGCCCGAGGTTCCGGTGCGCTCGTCCTGCCGGTCGATTCAGAGCACTGCGCGCTCCACCAGGCCCTCCGATGCGGGGCGCATGCCGAGGTCGAGCGGCTCGTGCTGACGGCCTCGGGGGGACCCTTTCGCACACGGCCGCTCGCCAGCTTCTCCGAGATCACGGTGGCCGACGCTCTCGCACATCCAACTTGGAAGATGGGCCAGAAGATCACGATCGACTCCGCCACGATGATGAACAAGGGGCTCGAAGTGATCGAGGCCCGTTGGCTCTTTGACGTGGTTGCCGAGCGGATTGAGATCGTCGTTCACCCGCAGTCGATCGTCCATTCGATGGCGGAGTACGCGGATGGTTCGGTCATTGCGCAGATGTCGCCGAACGACATGCGCTTCCCGGTCCTCTACGCCTTGAGCTATCCGGAACGGCTCGCGACGCCGCTTCCCCGCCTTGATCTGATCTCGATGGGCCGCCTGGACTTCATCCCCGCGGACCCGCTCCGGTATCCGGCGATCCCGCTCGCCTATGCGGCCCTTTCCTCCGGGGGATCCGCTCCGGCGGTCCTCAACGCCTCAAACGAGGTCGCCGTCGCGGCCTTCCTCGAGGGCCGAATCGGCTACCCGGCAATCGTCGAAACGGTCGGCGAGGTGCTCGGCCGACACACGGCGACGCCGGCCCCAACGGTGGCTCAAGCTCTCGAGCACGACGCGTGGGCCCGGGCCGAGGCTGAAGCCCTCATTTCGCGTAGAACTTCACGCGGGGCGACCCGCATGACACATCCCCCCCTGTCAGCCGACCTCTCCTCGGGAGAGGTACGTCTCTGAACTGACGAAGCGGAAGTCCAATGAACATCCCGACCAACATCATCGCCCTCGTCTTCGTGTTGTCGTTCCTGATCTTCTTTCACGAGGCCGGGCATTTCCTGATCGCCAAGCTGTTCCGGTTCCCTGTCGAGATCTTCTCGCTCGGCTTCGGAAAGCGTCTGTTCGGCTTCCAGCGACGCGGAACCGACTATCGGGTTTCGTTGATCCCTCTCGGCGGCTACGTGAAGGTCGTGGGTCTCGGTCCGGACGAAAGCGATGTGGTCTCCGGAGCCGCGCAGGAGGCCACGTCGACAGGAAGCCGATGGCAACGCCTCCTGATCCTCTTCGCCGGGCCCGGGGTCAACCTCGTCTTGGCGCTGCTCCTCACCGCGTTCGCGCTCATGATCGGCGTCAACGCGCCGCGGCATCTGGAAGAGAAGCCTGTCGTCAAGCACGTGGATTCCGGGAGCCCCGCCGAGGTCGCGGGTGTGCGGGTCGACGACGTCATTCTCAAGCTCTCGGGCCGTTCAGTCGCGACGTGGCGCGAGGTCGAGACCGACCTCGGGTTGGCTCCCCGCGAGAAGATCCCTGTCGAGCTCCTGCGCGGGGATCGCGTCGTGACCGTGGAGATCAGACCCGAGCCACGCACGGAGTACGACATCGGTTACACGGGACTCAATCCGTTTGTACCTGCCATTGTTGAGCGGCTGGCGCCAGGCTACCCGGGTGAGAAGGCCGGTTTGCGCCGGGGCGACCGGATCCTCGCCGTCTCCGGACGAGAGGTGGCGGGGTTCTACGAGGTCATGCACCGGATTCGCGAGCTCGCCGCGGACTTCGACGCGCGGGGAGCACGGCCGATCGAGCTCGTCATCGATCGCGCGGGAGTCACGGAGCGGATCACGCTGACGCCTGTCAAGGAGGGGTCCTCATGGAAGATCGGGTTCTCGCCGCGCGCGGAACAGATTCGGAGGCGCCTCGCGTTTCGTGAAGCGCTCGCAGCCTCCTGGCGGGAGAACCTTCAAAACACGCGCGCGGTGTTCTCGACGGTGAGACGTCTTGTGACCGGAGGCGGATCGCTTCGTCAGCTCTCCGGCCCGATCGACATCGCCAAGTTTTCGGGCGAGGCCGCCCGTTCCGGAGCGGCCGACCTTCTTAATTTCATGGGACTGCTCTCGCTCCAGCTCGGCCTCCTCAATCTACTCCCCATACCGCTCCTGGATGGCGGCCAGATCTTCATCACGCTTCTGGAGTCCGTTGCCAGGCGCGACTTCCCGTTGCGCGTCAAAGAACGGCTGATGCAGGCGGGTCTCGTCTTCCTCGTGTTCCTGATGATCGCGGTCCTCTGCCTCGACGTCCTGAAGAACGTCTAGGCCGACCCCTCGGAAGCGCCCTCGTCCGGGGGCTCCGCCGAACCGGACAGCCCGCTTCGCGCGAAGCGCTTCTTCAGGCTGCTCGAGAGCGCGATCTGTTTGGCGTAGTTGAGCGAGAGGACCGCCGCGGGGAGCCCGGAGGCGAAGATCGGCAAAGACGCCAGGGAAAGAACAAAGTGTCGGGCCTTCTCGCTGGCCGAGAACTCCGGGTTCTTGAAGTCCGCGATCGAACGGTAGTGTTTGCCGAGCATCCGGTAGACATCGCCCAGGACCCGCGTGAACCCCATCTCGGTACCCCACGAAAGGCACCGCCCCTCCCGCACGGCCAGAAGAAACTCCTTCCAGGTAGACCCGGGTGCCATCGTGAACACCGAGGCGATCGGCGGGTATGTGTGGGCGTCGGAGCCGCCGATCAGCGCGAGGTCGCCCCGCCTTTCCTTCGCGGCCGTCAGGAGATCCTCCACGAGGGCGTTGTGTTGGTACGCCATCGACCCGTTCTTGACCTCGAACACGTCGAACAGGGAGAGCATCGTGGAGACGAAGGCCTCGGGGGCCTGGCGCATCCGGTACGACTGGAAGAGATGGTTTGCGGAATAGAGCAGGCCTTCGGCGCGAAGGTATTCCACGAGGTCGAAGATGTTCCGCCGCTTCCTGTCGATCACACGGTGCTGAGGCCGTCCCACGTCGAACACGTTGACGTGAATCCGATGACCGGTCTTCGGGAAGAACGTCTCGACCTCCACGGAAACGAAGAAGTCGGAATAGGAGGGATGTCGGTCCTGAAACCTTAGGCACCCCTCAATGGTGTCGTGGTCGGTAAACGTCACGAAGTCCATGCCGCGAGCCTTGGCCAGCCGGTAAACCTCGTCGGGATCGTTGTAGGAGTCCCGCGAGTTCGCCGCCTTGAAGTACTTGAAGAACGAGGCGTCCGTGTGGAGGTGAAGGTCCGCTCGTGAAAACGGCTGAGCCGCCTCGATCGCCGGTCCCGCCGCCGCCAGAGCATCCGTATGTGACTCGGGGAGGGGCTCGGCCATGCGGGGAGTCTCGTGGCGCGAGGGTCGGCCGGTCAAGTCCGGGTCGTCCGAATACGCGGCTCGTGCTGGTAGAGTGGCGCGCGATGGGGGGGCTCTTCGGTCGCGTGGTCTTCACGGTACTGCTCGGAATCATCCTCGTGACGACCGCCTGGCTTTCGTTCTCGCGATTCGTCCAGGGGCGGTCCCTTCGGGTCCCCGATTTGCGAAACCTAACCCTTGAGGAGGCTCAGGCCGTCGTCAACGAGCGTGGCCTTCTGCTCGTCCCGGAGCGGGCGCGAGACTCGTACGACGACGAGATTCCGGTGCGCCGCGTTCGAGATCAAAACCCGTCGCCTTTCACCGACGTCAAGTCCGGGCAGGGCGTTCGGGTCTCCCTTTCCCTCGGTCCCCGAATGATCAGGGTCCCGGAGTTGACCGGCATGACGTCCCGAACGGCGGCGCTGTCGCTTTCGAGGAGCGGGCTCAAGGAGGGCAGCCTCTCTTCCGCCCGCATCGCGTCGCCGGTCGCCGGAGTGGTCGCGTTGGGCATCGTGCCGGGCACCATTACCACGCCGGAAACCCGGGTGGATGTGCTGATCAACCGAGGTGCTCCCGACGTGGCCTATGTGATGCCGGATGTCATTGGACGGGACTTCGAAAAAGTCCGGCTCGCCTTCGAGGTCCGAGGCTTTCAAATAGGGAGCGTGCGAGGGCAAGTCTACGAGGGGGCGGCCTCCGGTACGATCCTTAGGCACTCCCCACAGGCGGGATATCCCGTGACATTTCGAGACCGTTTGTCGTTCGTCATAGCCGCGCCCGAGGGGGCCGAGCCCATCCCCGCCTCGCCTTCCTGATCCATGTCGAGTTCGCCGGCCACGATGGCGGACAGAGTCCGCATCGCCCCGTCTCTCCTCTCCGCGGACTTCGGATACCTTGCCGACGCGGTCACCGCCTGCGAGAAGGGCCGCGCCGACTACATCCATTTCGACGTCATGGACGGCCGATTCGTGCCAAACCTCACGGTCGGTCCGATCGTTCTTAGAGCTCTCCGAAAGAGAACCGACGTTCCCTTTGACGTCCACCTGATGATCGAGGAGCCCTCCCGAACCGTGGACCAGTACGTCGAGGCGGGGGCGGCGCGAATCGCGGTCCACGTCGAGGCGGAGAACCACATCCATAGGCTTGCCGAACATCTCCGGGATCGCGGCGTGTCGCCTGGCGTAGCCCTTAATCCAGGGACCTCGTTGGCCCTGCTCGATGAGGTACTTCGGTTCGTCGACTTCGTGTTGGTCATGACCGTGAATCCCGGCTGGGGCGGGCAGCCATTCATCCAGGACTCATTTGATCGAGTCCGCCGCCTCGCGGATCGGATCCGTTGCGAGAACAGCAAGGCCGAGATCGCGGTCGATGGCGGGGTCTCGACGGCGACGGTGGGCCCGCTCTCGGCCGCGGGGGCCCGGCACTTTGTCGCGGGGAGCGCCGTCTTCGGCAGCTCGGACGTCGCGGGCGCGATCGCATCGCTCAGATCCAGCCTGGCGAAGGCGCCACCTCCGCCAGACCTTCAAGAAGGGAACTCCACGTGAAATGCCGCTTCTCCGTGCCTTTCGCCTACTTACTCGTCCCCGCCGCGCTTGCGGTCGCAGCCTGCTCGTCCGTGAATCCCGCGGCCCGTTTGACTCGCGAGTTGCTCGCGATGCCGAAGGAAGACGCCTATGCCAAGGGCGACGCGCTGGTGGCCAAGAAGCGATATGAACTCGGGCGCCAGTACCTGCGCTTCGTCGCCGAGAACTACGCGAACGACCCGATCGGGAAACAGGCCGCCCTGAGGCTTGCGGACTCGCACTTCGACGAGCGGAACGCCCTCGGCTACCTGGAGGCTCAGGCGCGCTACCGCGATTTCCGGAGCCGCTATCCGTCGCATCCGCGCTCCGACTACGCCCTGTTTCGCCTGGCTCAGTGCTCCGACCGTCAGGCGGAAGCCCCGGATCGCGACCAGACGAACACCCGGCTCGCGGCCAACAGCTATCGCGAGCTCCTGCAGACGTACGCCGACTCGCCGTACTCGGCAGAAGCGCGCGTGCGCCTGACCGCGATGCGAGACCTCCTCGCGGAACACGAATACCGGGTCGCGAAGTTCTATTTCAAGCGGCGGCTCTATCAGGCCGCGAAGGGACGGTACGACGTGATCGTGGGCGCGTTCCCGGACTACACGCGCCTGGATCGCGTTCTGTTCGAGAACGGCTTGGTCGAGAAGAAGCTGGGGCGGGCCGCCGACGCCGAGCTCCTCTGGGAGCGCCTGCGGCACGACTTCCCCTCGAGCGCGCTCCTTCGAAAGCTCCCGCCCTCAAATCCGGACCGCTCCCCCGCGACCCTGACGGTCCGGCCTGGAAGCTGACGCGTGCAGGCGCCCTGCGCCCCCTGCGCCCGTTCGCGTTGACAAATGGGGCCATTGGATTAAGTTACAGAGTTCGAAGCTCCAACTCCCCGCCCCAATCCTCGATCAATTGGATTAGGAGGTCCTCCATGAGCCAGGTACACGCGGGACGCTCCAATCTCGCGCTCTCCCCGGTTGTTGTCGCGGCTGCGCTTTTTTTCGGGTCTTCCGCGTCCGCCCAGATCGACAGGCAAACGACGATTGAACGGCTAAGTCCGGTCACCTCCTCCACGGTCAACGTACCCACGCCGATTGGCGTGGATGCCGACGTCTATTGCTCGGGCTGGCTTGGCGAGGATCGCGAGCCGTTCGCCGGCTCGATCGTCAACGCGGAGAAGGTTGGGAACCAGAGGAGCTTCGTGGAGGGGGACATCGTTTACGTGGATCTCGGAGCCGAGCAAGGCATGACGCCCGGCCTCGAATTCACGGTTGTAAGGCCCGACAAGCAAGTCTTCGCACCGGATTCCGTCACGGACCTTCTGGGGCGGCTCTATGTGACCCCGGCGAGGCTGCGCGTGATCTGCGTGCTCGAGCGCTCGTCGATGGCCGAGATCGTCTCGTCCTGCCGCGAGGTCGAGATCGGCGATCTGCTCCTCCCGTTCGAGCCGATCCCGATCCCTCTCGTGCGCCGCACGAAGCCCCTGACCGCATGCGATCCGGCGTCGAACAAGGCGGGGGGGCGCATCGTCGCGACGCTGGATCGGGCGACGTTCGTGACCGGCGAGACCATCGTCTATCTCGACTTGGGCGAGGACATGGGTGTAGGACCGGGCGACTATCTGACGGTCTACCGGAACCCGCTGAGCGCCGATGTGCTGAGAACCGTTCTCGGCGAAGTGGCGATTCTCAAGACGACGAAGCGCTCCGCGGTGGCCAAGGTGACGGTGCTCCGCGACACGATGGGGGTTGGCGATCTGGTTGAGCTGAAGTAGTCTCTCGCCTCCTTCAGCGCCCAACATGCCGACCTGCCAAGAGGACGTGTTTCCTTGACGATTGACGGACAGCTTCAGCGCATCATCGACGAGCTTGTTTCGAAGGGCATCTCGCTAGAGACCGCCCGCAAGGAGTTCGAGAAGAAGTACGTGGCCGCGGCGGTTTCCAAGGCCTCCGGAAACCTGGGAAGAGCGGCCAAGACGCTCGGGATTCACCGGAACACGCTGCGTACGAAGATCTCGCTCCTCAAGGTCAAGCCGCCGCTCCGGCAGCGCGACCACTCTTGATACCTCATGGGAACCGGCCAGGCTTCGCCTTGACTCGCTGGGGCAACGAGCTGGTCTAGGCCTCGGGCTCGGACGAGGAGCCAGTCTTTGTCTCGTCGCCTTTTCGGTCATCTCCCTTCATCGAGTCCTTGAAGTTTCGAATGCCCTCGCCGAGGCCCTTTCCGAGCTGAGGCAGCTTGCCCGCGCCGAAAATGAGGACGACGATGACCAGGATGACGAGAAGCTCGGGGAGTCCCAGATTCGGCATGCCAGCCTCCTCTCGGCAGTGTACTGGGTCCGTGGAGGATCCCGGACCGAGAGCTTGATCACGCCAAGAAATCGAGCATCTCGGCAAATGGGCCGTCCTTCGAAGAGCACCGCCGGAGGACAAGGCGTGTGCGATCCCGATGTGGCCGATATTGCTCGCGTCCAAGACAGAGCATTTTTTCGAACGTCCCGAGGACCTTCCAGGCACGCTGAAGCAGAACAGCCTCGCGGTAGGACGACGCGTCCGTTTGGAAAAGGGCGCCGGCGCGTTCGAAGCGAAGCGAGACCGGATCGTAGTCCGGGGGTCCCAGTCGCAAGTCCTGGAAGTCCAGCACCGCGAGCCGGCCCTCCGGCGAGCGCATCAGGTTGTTCACGTGAAAATCCCGATGAGTTGGGACGGGATCGCCACAGAGGCTCGCATCGGAGGCTTCCCGGGCGAGCCGCGCGGCCATTCGATTCCACCGCTCCGCCAGCGCTTCCGCGAGTGGCTCGCCGCCTCCCCTTTCGAAGGCCCATAGCCTCGTATGAGTGAGCTCCGCCTCGAAAAACGCCGCGTCGAACGGCGGATTCCGAAGGGCCACCGCGCGCGGAAGGGCGCGGATTCCAAAGAGAAGATCCTCGGCCTCGTCCAGGATTCTCTCGCGGGCGGCTCCTTCGGCTCCCGAAACCTCGGTCGCGAGATCGCCGTCCCCGAGGTCTTCGACGAGGGCTCCCCCAAGGTCTGGCGCATCGTCGAGAAGGGCCGGAACGCGGACCCCACATGCGTCTAGGGCGTGCGCGAAGGCTGCCCAATTGGCCTGGGCGGCCGAATCGGCCTGTGGGTACTGAACAAGAAGAGCCGTGGTGCGTCCAAAGCGAACCCGAAAATAGCGCCGGCTCCCGACATCTCCCGAAAGAGGCTCGGACGCGCCGATCGCGCTGCCTAGGCCGAACCGGCGTCCGATCGCGGCCAGCCGGGCTTCCGAATCGTCCGATCCTACGATTTCGGGGAACCCTCTTCGATCAGCTCGATTTTGATGAGACGTTGAGGCATTCGGGGACGTCCGCCGTTTCGGTCGTTGAGGTCGGAGTTCGACGTCTGCACGATCCGGTCGAGCACGTCCATGCCGCTCAAGACCTCGGCGAACACCGTGAACTTGCCGTTCAGGGACGGATAGTCGCGGAGGACGAAGAAGAACTGTGAGGATGCCGAATCGGGATCACTCGCTTTCGCGGCCATCGACACGACCCCTCGACGGTGTGGGATGTCGTTCGGTTCTGACTTCACGGTCACGGGCCGGCCCGAAGAGTCGAGATGGCTTCCCGTCCCGTAGAGTTCGGGGGAGACCTTCGGATCCTTCGTCAACGGATCGCCACCCTGCACGACAAACTCGGGGATCACGCGATGGAAGAGCGTGTTGTCGTAGAGCCCGCCTGCCGCGAGATCTACGAAGTTGCGGACGTTGTTGGGAGCCTTGTCGAAGAAGAACCGCAGGGTCACGTCGCCCTGCGTGGTCTTAAGAACCGCCGTTGTGACTCCGTAGTTCCAAGTGCGGGGCTTTTGCTTGGCGTCTTTCTTCTGCGGCTTTCGGGTCGCAGGCATCGCCAACGCCGGCTGAAGGGTGTCGGCGAGGAGCATCGCGAGCGCGACCCCGCAAAGGAGGCCGTTCCGGATGCCTTGTCGCGGGCTCATGAGCGCCGCATGATACGCGGCAGACTTGACGAGCGTTGAGCCAAGAACAGCGTTTCAGGCCGATGTCGCCGTCGTCGGCGGCGGCGTGGCCGGGTTGTCGATCGCCCTCGAGCTCCTGCGCCGAGGAGCCTCCGTCACGGTCCTCGAGCGCGGAACCGTAGCCGATCGCGCGACCTCGGCGGTTGGAGCCGCCGCCGGCATGGTGAACCCTCAAGCGCACCCACGCGTCGAGGCGCCTCCGCTTCGCGAGCTTTCTCTCCTCTCGCGCTCGCTCTACTCCGACTGGATCGAGCGCATCGAATCGGAATCCGGGCTGTCGTGTGAGTACGACGCGCGAGGGGGCTTCACAGTCGCGAGGACGGAGGCCGAGGAAGTCGAGCTGGATCGGGTCCTCGACTGGCAACGCGAGCGAACGCTTCCATTCGAGGTGCTCTCGGCCGAGGAGGCGGTAGCGTGGGAGCCAGGGTTGGGGCCGGAGATTCGGGCGGCGTTTCATTTTCCATTGGACGGTTGCGTGGCTCCGGCGAGGCTCGGGCGAAGCCTCCTGCTCGCGGTCCGGACCGCCGGAGCGCTTGTCTTCGAAAGGACTCCGGTCATGTCGCTCCTCACGGACAGGGGGCGCGTCATCGGTCTTGAAGTACCAGGCGGCGAGGTCCGTGCGGACTGCGTGGTGAATGCTGGGGGAGCTTGGGCCGGCCTTTTGAGTGGTGCCCCGAGGTTGCCGATCTCGCCGGTGCGGGGTCAAATAGTCTGTCTTGATGCCTCCGCAGACGCGAATCGTCCCAGACGGTTCCTCCACTCACCCGATTGCTACTTGGTCCCGCGGCGCGATGGAACCCTGATCGTCGGCTCCACCCTCGAAAGGGTCGGCTACGACACCAACGTGACCGCCGAGGGGATCAGTGGCCTTATCCAGCGAGCGAGCCGCGTTCTGCCGTCGCTCCTGCGGTATCCGGTCCTCGCCGTGTGGGCCGGCCTGCGCCCCGGAACACCAGACGACCTTCCGATTCTTGGCGAGACCTCCTTGCCCGGCTATTTCCTCGCGACGGGCCATTTCAAGAACGGTGTTCTCCTCGCGCCGGGCTCGGCGGTGGTGTGCGCGGACCTTCTGACCGGAGCCGAACCCGCGCTCCCTGTCGAGGCGTTTTCGGCCCGCCGCTTCGATCGCTGAATCGGCCTGAAAAAGAGGTCGCTCGTCGCGCCCCTCGGCACCTCGGTCCCCGCTTATGAGGAGGCCTCCTGGGGTATGCTTACCTCTTGCCCCGTCATCACCGTTTTTCCGTTTCCTGGTCTGGAGGATTCGAATGATTCGTCGCCTTTCGTACGAAGCGATCCGCGCCACCGCACATGCCGGTTGGACGGCATTTCAGTGGATCAACCGCAAGGTTCCGGCGCCCGTCTTCCAGCCAACGTGGTCTCCGGAGCCCCTCCCCAAGACGAATCAGCGGACGAAGCCGCCCCTTGGTTTTCCGAGGCGGACCGATTCCCTCTGCCCGACCTGCACACGAGAGGTGCGGGACGCGATCGTGAACGGCCAGCAAGAGTTACGAGCTCTTATTGACGGGCATCCGGGTGAGATCCCGGCCGACATTGTGCGCCGTGGCGACGAGATCTGGATGGTGAAGACGTGCCCGAAACACGGCACGTTCGAGGATCTGATGTCGAACGACGCCGCGTTCTTCGAGCGGCTCGAGAAGAACTTCTTCGGCCGGGATGTGAAGATCGGCAAGGACGAGCTGCATGGGCACGGCTCATCGTCCATTCGCTACGGGCGTGGCGCGGTCCTGACCGTCGATCTCACAAACCGTTGCAACATGATGTGCAATCCCTGCTTCATGGACGCGAACCAAGTCGGCTATGTGCACGAGCTGTCGTGGGACGATATCCGGGAGATCCTCGACAATGCCAACTCGATCAAGCCCCGGCGGCAGCTGTCCGTGCAGTTCTCCGGCGGCGAGCCCACGATCTCGCCGCACTTCATCGAAGCGATCGCTTATGCGAAGAAGATCGGCTACTTCTCGGTGCAATGCGCGACCAACGGCGTGCGGTTCGCGCAGGAACCGGAGTTCGCGAAGGCAGCCGCCGGTGCCGGTCTCAGGCTCGCTTATCTGCAGTTCGATGGAGTCGGCAACGATCACAACCAGCATCGCGGCGTCGGGAATCTGTACGACGTCAAGCTCAAGGCGCTCGACAACCTAAACGCCGCCGGAATCGACGTCACGCTGGTCACGACCATCGTGAACACCGTGAACAACGATCAGGTCGGAGACATCCTGCGGTTCGCGATTCAGAACATCGGGAAGATCAACGCCGTTTCGTTCCAGCCCGTGTCGTTCACGGGTCGGGACGAGGAGATCGACGACGAGACCCGAAAACGGCAGCGCTACACGCTGACCCACCTGGCCCAGGACGTGAAGTCACAGGCGGGCATCGGCGAGCCGCTTAGAGATTGGTTTCCCCTCTCGGCCTCCGGGCCCTTCTCGGACCTGCGCGATCTCCTCGGCGGTCTCGAGGCCGAGTGGGGCTCGCTGAAGTGCGGCTGCCATCCCAACTGCGGGATCGCCACGATGATGCTCGTCCATCCCGATTCCGGGGCGGCGGTGCCGATCACGCAGCTTCTGGACGCCGACCAGCTACTCCTCGACCTTCAGGTCATCACCGACGCCGCGAGGGGAAGGGCCAGCACGGTCCTTCAAACGGCCCTTGCGTTGGCACGCAACATCAGGCCCTCGGGGGTCCCTAGAAACCTCGGCATATGGAAGACCCTGAAGGTGATGGACGGGCACACGGGGCGCGCCATGGGAATCGCCCACAAGGCGCGCTACGAGTGGCGCGTCCTGCTGGTCGCGGGCATGTGGTTCCAAGACCTTTTCAACTACGACTTCCGCCGCACCGAGATGTGCATCATTCCGTACGGAACCCAGCTTGGCGAGATCTCGTTCTGCGCCTACAACACCGGTGCGGGCTGGCGAAAGATCATCGAGGAGATGTTTCAAACGGCCACACTCGCGGAATGGTATCGGGAGAAGGGCCGACACCCGATCTATGCCGGTGGGCGCGCGGTGCCCCTGCCGGCCTTTCGTCCCTCCGCGCCGCCCGAGGAGCTCCCGGCCGCGGCCCGCGCGGCAAGCCCGCCCCTCAGGTTGACGCTCCCGGCGTTCAGCGGAGTCGCGGGAGGGAAATGAAGGTTTCCTACTCGTCTGGCCTGTAGGTCACGGAGTTTCTGGGACCCTCCCAGACCGTGACCTCCGCGAGCCTCGCGGATCCCAGGACTCCCGAGGATCGGATCTCGTCGGCGACCCACAACGCGACGTTCTCGGCCGTCGGGTTCTTGAGATCGAAAGGGGCGACGGTGTTGAGGTCCCGATCGTGTAGGTGCGCGGCCAGCGACCTCACGAGAGCCTCCGTCGGCACGAAATCGACCGACAACTCGTACGGGCCCAGCCGCTCCGTCGTCAGGGCGACCTCGATCTTCCACGAATGCCCGTGAACGGGCTCGGGTCCACCCACGTAGTCGCGCAGGTGATGGGCGGCCTCGAACGTGGCGTGACAGCGAACCGTGAAGCTCAAGCGCCGCTCGCGGAGGCTTCCAGGAACGTTTCTTCTCGGACGACCCGGATGCCGTTTTGCTCGTCACCCGAAAGCCCGTACGTGCTCTCCAGAAAACGACGAGGAGTCGTGGCCCCGTCGCCCGCGATTCGAAGCCGCTCCGAGCGGGTTGCGCCGTCCGGCCATTCGAACCGATAGAGGGCCTCGTGCGCCGTGCGTCCGAGGGAAGGCGTCCCCTTTGGAAGCTCGTTCCAGGTGAGGACGCGGAGGCCGGGAGGCAATCGCGCGTTCACGGCCTCGCGATGCTCGTCGGTGAGCACATCTTCGACATCCACATCGAAGAGCTCGTGGCGAGACTCCAGACCGAGTGGAAGAGCGGGCCCCATCGAGAGACGCGGATGCGGGTTGTATCCCTCCGTGTAGCGAAGCGGGACCTGCGAAGCGCGGAGCGCGCGCTCGAAGATGTCCATCGTGTTTCGATGCGACAGGTAGCGGGCATCGCCGAGCTTCTCGAAGGTGATTCGGTAGGTGCGTGCCGTAGCGGAGACCACGGCGGCCGCTCCGCCTATCTTGCGGCGTTCCTTCAGAGGCAGAAGGTCGGGAGTGGCCTTCTGGCGGTACGCCGCGCCCTTCGCCTTCTCCGTGTACGCCGATCCTCGCCCCGCGTCCCGTAGATCGAACGAACCGGAACCCTCCTGCGAGGAGGCACGAGGAGGCTCCGGAAACGCGGGAAGGGCCTGGAATCCGAAGTCCCGCGGAAGGGGATTCGCGAGAACCGTGTCCTCGCCGTTGCCGGGAACGCCACACGCGTAGCAGCGTCCCCACTTGCAGTCCTCGGTCTCCATCTCACGAAGCGCCTTCTTCCACTCGACGACGAGGAACGGCTTTCGGATCGACGCGTCGATGACGTCCCAGGGAAGCGTCTCCTTGAGATCCTTCTCGCGGAGATGACGCTCCTTCGGGATCCCGGCCGCCGCAAGCGCCTCGTTCCACCTCGTCCAGGAGAAATGCTCGGACCACCCATCGAAGCGCCCGCCGCGCTTCCAAACCTCGACCAGCGCTCGCGACAGGCGGCGATCGCCGAGCGAAAGAAGCGCCTCGATCTCGGCCTCCTTCGGCTCATGCCACTTGAGCTGGGCACCGCGCATGCCGCGGAACTTCTCCTTGAGATACGCCAGCTTGCGTTGGAGCGCCTCGACCCCGTCGAAGGGCGCCCATTGAAAAGGCGTGACGCTCTTGGGAACAAACGAGCCCACCGAGACCGTGACCGTTGGTCTGATCTTGTGCTGGCGCCCCTGCGCGAGGATGTCCCGGATCAGCGTCACAAGCTCGTCCAGGTCGGCCTCCGATTCCGTGGGCAGGCCGATCATCGTGTAGACCTTGATCAGATCCCAGCCGCGCGAGAACGCGACGTCCGCAGCTTTCACCATGTCGGCGTTGGTGAAGGTCTTGTTGATGACCCGCCGCAACCGATCGGACCCAGTCTCGGGCGCGAACGTGAAACCGGATTTACGCACCTCGGAGACGGCGTCTGCGAGGGCGACCGAGAAGGCTTCCGCCCTCAAGGAGGGCAGCGAGATCGAGACCTTGGTCTTCGCGAGCTCCGGCGCCAGGCACGCCACCAGCGGTTCGATCTGGGAGTAGTCGGCCGACGAGAGCGAGAGAAGCCCGACTTCTGACCAGCCGGCTTCGTCAATGAAGCTCTTCGTCATCGTCGCCACGTCCGCCGGATCGAGTTCCCGCACCGGGCGATACCAGTAGCCGGCCTGACAGAAGCGACAGCCCTGCGTGCAGCCCCGCATGATTTCAAGGCCCAGGCGGTCCTGAACGATATCGACGGACGCGACCATGGGCTTTTTGGGGTAGACCTCGGGCGACAGCTTCTCGACCCAGACCCGGCTCGCCCGTGCCGGTATCCCTGGCGCGTTGGGCGTGTAGGCCTCGACCCTCTCGCCGTCCTCGGAATAACGCACGTCGTACAGAGACGGGACGTAGATCCCAGGAATCGAGGCCAGCGCAATGAGGGTCTCCCGGCGCGAGATTCCGAGAGGCCTTATGGAAACAAGCCTCTCCAAGAACATGGGGAAGGCTTTCTCCGCGTCGCCGATCAGGAAGGCGTCGAAGAAGTCCGCGAGCGGTTCCGGGTTCGCCACGCAGGGTCCACCGCCGATCACGATCGGATCCGAAGCGCGTCGCTCGTCGGCAAACAGCGGGACCCTCGCAAGGTCCAGCATGTTTGGGATGTTCGTGTAGTTGAGCTCGCTCTGAAGCGAGAAGCCGAGGACATCGAAGTCGCGAACCGGGGCGAACGACTCCACCGAAAAGAGCGGCGCGCCTTCGCGTCGCAGCACGGCTTCGAAATCGGTCCACGGCGCATACGTCCGCTCACAGGCCCAGGCTGGTTTCCGGTTCACGATCTCGTAGAGGATTCGCGTCCCGGTGTGGCTCATGCCGATCTCGTAGGCGTCGGGAAACGCGAGGCAGACCGTCAGCTCCATCTCGCGGAGGGGCTTCTTCACGACGTTGCGCTCCAAGCCGAGGTACCGCCCCGGCCTCTCGACCGAGAGGAGGTGCCTTTCGAAAAGGGGGCGGACGGACTCGTATCGCGCAGTCATCGCAACCGGTCAGTGTAGTCGAGGCACCGGGCGAGCGACGCCTTCGAGGCTTTGTTGACGGGCTCCGCGTGAGAGATCTAGATTCGCCCACGATGGCCCTCGACGCCGAGATCCGATCCCTCCTGAAGGAGCTGGGCGCGGCGCTCAACGAATCGATCTCGTCGTCCGCGAAGGTCAACGAGGTCCTCGGGCGGATCCGCGCGATCGATTACGAGGTGTACCTGATCCTGAACGCCACCGTCGCGATCGAGAAGCTGGGGGAGAGGCGCTCGGCAACCCTCCCCTCGATCCGCCGTGGCGCGCCACCGCAGAAGAGCGACCGCGATTCGCCGGCGTTTCAAATCAATGTTAAGGATCTGAACTTCCTCAAGACGGTTGGAATCGACCCGACCCGCTCGGTTCGTTCACGGCGGCCCTCCCCGGACTTGACCTTCCGCTCCTCCGTCTACCGCAGGCCCTGACCCAGAATCGGAACACATGAAAGATCTCCTGGGCTCCTCGGTGTCCGAGCTGGAGGCCTTTCTGAACGGCCTGGAGCCTAAGAGCCCGCGCTTTCGGGCGGCGCAGCTTGCGCGTTGGATCTACGACCTGAGGACCTGCGACTTTGACGCGATGAGTGACCTTCCGGGCCACCTTCGGGACGCCCTGAAGAAGAGCGCTCGCATCGGCCTCCCGAGAATCGTCTCGACCTCGCCATCGCCGGACGGGTCTGAGAAGTACCTGATGGAGCTCATGGATGGAGTCCGTATTGAAGCGGTCTTCATTCCCGACGGGCAGCGGGTCACGATCTGTGTGTCCTCCCAGGCGGGCTGTGCCGTGGATTGTGTCTTTTGCGTGACCGGGCGAATGGGAGCGGGGCGCAACCTCTCGGGGGGTGAGATCGCCGGGCAGTATTTCGCGATTGCCAAGGCGAAGGGCCTCAGCGCGCATCGGGCGGGTGTCGTGTTCATGGGAATGGGCGAGCCCCTTCTGAACGTGCCCAACGTTCTCCGTGCTCTCGAGGTCCTGGAGCGAGAGGTCAGCCTGCGGCGGATTACGCTCTCGACGAGCGGTCACGCTCCGGGCCTCCTAGCGCTTGCGACGAGGCCACGGCTTCCTAACCTCGCGGTCTCGCTCTCGGCGCCGGACGACGCCCTCAGGGATCGCCTGATGCCGATCAACAAGACCTATCCCCTCGCGGAGCTCTTCGAGGCACTTTCCAAATGGCCTCTCGAAAGGGGACGCCGGATCACGTTCGAGTATGTCCTGATCGCGGGCGTCAACGACGCGCCCGACCAGGCGCGCCGGCTCGCGCTCCTGGTCCGCCGGCTGCCTTCGAAGGTCAACCTGATTCCGCTCAACGAGTCACGGGAGTGGTTCCCCGATCTATCGCGTCCGACCGAGGCGGTCGTCAACGCGTTTGCACAGGCGGTTGCCAGCGAGGGAGTCCTCGTCACGGTTCGTTGGTCGAAGGGGCTGGCGGCCGAAGCGGCGTGCGGACAGCTCAAAGGACGGGAGGCGCCGCTGCGGCGTCGATCCGAGTCTGGGGTGTCTCGTCGGCTCGCGTGAACGCAAGATCGAGGAGCTTGTTTTCAAGGACGAGAGGGCCCGGCTCGGCCTCTAGCCGGAGGTAGTGAGCGGCAGACGCGAGGAGCGCCGCCTGTGGAACCAAACCCACGATCTCCGAACCCACGACCGGAACTCCATAGCGCTCGGCCTCGGAACGAACGGTCTCGAAGACCCGATGCAAGGGTGTCTTTTCGAAATTGGTCATGTTGATCGAGACCTGCACGATGCCCCTTGCTTGGAGCTTCACTCCCATGGCTTTGACGAACCGGTATCCGCCGGAGATATGGCGGATCGACTTGGAGATCCGGTCCGCGACGGTGAGATCGTTGGTTCCGAGGTTGATGTTGTAGGCCACGAGGGGTGAGCGCGCGCCAACGACCACCGCGCCTGCGGTGGGATGGGGAACGTCCGGTCCAAAGTCCGGCATCCACGCGGGTTCCTTCAGCTTCGCCGCCAATCCCTCGAACTCCCCTTTTCGGATGGCGGCCAGGTTCCTTCGTTCTTCCGTTCGCGCGGCGTCTTCATAGAGAAAGACCGGTAGCGCGAATCGCGAGGAGAGCATTTCACCCAAGTGCCGGGCGAGACTTACGCAATCGGCCGTCGTCGCATTTCGAATCGGCACGAACGGGATCACATCCACCGCGCCGAGCCGCGGATGTCCTCCCCTGTGCTCGCGCATATCGATGTGTTTAAGCGCGGCCTCGACCATCGAGGACATGGACGCGAGGAGATCGGGGGCGTCGCCCAGAAACGTGAAGACCGAGCGGTTGTGATCTTGGTCGGAGGTCGAGTCGAAGAGGAGAACGTCGCGGGAGGCCGAGAGAGCCGCGTCGCGGATGGCGGAAACCACGTCTTTACGGCGGCCTTCGCTGATATTCGGAATGCACTCGATCAGGCTCTTCACGGTGTTGTGTCTCCTCGAATGGCGGTTTCTTGAGTCCCCAAGAAGCCGCCAGATGCTAAGGCGCCGACGCCGGGCCTTGACCGTCTCAAGAAGCGCTTGTTACGCTGGTTGGAAGGGGAAAGACAATGCCCGAGCCGAACCCGTATCCCGGCAGTCCTTCGCTTCCCGCAGAGGCACGAGAGAAGGTCATGCAGACCTTCCGCCACACGCTCGAGCTGGCGAAGGCGGGCCGCAACGAGGAGGCCCTGCTTGGCTGCGACTTCATTCTGAAAATGGACCTCCGGTTCGGTCCGGCGAAGAGGCTTCTGGAAGTGCTGCGCGGGGTCGCGACGGGCACGATTGTCGACCTGTCGGCGTTTTCCGAGATGACGGCGGCACCTCCCGCGCCGACCGTCCTTCCCGGCTCGGGCGCCAAGACCCTCCATTCGCTCCGCACTTCGGCCAAGCCCCCGCAGGCCGCGGCGCCGCCCTCGCCTCAGGCTCCCCAGGCCCCACCTCAACCTCAACCCACGGTGGCAGCCTCCCCAGCCCCTTGGGACGCCGCGGCGCCGCAAGCTCCAAGGCCGGCACCCGCTCCGGCGGCTGCAGACCCGTTTGGGCTTTCCGGTGGTGGGCTCGGCTCGCTGGGCGGGCTTGGATTCGACGAGCTCGCGTCGTCGGACCCCTTCGCCGCTCCCTCCGCGGCACCCAAGCCCACCCCACCGCCGGCGCCTGCGTTTCCGGCTTCGCCCCCTCCGCCGGCGGCCGGTTTCGGTTTCGGTCCACCGCCCGCCGATCCTTTCTCGAGTGGGCCCGATCCGTTCGCGGCGCCGCCCACACCGAACCCATTTGCGCAGAGCGGCTTGGGAGCCGCTTCCTCCGCGCCGGATCCGTTTGCCCAATCCCAGATTCAACCTCCGTCCGCCTCGCCGATGTTCGGAGCCTCGCCCGATCCGTTCGCGCCCTCCGCCGGCTCCTTCGGCGCGGGTACGCCCGGTGGATTTGGGGACTTCGGATTTTCGCCGCCCCCTGAGTTCCCGGCGTTTCCGCCCACCGACGCCGCACCGGCGCTCTCGCCGCTGGAGAGCGCGTTCGCATCCGCCCTCCCCGCGCCGACTCCCGCCCCCTCAAGCGGTCCCGTCGGCGGGCCCGTGGCTCCGGCCTCGACGACGATCGATCCCCGGATCGTCCAGTTCCTCAGGCAGGGGGACGATGCGCTCTCGCGCGGGCAGGTTCAGGAAGCCATCGATCTCTGGAGCCGGGTGTTCCTGATCGACCTCTCCAACGAAGAAGCCTCACGCCGTATCGACGCGGCCCGCGAAAAGCAGGCTCAGACCGCGCAGAGGATCGACGTGCTGCTTTCGGAAGGGGTCCAAAGCTACGACGCCGGCGACTTCTCCACGGCGCGCGGCAGGTTCCTGGACGTTCTGGCGCTGTCGGAGTCCGACGCGACCGCGAGGAGTTATCTGAACCAGATCGACGCGGCCCTCGCGGGGGAAGGGAGCGGCGGACCGGCCGCCACCGCGCGGAGGGATGTCGACGAGTCGTCTTTCGCGTCGGAATCGGAATCTCTCGACACGCCTCTCGATCTGGGCGAGGCGGAGTCCGCTCCGGAGCTCTCACCGATCGCCGACGCCGCGGAGGCTCCTGCGGCGAAGGCCAAGAAGCTCAGAATCGACGCGCGACTTCTCATCGCGGCGGCGGCGGCCGTCCTCATCGGGGTCGGAGCGGCGGCTTACTTCCTGGTGCTCTCGCGCCCGAAGCCCGACACGAGCGCTCCTCCGAACGTGCCCGCCACAACCTCTGCGACGCAGGTAAAGCCGGTCGGCGAGGACCCGCTCGTCAAGGCGCGGGCCTTGGCGGATCAGGGCAAGATCGAAGACGCGATCGTCCTTCTGACCGGTGTTCCGGAAAGCGACCCTCGCCATGCCGAGGCGATTCAGCTGATCGCGAACCTGAGGTCTCTGCCCCCGACGCCCGCCACGGCGGCAAACCCCGCGACCACCAGCGCTTCCCTCGACGAGGCGCGGGCCGCGGGTCTCGCGGCCTTCCGGGCCTGCCGCTACATCGAGACCGTGAAGAGCCTGGACAAGGTCGTGAAGGAGCGTCCGGCGGACGACGAAGCGCGCGAGGTTCTCGCCAAGGCGCGTGAGCAGGTCGCGGCGATCAGCAGCGCGGTGCGTGCCTACAACCAGCAGGACTACGAGAGCGCGATCAAGCTGCTTTGGGAGATCCGGAAGAAGGACCTCAAGAACCAGGACGCCGAGGAGTATCTCTTCAAGTCGTACTTCAACGACGGCGTTCTCAGGCTCCAGTCGGGTGGTTTTGACAAAGCTGGTGAGTCCTTCAAGGAGGCGGCCGAGCTTCGGCCCAACGACGTCGAGGCACAGCGGCACCTGAAGTTCACAAAGCGCTATTCCAAGGGCGCGACGGATCTCTTCTCGCGCGTCTACTCCCGCCACGTCACGGCGCGGAGCTGAGCTTGGGAGATCCCTCGCGGGACCCTCTCGCCGAACATCCTCTGTCGCCGGAGGCGGGGCGCCGCTCCGGCAGGGCGCCTCGGCCCTTGGAGCTCTTTCCGGAGTTGGGCGATGCTCCGCTTCAGCCCGAGCCGGCGGCGCCCTCGAACCCGGCGTCGGGACCCTCCGAGATGGGCGGTTCGCTGGAGTCTTCGCCGCGCGCGAGGTCCGAGCCGGAGGAAGCCGCCGAGGCTCTTCTCGAGCTTGCGCCCGGCCCCTCCCGGCCGCCAGGGAGCGTCGCCTTCGCACGCCGGCTGGCTGCGGGTCTCGCGGACATCGTGATCATCGCGCTCGTGGGTGCGATCGAGGTTGCCGCAGGCGCCTCCCTCCTGGGACTTCAGTTTCCAGCGGCGGCGTTCATCGGCCTTTCCGCGTTTCTGTTTCTGGCGGCGCTGGTTCTCATGGTGCTCGCGCCCTTTGTCTGGGGCACGACGCCTGGAATGGCGCTCGCTGACTTGAAGGTGCGGGCCGATGATGGGGGGTCCCCCACGCTCGCGGCGGCCTTCCTGCGCTTCATCGGTTTTCTGTTGACGGGGCTTCTGGCGGGGGTGCCGCTCCTCATCGCGGCGTTTGACCGGCAGGGTCGAACCCTTGCCGACCTGATCTCTAGAACGACGTTGGTTCCGGCCGATGCGCCCCTCGGTTCCAAAACCGGCGGCGTAGCGGCGTGACGGCCGATGGCCGCAAAGAGTCGTGCGTTTTGATGGGTGAATCCCAGGCCAAGTACCCCTGGAAGGACATTCCCGGCTCCTCGCACCAAGTGCTTCTTGAGAAGATCGGCCGGCGCGGAAACGGCCTTTCCGTGCTTGATCTTGGCTTTGGAGCCGGAGCCCTTGCCAAGCGCATTCGCGCGGCCTGCGCGTTTCTCGCGGGCATCGAGCTCGACCCCTTGGCGGCTCGCGAATCCATCCATCTCTTCGACCAGCCGATCGTCGGCGACGTCGTCGCGGGCCTTTCACTTCTTGGGAAACAGGCCTTCGACGTGATCGTGGCGGGCGACATCCTGGAGCACCTCGCCGAGCCCGAGGTGGCTCTCTCCCTGATCCGTCCGCTTGTGAAACCCGACGGTTGCCTCTTGGTCTCGCTTCCAAACGTCGCCAACGTCGCGATACGCGCAGCGCTTCTCTTCGGCCGGTTCTCATATGGAGAGCGCGGAATCCTCGACCGCACGCATCTGCGCTTCTTCACCGCGGCAAGCGGACAGGAACTCCTCGAAAGGACCGGCTTTCGCGTAGTCGACCGACGCTCGACCGCGATGCCCGTCGAGCTCGCCCTGCCCGTACTCGGTCGCCGGCCGTGGGGGCCTCCGGTGCGAGCCTCGACGATTCTGGCTGCGCGTCTTCTGCCGGGGCTCTTTGGTTACCAGTTTGTCTTTGAGGCGGTTCCGGCTTGAGCCCTCCACCCGATCTATCGATCGTGATTCCCACCTTCAACGAGGAGGCACGTCTTCCCGAGTCGCTCGAGAGGATCCACGAGTTTCTCGGGGACGAGGGTCTCTCCGCGGAGGTCATTGTCATCGACGACGGCTCTCGGGACGCGACCGTGTCCAGGGCCCTAGAGACGGCGAACCGGATTGGGCGGAACGTTCAGACGATCCGTCTCGACCGAAACCGCGGCAAGGGATGTGCAGTCCGAGCGGGCGTCCTCGCCGCGACGGGCCGCTTCATTCTCATTACCGACGCCGATCTCTCGACACCCATCGTCGAATGGAGAAAGCTGGCCGACGCGAACGCGGACGTCGCGATCGGGTCTCGCGCGCTCGACGAGCGCCTTCTTCGACGACCGCAGCCCTTCTACCGCCAGGCCGTTGGACGGTTCTTCAACCGGATCGTGAGGCTCCTCGTCCTGCCGGAGATCCACGACACGCAGTGCGGGTTCAAGCTCTTCGAGAGGGACGCGGCACGGCGCATCTTCTTAGAGGCCGTCGTGGATCGTTTCGCGTTCGACGTGGAGGCCCTCGTCATTGCCAAGCGCCTCGGCTATCGAATCGCCGAGGTTCCAGTGCTGTGGTCAAACTCCACGGACTCCCGCGTGAGCCTGCGCTGGGGGCTCCACGCGTTCCTGGACGTGGTGCGCATTCGGTTGCGTGCGGCAAGGCACCAAGACGCCTAGAGCCAGCGGTCTGTGCGCGCCGGTTCTATCAGTAGTCGTAGAGCGGAAACCGTCCTGTCAACTCACGAACGGCCGCGCGAACGGAGGCTAGCGCGGCCTCGTCCGAAGACGCCCTCAGCGCGCGATCGATCCACCCCGCGATGCTCACCATTTCCGGCTCGCCCATGCCTCGCGTCGTGACCGCGGGCGTTCCAAGGCGGAGTCCGGATGTGACGAGCGGCGGGTTCGGGTCGAACGGGATCGCGTTCTTGTTGACCGTGATGCCCACAGAGTCGAGCGTCTTCTCGGCGGCCTTTCCGGTGAGACCCTCCGCCAGGGCTCGAACGTCGACAAGGAACAGATGATTGTCCGTGCCTCCCGAAACCACGCGAAAGCCGCGCGAGGCAAGCTCCTTCGCGAAGAGGGACGCGTTACGCACCACCGCACGTTGGTAATCGACGAACTCGGGCGCCGCCGCCTCCTTCAGGGCCACGGCCTTGCCTGCGATGACATGTTCCAGGGGCCCGCCTTGGAGTCCCGGAAACACAGCCTTGTCGATCTCCTTCGCCCATTCCGGTGTGCAAAGCACAAGACCCGCGCGTGGGCCCCGAAGGGTCTTGTGCGTGGTCGTCGTCACGAAGTGCGCGTGCCCGACCGGTGTTGGGTGAAGACCGGTTGCGACAAGCCCCGCGATGTGAGCCATGTCGACCATCAGAAGCGCGCCGACGGAATCGGCGACGGCTCGAAACCGCGGAAAATCGAGCGTCCGCGGATAGGCCGAGGCGCCGGCGATGATCAGCTTTGGCCGTTCGGCCTTGGCCACTCGCTCAAGCTCGTCGTAGTCGAGAAGCTCGGTGTCTCGCGTGACCCCGTACGAGACCACGCGGTACTGCTTGCCCGAGATCGAGAGCGGATGGCCATGGGTCAGGTGCCCCCCGTGGGCGAGCGACATGCCGAGAATCGTCTCGCCCGGCTTGAGGCACGCGAGGTACACCGCGGTGTTGGCTTGCGAACCCGAGTGGGGCTGCACATTCGCGTGAATCGCATCCGGGTTCGCGGGCGAGAACAGGCTCTTCGCCCTGTGGATCGCAAGCGACTCGATCCGGTCGACATGCTCGCAGCCTCCGTAGTAGCGACGTCCCGGATAGCCCTCGGCATACTTGTTCGTCAGCACGGACCCGACGGCCTCCAGCACCGCGCGCGACGTGAAGTTCTCCGACGCGATCAGCTCCAAGTGGTTCTGTTGACGGCGTCTCTCGGCCCCGATGGCTTCGAAGACCTCGGGGTCGACCGCCTCAAGCGGGCGGTCGAGCGGTTTCGGCGCGTTGATCGTGGTCATCTCCCTGCGACTCCTCTTCGTCTCGGCTTCGTCGGTTCCGTTTTCAGGCGTGCCCCGTTGCGGCGCCCATCTCGGGGTGCCCTTGGACTGCGTTCTCCGGAGGACCCGCGTTGAGCTTCTCGACGCGTCTTTGGTGGCGACCCCCGGCGAACGGCGTCTCGAGAAAGGACTCGAGCATGGCTTCGGCGAGAGGTCCCGCGATCTGCCGGGCACCGAACGAGATCACGTTGGCGTCGTTGTGCTCTCGCATCAGGCGCGTCGCAAAGAGATCCGACGGAACTCCCGCGCGAACCCCCGCGACCTTGTTCGCCGCGATCGCGATGCCGATTCCCGTTCCGCACGCGAGGACCCCTCGGTCGACCGCGCCCGAAGCCACCGCATGTCCGACCGCGAACCCGAAGTCCGGATAGTCAACGGAATCCGCAGAATGCGTCCCGAGATCCACGACCTCGTGACCTCGCGCCGAGAGATAGGCCTTCAGCCTCTCCTTGAGCTCGAAGCCCGCGTGGTCGGAACCGACGACGATCCGCATGCTTTGGGACTACGGGGCAGAGCCCGCGATCCTCCGCGGGTAGGGAGCGAACATGGAGTCGTACTCGGCGAGCGCGTAGCTGTCCGTCATGCCGGCGAGATGGTCCGCGATGCACCGCAGGAACAAGGGATTGCGATGGTAGTGGGCGGCGAACTCAAGGTCGAGGTTCTTCAAGGCAACGTCCCTAAGGAAAGCCACGCCCGCGAGGTCGCGGTATCGAAGCAACACATAGTCCGGGAGGAGGCGCGGGTTCTTGTAATAGGCGCCGAAGAGGGTTCCGATCACGTGCTGGGCGCGCCCGTCATGAAGCGAGACGACCCGGCTGTGAATGATGTGCTGGTAGATGAAGTCCTTGAGGCCGAGGTAGAGCCGCTCTCCCGTAGGCGAGAACGCGACCAGCGAACCCGGCAGCTTCCTGCGGTGCGCGTAGAACTCGGAGGGTGTCGTGATGCCGTTGCTCGCGAGCCACTTCTCGATCGTGACACAGGAGGCCGTGATGAGATCCGTGACCAGGTAGTCGATCATCCCGCGGATCAGGATCGCCCTTCTTAGGCTGGCGTCCCGAGCGCGCGCGTAGGCGTCCCCGCGGAGAGCCAGGACCGCGTGTGAGAGCTCGAGCGTTTCGACCTTTCCCTCCTCGACGAACCCGACCCCGTCCTCGAGGTCGTGGGCCTGTTGGGCGATCTCGTCGGCCCAGCCCACTGCCTGCCCTTCCAGGTGGCCTCCCGACGAGAGGTTCAGCCCCTCGGCGTCGAGGTCGGGAAACGGGAAGTCGCGCTTCCATGTCGTGTGCTTGAGGATCCCCTCGCGCGTGTCGTGCGTGAGATTCAGGCCCGGGTGCTCGTAGCGTCTCTCCAGCACATCGACGACCCTCACGGACTGGTAGTTGTGCTTGAAGGAGCCGGCGGCGGTCGCGACTTCGGGAGGAATCGGAACGGAAGGTTCGGCCCCGCTCAGGATGCGATTGAGCGCCTTTTCCCCCGAGTGGCCGAACGGCGTGTGGCCGACGTCGTGGGCGAGCGCGCACGCCTCCGCGAGGTCTTCGTTGAGTCCAAGCGCCCGGGCGACCGTCCGGGCCAGCTGCGTCACCTCGATCGTGTGGGTCAGCCGGGTCCTGTAGTGGTCGCCTTCGAACGGAATGAAGACCTGTGTCTTGTGCTTGAGCCTCCGAAAGGCCCGCGAGTGGATGATCCGGTCCCGATCGCGCTGGTACTCCGTGCGGTAACCGCCGTCGTGAGGCAGCGTGGAGTTTGCCGAGATTGCGTACCGTCGACTCGCCCTCGACGCTCGGGACGCATAGATCGCGAGATGACTGTCCTCGAAGGCCTCCAACCTTTCCTTCGTGAGCGCGCGAACCCGGATTGGGTGGCGCCCAACGTTCTCGCTCTCGCTCATCCCAAAGTCTCCCCCTGGGCCGTCAGGAGCGCCAAAGCTTCTCCCACAAGCACGATCGAGCCCGTGACCACGATGGGATCGTTCGAATCCATCGGCTTTTCCCGATCGAGCCTATCGAGCGCCGCGGAGAAGCTCGCCGCGGTGTCCTCCCGGGATCGCCCGAGTCGCGCGCAAAGGTCCGCCAAAGAGAGCGCCCGGGAGGAGGCCGGCGCCACGAGGATCACCCGCCGGGCGCGTACGGCCAGCTCGCGGAACATTCCCGTGACGTCTTTCTCCGCGAGTGCTCCGAAGATCAAATCCACCCGACCACCGAGGCCCTGCTCGTCGAGATACGCGGCCAATGCCCTCGCTCCATCGGGGTTGTGTGCGGCGTCGAGAAGGACCGGGCGGCCGTTGCTCCGCCTTACCCATTGAAGGCGCCCGGGCCACCTCGTGGCTCGAAGCCCCCGATCGATCTCCTCGTCGGAAAGCGGAGCCATGGCCCGCGCGGCCGCGACGGCGAGCGCGACATTCGACCGCTGATGCCGCCCCGCGAGCGGAAACGCGTCGTCGAACCGATCGCTCTCGGGCACGGATAGGAGCCGGGCGCCGACGAGACGGGCCTCCTCCTGAAGGGTCCGCAGGGCTTCCCCCGCGGCGGCTGTCAAGGCGGGCTGGCCGGGTCTGAAGATGCCGGCCTTCTGCCGCGCGACGTCTTGAATCGTAGGGCCCAAAACCTCCAAGTGATCGGCCCCGACATTGGTCACGACCGACACGTCGGGAGCCAACACGTTCGTGGCGTCCAGTCGGCCGCCGATGCCGACCTCCACCACGGCAACCTCGACGTCTTCCCGCTTGAAGATGTCGAAGGCCGCGACGGTCAAAGACTCGAAATAGGTGGGCGCGTGATCGCCCGAGCCCGCGACCGAGGCGATCCGGGAAAGCGCCGCTCCAAGAACTGTCTCCGAGACCTCGGTCTCGCGGATCCGAATCCGCTCCGTGACGCGCACGAGGTGCGGCGAGGTGTAGAGGCCCGTGCTGAGCCCGGCCGCGGTGAGAATCGCTGAGATCGCGGCCGCTGTGGATCCCTTGCCGTTTGTCCCCGCCACAAGGATCGACCGGAAGGCCCTCTCGGGGTTGCCCAGCGCCGCCAGGAGCGTTTTCGTGCGAGCGAGTCCGGGTCGGATTCTCTGGGGTTCCAAGGCCTCCAACCAAAGGAGTCCGTCCGACGCCCGTCCTCTTTCTCTAAGGTTCACGAGGCGAGGAGCTTCAACACGGTTCCCACGGTCGCCTTGAGAGCGGGACGCGCGACGACCATGTCGACAAAACCGTGCTCCAAGAGGAACTCCGAGCGCTGGAAGCCTTCGGGAAGGGTCTGGCGGATGGTCTGCTCGATCACCCGAGGCCCGGCGAATCCGATCAGTGCCTTGGGTTCCGCGAGCGTCACGTCCCCCTGCATGGCGAAGGACGCGGTGACCCCGCCGGTCGTCGGGTCGGTCAGGATCGTCACGTAGGGCAGGCGAGCGTCCGCAAGCCGCCCGAGGGCCGCCGAGACCTTTCCCATCTGCATCAGGGAGAGGATCCCTTCCTGCATCCGGGCTCCCCCGGACGCAGTCACCACCACGAGCGGCAGCCCCTCGGCGACCGCGAGCTCCGCGGAGCATGTCAGGACTTCCCCCACGACCGATCCCATGGAGCCGCCCATGAACCCGTAATCGAGCACCGCGACGAGCGCCGGCAAACCCTCGATCATCCCCTTGGCGGCCAGGATCGCGTCCGGACGACCCACCCGGGTCTCGTATTCCCTCAATCGATCCCGGTAGCGCTTGGTGTCCTTGAACCGCAGCGGATCGGCGGGGCGCACGTCCGAAAACAGCGTTTCGTAGCGTTCCTCGTCGAACAGCAGCCTCAACCTCTCGACCGGGGAAAGGCGGAAGTGGAAGCCACACTTCGGGCAAACCTTGCGGCTGCGCTCGACCTCCTTGAGATAGAGGGTTTCCCGGCAGGATTCGCATTTGACGAACAGACCCTCGCCGAGCGAGGCCGCGGTCCGTGGGTCTCGTGGTGTTCGGGGCGCCTTGTCCTTGCGAAACCACATGGGGGACCGCGGATCTTAGCGGGCGTCCTCCCGGTGGCTTGACGGCCGGGAGCCTTTCCCCTAGCGTCCGCTTGTCTGTTCTTTACACCATCCTTCGGTCCCCCCGCCTCCGGGGGGGAGGCGGCCATAGGCCGCCGAAGAGGGAAGCGGGTGA
>WBZQ01000225.1_pt1 | contig 50049 bp, 49 predicted proteins | sample 5204251 | NCBI WGS metagenome assembly WBZQ01 (sample SAMN12412402, study PRJNA552823) | activated sludge metagenome | isolation source: activated sludge from nitrification reactor of wastewater treatment plant... | place: USA: Virginia | collected 2017-09 | reverse complement strand
AAGGCCGGGTTGACATCAGATGCGGTGATACTGACCGACGGCGAAGGGGCATACCCGGCGTCTGCGACACCGGCGCAGCTGGTCGCCTGGTTGCGGTGGGCCAACGCCCAACCGTGGCGGCCCGCTCTGGCCGCCGGGCAACCGATCCTCGGCGAGACCCGAACAATCGCCGCCGTCGGCACCGACAGCCCGGCGAAGGGCAACATCGCGGCCAAGACCGGAACGGTCGCCGTCGTCGACCCGACGACCGGCCGGGCGCTGTTCAACGTGCAGAGCCTGGCCGGATACATGACGACCGACGGCGGCCGTCGCCTGGTGTTCGACGTGTCGATGAGCGGCGGCAGCTACCCCGACGTGCTCACCGGCCTGCAGCAGGCCAATGCCGACGTCGGAATGGTCGCCGCGAGCATCCAGCAGTTGCTGTCACGAAGATGAGGAGCCGTCATTGCCACATCACGGCGTACCGCGGAGTTGCCCGGTGTGCCGGACGTTCACCGCTGTGGAACAGTTGACGGCGTGTCGTCCTACCTACTGCGCGTCCAACTGGCCGATCGACCGGGCAGCCTGGGGTCGCTGGCCGTCGCGCTCGGTTCGGTCGGCGCCGACATCTTGTCCCTCGACGTGGTCCAGCGCGGCACCGGATTCGCCGTCGACGACCTGGTGGTCGAACTCCCGCCCGGCTCGATGCCCGATTCGCTGATCACCGCGGCCGAGACCCTGATGGGCGTGCGGGTGGAAACCATCCGCCCGCACACCGGACTGTTGGAGGCGCACCGCGAGCTGGAGCTCGTCGCGCACGTCGCAGCGGCGGAAAAGAAGCAGAAACTGCAGGTACTCGTCGACGAGGCGCCGCGGGTGCTGCGGGTGGGCTGGGCGTCCGTCGTCCGCCAGGAGGGCGCGTCGGCGCAACGGGTGGCCGGCAGTTCCGGCGCCCCGGAGACCCCGCTGGAGCGCAGCCCGTGGCTGCCGCTGCGGCACGCCGTCGCACTGGACACCTCCGCGGACTGGATGCCGCAGCTGTGGCGGGATCTGGACACCGCACTGGCGGCGGCGCCCCTGGGTGATCCCGGCACGGCGCTGGTGCTCGGCCGCGCCGGCGGCCCCGAGTTCCTGGCTTCGGAGGTGAACCGGCTGGGCTACCTGGCCGGCGTCGTGGCGTCGTTGCTGCGCTGAGCGCGGCAACGAGCCCCGACCGTTACCGGCCGGGGCTCGTCCACCGGGTCAGCGGAAGGTGGCGCGCAGCGGAGACTGGGTGATGTCGACCTTGCCCCAGGTCAGCGCGTTGTCCGAATCGGATTTCGTGTCGCCGCTGGTGGTGCGGTAGGTCACCGGGAAGGTCAGGTTCCCGGAGAAACGTACCTCCATCGAGTAGCTGGAGAACGACTCCAGCTTCATCGGCGAAAGGTCCGGCATGCTCCACGCCGCGGTATTGGGCGCGGCCCGGTAGGAGTAGATCCGCTGCGGGCAGCCCGTCGGCTCCAGGTCGGTGGACGCCACACAGGCCTGGATCGCCGCGACGATCGCGTTCTTGACGGCCTTGGTGCCGGATTCACTGAGCTTGAAGTCGATCTTGGCGCTGCTGAAGCTGAAGTAGCCCAGCCCGTTGAGCAGCATCGGCTCGGAGGTCACTTCCAGGTTGTCGTTGCTGCTGCCCCAGTCCTGCCAGCCCGGGAAGACGTAGGTGGTGTGGTCGGCGACCGGCTTGCCGAACAGCGTCAGCGTCTTGTTCGCGTCGTCGCTGACCCCGTAGCTCTTCGGCTCGATCTTGATCGCCGCGTTGTCCAGCTTCCAGTCGTTGCCGGACTTCTTCATCGAGATGGTCTCGTCGGAGACCTTGTCACCGAATTTCGCCGACACGTGCACCCGCGACATGCCGTAGCTGGAGTCGTCGTTGAGGATCTTGATGTCGGTGATCGGCGAATGCTCGATCTGCTTCTTCAGGATCTCGTCGGTCAGGAATTCCTTCTCGCCGGGCTCATCGTTGCTGAAGGACAGGGCGGCCTTGGCGTCACCGCGGGCCAGCGCCTCCAGGTAGCCGCGCATGGCGTCGCCGGCGCTGCTCTTGGAGCCGCCGGAAACGTTGACCACGATGATGATGCCGACGATCACCAGCAGCAGCACCGCGCCGATCACAGCACCGATGATCAGCGGTTTCTTCGACTTGGCCGGCACCGCGGCCGGAGCCCAGCCACCGGCCGGGGGCAGCGGCGCACCGGCGCTGACCGGTCCCGCGGCGCCGGGCACCCACGCCGACTGCGGCGGCGCCTCGGCCCCGGCCCAGGCGGCGTCGGGGTATTCGACGGCACCACCGGTCGGGTTCTCCACCGGGCCGCCACCCGGGTACTGCGCACCGGGCCCACCAGGAATGTTGGTCAAGGTCCTACCCCTCATCAATCGGCCGCGGCAATGCCGTGAGCAGCGCGCCACGTGCGGTCTGCAGCAAGTTTAAAGGCACCGCACCGACCCCCATCACACCAAAAGGATGTAGCCGGGACTCCGGCTCAGGCCGGCGGCCCGTCCTCCAGCAGCCGGACGAAGCCGTCCTCGTCGAGGATCGGCACGCCCAGCTCGACGGCCTTGTCGTATTTGGAGCCCGGTGCGTCACCGGCGACCAGGTACGCGGTCTTCTTCGACACCGACCCCGCCGCCTTCCCGCCGCGCGCCAGGATCGCCTCTTTTGCCTGGTCCCGGGAGAATCCGGTCAGCGAGCCGGTCACCACGACGGACAGGCCCTCCAGGGTTCGTTCGATTGACGTGTCGCGCTCGTCGGCCATCCGGACCCCGGCCGCCCGCCATTTGTCCACGATCGCCCGGTGCCAGTCCACGGTGAACCAGTCGATGACCGCGGCGGCGATGGTCGGGCCGACGCCCTCGACGTCGGCCAGCTGCTGCTGGCTCGCCGCTTCGATCGAATCCAGGGTGCCGAAGTGACCGGCCAGCGCGCGGGCCGCCGTCGGCCCCACGTGCCGGATGGACAGGGCCACCAGCACCCGCCACAGCGACTGCTTTCTGGCCGTGCCCAGATTCGCCAGCAGCCGGGCACCGTTGGCCGACAGCTCACCCTTGTTGGTGACGAAGAAGTCGGCCCGCATCAGGTCCTCGGCGGTGAGGTCGAACAGGTCCCCCTCGTCGGTGATGACCCCAGCGGCCAGCAGCGCGGTGGCCGCCTCATAACCGAGCCCCTCGATATCGAAGGCACCGCGTCCGGCCAGGTGGAAGACGCGTTCGCGCAGTTGCGCCGGGCAGCTGCGGGCGTTCGGGCAACGGACGTCGACGTCGCCCTCCTTGGCCGGGGCCAGCGAGCTGCCGCACTCGGGGCAGTGGGAGGGCATGACGAACTCGCGCTGCGTGCCGTCGCGCAGTTCGGTGACCGGACCGAGCACCTCGGGGATGACGTCACCGGCCTTGCGGATGACGACGGTGTCACCGATCAGTACGCCCTTGCGTTTGACCTCCGAGCCGTTGTGCAGGGTGGCCAGCGACACCGTCGACCCGGCGACCCGGACCGGTTCCATATGGGCGAACGGGGTGACGCGCCCGGTCCGCCCGACGTTGACCCGGATGTCGAGCAGTTTGGTCTGGGCCTCCTCCGGCGGATATTTGTAGGCGATCGCCCACCGCGGAGCCCGCGACGTGGCCCCGAGGCGGCGCTGCAGCGCCATCTCATCGACCTTGACCACCACGCCGTCGATCTCGTGGTCGACGTCGTGGCGGTGTTCCCCCCAGTAGCGGATTCGCTCCTCGACAGCGGCCAGGCCCCGGACCCGGGTGGTGTGCTCGGAAACCGGGAGCCCCCAGGCCGCCATGGCGAGGTAGGCGTCGTGCAGGGTGGGCGGGTTGAATCCCTCGGCGTGCCCGAGCCCGTGGCAGATCATCCGCAGCGGCCGCCGCGCGGTGACGGCCGGGTTCTTCTGCCGCAGCGAGCCGGCCGCGCTGTTGCGGGGGTTGGCGAACGGGGTCTTGCCGTCGGCGATCAGTCCGGCGTTGAGCTCGGCGAAATCCTCCACCCGGAAGAACACCTCGCCGCGCACCTCCAGCACGGCCGGCAGCGGATGGTCGGCGGTGCCGGTGAGTTGGGCGGGGATACCGGAGATGGTACGCGCGTTGAGTGTCACATCCTCACCGGTGCGCCCGTCGCCGCGGGTGGCCGCCCGGTCGAGCCGGCCGTCGCGGTAGATCAGGTCCAGTGCGACGCCGTCGATCTTGAGCTCGCAGAGGAAATGCTCGTCCGAGCCGATCTCGGCGTCCACCCGGCTGGTCCAGGCCGCCAGTTCCTCGACGTTGAACACGTTGTCGAGGCTGAGCATCCGCTCCAGGTGGGCGGCCGGGGTGAAATCGGTCTGGAATCCGGCACCGCCGACGAGCTGCGTCGGCGAATCGGGGGTACGCAGCTCGGGGTGGGCGTCCTCCAGTTCCTGCAGCCGGCGCAGCAGCGTGTCGAACTCGGCGTCGCTGATGATCGGTGCGTCGCGGACGTAGTAGCGGAACTGGTGATCGCGCACCTCCTCGGACAGCTCCTGCCACCGGTGGCGCAGGTCGGAATCCGCAGAATCGGCTTCCAGATCGGGATCGGTTCCGCTCACCCGGCAAGGCTAACGTCTCGATCACCGGGCGCCCTGGCCATACCCTGGTGGCATGCCGCACCCGATCATGTTTTCCGACGACGATCCGGGCCTGGCCGAGGTGCGCCGCATCGCTTTGGGCCTGCCCGAGGCCTTCGAGAAGATCGCCCACGGCCGGCCGTCGTTCTGCGTGCCGAAGATGTTCGCCATCTACGGCGGCAACGTCCGCAACCCGGGAACCTCCATGACCCCGGTCCCGCACAGCGTGCTGTTCAAGGTCGACGAGTCCGAGCGCACGGCGCTGGAGCAGGACCGCAGGTTCTTCTTCCCGGCCTATGTCGGCCCGTTCGGCTGGCTCGGCCTGGACTTCGACGCCGCCGAAGTGGACTGGACCGAGGTCGGCGAGCTCATCGACGCGTCCTACCGGCTGACCGCTACCAAACACCTGATCAAACAGCTCGACGCCGCGACCGGCGACTGACCGACGTCAGGCCGAGTCGGGGTCGGTGGCGATCCCGTCGGCGACCCGCTGGCACAGCTCGACCGCGGTGCGCGCCCAGGCCTCGGTGGCGGAGGCCAGGCCGCACGCCGGGGTGATGCCGATCCGCTCGGCGAGCACCGAGCGGGCGAAGCCCAGCCGGTCGGTGACCTCGGCGGCCGCGGCGGCCACCTGCTCGGCGTGTGGACGGTGTGCGGGCGCGGTCGCCGGGACCACCCCGAGCAGCACCGTGCGACCGCCGTCGACGAACGTGCCGAGCCCGTCGAGGTCGGCGGCGTCGAGCGTCGTCACATCCACCGATGCGGCGTCGATTTGGCTGCGCTGCAAGACTTCCCACGGGATATCGGTCGCGCAGCAGTGCACCGCGATCGGAGTGCCGATGGCCGCGGCGCAGGTGTCGAGAAGCTCCACCGCGACCGGCGCGTCGATCGGGTGCACGGCCGAGAGCGCGGTGACGCCGGCCAGCCGCCCGGCCAGCGCCATCGGCAGCGACGGTTCGTCGAGCTGAACGACGACCGTCGTCTCCAGCCGCCGCGCCAGCTCGGCCACCCGGCCCGCGACCCCCTCGGCCAGCGAGTCGGTCAGGTCACGCACCGCCGAGCGATCGGTGATCGCCCGGTGCCCGCCACCGAGCTCCAGCTCGGCGGCCAGGGTGACGGGTCCGGGCGCGGCGATCTTGACCGGGCGTCCGCTGCCGCGAAGGCCGGCCTTCTCCCAGGCCTCCTCCAGGGCGTCGAGATCCTCGCGCAGCAGCGCCGCCGCGCGGCGGGTGACCGCACCGGGACGGGCCGCCAGCCGGTATCCGCGCGGGGTGGTGTCGATGAAGATGTCCACCAGCAAGGCACCCGCCCGGCCGATCAGGTCCGCACCCACCCCGCGGGCGGGCAGTTCCGGCAGCGGCGTCAGGGAATGCAACTCCCCCACGACAACCTCGGCGGCGTGGCGCGCGGAGGTACCCGGCCAGGACCCGATGGCGGTGGCGGTCGCGAAGATGCTCACCGGGCAACCGTAGGCGACGTTCGCCGGGCCCGGGTCAGCCGGTGGCGCCGATGGTGGCGCTGGCCAGCACCTCGTCGCCGTCGGGATCCGGACGGTAGAACACCATGGTCTGGCCCGGCGCCACCCCGCGCAGCGGCCGGCGCAGCCGGGCCCGCAACGCCCCGTCGACAATCTCGACGACGCAGTCGGTGATGCCGCCGTGCGCGCGCACCTGGATCTGGCCCTCGACCGGGCCGGCCAGCGGGTTACCGGAGGTGAAAACCGGATCGTGGCCGGTCAGCTCGACGACCTCGAGATCCTGCGCGGTGCCGACCTGCACGGTGCCGGTGGCGGCGTCGATGCCGGTGACGTAGCGCGGGTTGCCGTCGGGCCCGGGACCGGCGATGCCCAGCCCCTTGCGCTGGCCGATGGTGAAGCCGTGCACGCCGTCGTGCTCGGCGAGGATGATGCCGGTCGCGTCGACGACCGCACCCGGGCGCACCCCGATCCGCTCCCCCAGGAACGCGCGGGTATCCCCCGACGGGATGAAGCAGATGTCGTGGCTGTCGGGCTTGTCCGCGGTGAGCAGGCCGCGCGCGGCGGCCTCGGCGCGGATCACGGTTTTGGGGCTGTCACCGATCGGGAACATCGACCGGCGCAGCTGCTCGGCGGTCAGCACCGCCAGCACGTAGGACTGGTCCTTGTCGGCGTCGACGGCGCGGCGCAGCCGGCCCTCGCCGAGCCGGGCGTAGTGGCCGGTGGCCAGGGCGTCGAAGCCAAGTGCCACCGCCCGGGCGGCCAGCGCGGAGAACTTGATCCGCTCGTTGCACCGCACGCACGGGTTGGGGGTTTCGCCGCGGGCGTAGGCGTCGACGAAGTCGTCGATCACCTCGGCCTTGAACCGGTCGGCGAAATCCCAGACGTAGAAAGGGATCCCGAGGACATCGGCGACGCGGCGGGCGTCGTTGGCGTCCTCCTTCGAGCAGCAGCCGCGGGATCCGCTGCGCAGGGTGCCCGGTGCGGTGGACAATGCCAGGTGCACGCCGACAACGTCGTGGCCGGCAGCGACCAGCCGGGCCGCTGCCACCGAGGAATCCACCCCGCCACTCATGGCGACCAGTACACGCATTACAGCCAACCTCCCGCACCGGCCAGCGCGGCGTGCCGGGCGCGCTCCACCACGGGTGGCAGCGCCGTGAGCGCGGCGTCGACGTCGGCGTCGGTGCTGGTGTGCCCCAGGGTCAGTCGCAGCGAACCGCGGGCGGTCTCCGGGTCGGCGCCCATGGCCAGCAGCACGTGCGACGGCCGAGCTACCCCGGCGGTGCACGCCGATCCGGTGGAGCATTCGATTCCGTTGGCGTCCAACAGCATCAGCAAGGAGTCACCTTCGCAGCCGCGGAAGGTGAAGTGCGCGTTGCCCGGTAACCGGGCCGTGCCGGTGGCGCCGTTGAGCACCACGTCGTCGATGCTCGACAGCACACCGTCGATCAGCCGGTCGCGCAGCCCGCCCATGCGCCCGCGGTGCGCTTCCAGACCGTCGACGGCGATCTGCGCGGCCACCGCCATCGCCACCGCCGACGCCACATCGGGGGTGCCCGAACGCACGTCGCGCTCCTGGCCGCCGCCGTGCGTCAGTGGCACACAGGCGATGTCGCGGCGCAGCAGCAGCGCGCCGATGCCGATCGGCCCGCCGAACTTGTGTGCGCTCAGGCTGACCGCCGCCAACGGGACGGCGGCGAAGTCCACCGGTAGCGCGCCGATCGCCTGCACCGCGTCACTGTGCATCGGGACACCGAATTCTGCTGCCACCGCGGCCAGTTCGGCCACCGGAAGCACGGTTCCGACTTCGTTGTTGGCCCACATCGCGGTGACCAGGGCGACGTCGTCGTGCTCGGTCAGTACCGCGCGCAGCGCGTCCGGGTGCACCGAGCCGTCGGCCCGGGTGGGCAGCACGGTGATCTCGACGCCCTCGTGACCGGCCAGCCATTCCACCGCGTCGGCGACGGCGTGGTGTTCGACGGCCGTGCACACGATGCGCCGGTGCCGCGGGTCGGCTGCGCGGCGGGCCCAGAAGATGCCCTTGACGGCGAGGTTGTCGCTCTCGGTGCCGCCGGCGGTGAAGATGACTTCCGACGGGCGGGCGCCGAGGGCGGCGGCGAGTTGCTCGCGGGCCTCCTCCAGCCGGCGCCGGGCCGACCGGCCCGCCCCGTGCAGCGCCGAGGCGTTGCCGACGGTGCCCAGCACGGCCGTCATCGCCTCGATGGCTTGCGGATGCATCGGGGTGGTGGCGGCGTGGTCCAGATAGACCGGACGGGCGGGCTTCATAGCGGTTCCCAGGATACCGGCAGGCGCCCGGCCGGCTGGACCTCGCCGGTCAGGCCGCCAGCGCGGGGTGCCGGGCGGTGACCGTGATGCAGTTGGTGCCGGTGGTATTTGTGGTGCTTGTGGCGCCGGTGACCTCGGCCTGGGCTCGCGCCGCCAGGGCGCGACGGCCCACATCGGGCAGCAGCAGCTCGCCGACGTGCAGGTGCGCGACGGTGAACCGGGCGGTCATCAGCCGCTTGATCGAGGCGCCCAGGGTGTCCTCGCCGATGTAGGCCGCCGCGGTGGACACCCGGCCGTCGCGATGGCGGTAGGTCACCCGCAGCGGCTGGACCGGGCGACGGGCGTCCACGGCCGCCTGGAACAGCGCCGGGGCGAACCGGCCGTGCGCCAGACCGCACCAGGTGGTGCCTTCGGGGAAGGCCACCACGGTCTTGCCCGCCCGCAGCCGGTACGCAACGGTGGCGACCACGGCGGGTAGTTCCCGCAGGCTGCCGCGCTCGATCGGGATGACCCGCAGCATCCGGGCCAGCTGGCCCAGGCCGGGCCAGCCGACCATCTCGGCCTTGGCGACGAAGGTGCCAGGCAGCACCGCGCCGACGGCGAAGATGTCCGCCCAGGAAGTGTGGTTGCCGACCACCAGCACCCCGCGCAGGTTGCGGATCACCCCGCCGGTGACGGTGACCCGCACCCCGAGTGCCCGCAGCACCAGCCGGCAGTAGGCGCGCTGGACGTGCGGCCGGCCGGGGCCGAGCAGGCCGGCCAGCGGCAGTAGCGGCAGTCCCGGCGCCAGGATCAGCAGCGCGGCGGTTCGCAGGGTGATCCGCCAGGTCCGGGCGGCTCGGTTGCCGGCGGGGTCGGTGCCGGCGTGCAGGCACCCGGTGTCACACGGCGCCTGGGGCACCCAGGGGTTCGCGGCGTTCACCGGGCATCCGCCGCGGCCGCGCCCGCCGAACGCAGCCGCTTGAGGTAGCGAACGTCGGCGTGGCGTTTGTCCAGCAGCGCCGGGAAGTCGCCGACACCGAAGTCCGGGTCGTGGGCGGGATCCCCGCACACCTTGGCGCCCAACCTCAGGTATCCGCGCATCAGCGGCGGCACGGTGACCCGGGCGGGCGGCTCGATCTCGTCGAGCGCCTTGCCGTCGATGACGACCGGCCGGTACGGGTGCATGGTGTACTCGCTGGCGTGCCGGCGTTTCACGAAGTCACGCACGCCGCGGATCCGGGTGGCCGGCGGTTCGCCGTCGTCTCCGGCGATGGGCACCGAGACGCAGCCGGTGACGAAGTCGTAGCCGCTGCGGTCCAGATAGGCCAGGATTCCGCCCCACATCAGCAGTACGACGGCACCGTTGCGGTGGTCGTCGCGCACCACGGCGCGGCCCATCTCGACCATCGAGGGGCGCAGTACATCGAGCTCGGTGACGTCGAATTCCGTTGCGGTGTACAGGCCGCCGGCGGCGATGGCGCCCGGCGGGGGCAGCATGCGGTAGCAGCCGACGAATTCACCGGAGTTGTCCTCGCGGACCAGCAGGTGATCGCAGTATTCGTCGAATCGGTCGGCGTCCCTTCCGGATTCGAAACCGGGACTGTCGCCGTCGAGGGTGTATCCGGGTTCGCAGGTGAACACCCGGTGACGAAGACGCTGCGCGGCCTCGATGTGCTCGGGGTCCGACGACAACAGCAAGGTGTAGCGCGGAGTCGAGATGGCGGTGGTGGATTCGGGGGCGATGAGTACAGATGCAGTGCTCATGGCCGTCACGGTGACGCAGCCGATCGGCCCGGCGGCATCGGCTGCGTGACGCGTTCGTGTCGGGCTGTCGAACATCGCGGGCCGCGGGTGTGACCCACGCCGCGGTCCGCCGGTGCCGGTGGCGATCACCTTCGTCTGCAGGTACTCCTCGAAACCGACCAGACCCATCTCCCGACCGACATCGGATGGCTTGTAGCCGCCGAACGGGACGTCGGCGCTGTACCAAACGCCACCGTTGACGTTGATGGTGCCGGTGCGCAGCCGCGACGCCACCCGGTCGACCCGGTCCGGGTCGGCGCCGGCCACCGCGCCGGACAGTCCGTAGGGCGCATCGTTGGCGATGCGCACCGCGTCGGCGTCGCCGTCGTGGGCCAGCACCACCAACACCGGCCCGAAGATCTCCTCGCGGGCCACCCGGGCATCATTGGTCAGCCCGCCGATCACCGTCGGCTCGATGTAGAAGCCGCTGCTCCGGTCCGCCGGCCGCCCGCCGCCGCCATCACCGCCCGGCCGGTGGCCGTGGATCCGGTGAAAGACACCAGGTCGACGCGCGGGTCGGCGGTCAGCTGCGCGCCGATACCGTGATCGGCGGCGGTGATGATGTTGACGGTGCCGGGCGGGAAGTCGGTGCGCTCGGCGATGATCCGGCCGAGTTCGGCGATATAGGCCACGCTGTCTACCGGCATCTGCAGCTGGCCGCCGTAGGTCAGCGATACCGGGGCGCCGACCTCGGCGACGGTGACCGCCCGCAGGTGCTCGATCTCGTCGGTCAGTGCGGTGTGCAGCTGTCGCAGGCATCCCACGCGCAGCGCCGTGTCGCGTGGCCAGTCGGTGTCGTCGAAGGCCCGCCGGGCCGCGGCGATCGCCCGGTCCAGGTCACCGGCGTCGGCGTCGGCGGCGGTGCCCAGGATTTCCTCGGTGGCCGGGTTGACGGTGCCGAATTACCCGGCCGATCCGGCGACCAGCTCGCCGTCGATCCGCAGGGGTGTGTTCACCGGCGTCCCCGGACGGTGACGGTCAAGCCGTCGAGGTTCTCCGCCTCCCGCCAGGACTCCAGGATGTCGGCGTATTCGGTTGGGCCGCCGAAGAAGTAGCTGTCCTGGTTCAGCCGAGCGCTGACCTGGACCTCCCGGTTGTAGTAGCCGGGCGTGCAGGGTGCGCACACCTCCCACTTCTCGCTCAGCGTCACCCCGTCGCGGCCGATGACCTCGAAACCGGTGCGGCGGCGGTAGTCGGTCGGTGGTGATCAGCCAGCGGGAATCGTCGGGGACCCAACGGATTTCGGTGACCTCGGTCTGCAGGCAAGCGTTGCGGTAGAGGTCGTAGTGCCGGGCGATGGCCTGGCAGTGGGCGAGGATCTCGGCGCCCTTGACGTATTTCTCGGTCGGCAGGTAGCCGAGTTCCTCCAGCAGCGGCAGGTACACGTAGGACTCGACGTCGCAGGCGATGCCGGGGTAGCGGTTCCAGTACCAGGTGCCGCCCACGTCGGCGGCCTTGTCGATCAGCCGCAGGTTCCGCACGCCCAGTTCGCGCAGCCGGGCGCCGGTGAGCAACCCGCCGAAACCCGCACCGATGATGGCGACGTCGACCTCGTCGGTCAGCGGATCCCGGGTGAAACCGGGATCGGCCCACGGGTCGTCGCCGAATCCCGCGAACCGCCCGGCGATCTCGACGTACTGGCCCAGGCCGTCGGAGCGCAGCCGCCGGGCGCGTTCGGCCGAGTACCGCTGCCGCAGCGCATCGGGGTCGAACGGGCCGCCGTCACCGAGCGGTACCGCGGGGTCGTGCTCCATCGATGAATACTGGAACACGTTTCAATTTCCGGCAAGGGGCGCCGAAAACGGGAACGGCCCCCGACACGCGCAGGGCGTGCGGGGGCCGTTGCCCGAATCGGGAGACTCAGCCCTTGCGAGCCTTGACCGCCTCGGTCAGCTGCGGGGCGACGTTGAACAGGTCGCCCACGATGCCGTAGTCGGCGATCTCGAAGATCGGCGCCTCTTCGTCCTTGTTGACCGCAACGATGGTCTTGGACGTCTGCATACCGGCCCGGTGCTGGATCGCGCCGGAGATGCCCAGAGCGATGTACAGCTGCGGGGACACGGTCTTGCCGGTCTGGCCGATCTGGAACTGGCCCGGGTAGTAGCCGGAGTCGACGGCGGCACGCGAGGCACCGACGGCGGCACCGAACGCGTCGGCGAGTTCCTCGACGACCGAGAACTTCTCGGCCGAGCCCACACCGCGGCCACCGGCCACGACGATCGAGGCCTCGGTCAGCTCCGGACGGTCACCGGCGACGACGGGCTCGCGGGCGGTGATCCGGGTGGCGTTCTCGGCGGCGGCGGGCACCTCGACGGTGACCAGCTCGCCGGCACCGGCGGCGTCGGCGGCCTCCACGCCACCGGGGCGCACGGTGATCACCGGGGTGTCACCGTTGACCTGAGCCTCGACGGTGAAGGCGCCACCGAAGATGCTGTGGATGCCCTTGCCACCCTCCTTGACGTCGATGACGTCGACCAGCAGGCCCGACCCGATGCGGGCGGCCAGCCGGCCGGCGATCTCCTTGCCGTCGGCGTTGGCGGCGATCAGCACACCGGCCGGAGCGGCGGTCTCGACCAGGGAAGCCAGCACGTCCACGTACGGGGTGACCAGGACGCTGTCCACGTCGGCCGACTCGGCGACGTAGATCTTGGCGGCGCCGGCGGCCTTGAGGCCGTCGACCAGCGCGTCGGCGGTGCCGGGGGCACCGACGACGACGGCGGACGGCTCACCGAGGGCACGGGCGGCGGTGATGAGCTCATTGGTGACCTTCTTGAGGGCACCATCGGCGTGCTCGACGAGCACAAGTACTTCTGCCATGGGTTTCTCTGCCTTCGTTTCCAGTTGTCTTAGATGAGCTTCTGCGCGACCAGGTACTGGGCGATCTTGGTGCCGCCGTCGCCCTCGTCGGCGATCTTCTCACCGGCGGTCTTGGCCGGCTTCGGGGTCGACGACAGCACGGTGGAACCGGCGTTGGCGACGCCGACCTCGTCGGCCTCCACGCCGATGTCGGCCAGAGTCAGCTCGGTGACTTCCTTCTTCTTGGCGGCCATGATGCCCTTGAAGGATGGGAAGCGCGGCTCGTTGATCTTCTCGTTGACGCTCACGATGGCCGGCAGGGTCGCCTCCAGGGTGAACACGCCCTCGTCGGTCTCCCGCTCGGCGGTGACCTTGTCGCCGTCAACGGTGAGCTTGCGGATGTGGGTCAGCTGCGGCAGGCCCAGGTACTCGGCGATGATCGCCGGCACGGCGCCGCCGACACCGTCGGTGGACTCGTTGCCGGCGATGACCAGCTCGGTGCCCTCGATGGCGCCCAGCGCGCGGGCCAGGGCCCAACCGGTCTGGATGATGTCGGAGCCGTGCAGGCCGTCGTCCTTGATGTGGACGGCCTTGTCGGCACCCATCGACAGCGCCTTGCGGATCGCCTCGCTGGCCCGCTCGGGACCGGCGGTCAGCACGGTGACGGTGCCGTCGCCCTGCTTCTCCTTGATCAGCAGCGCCTCTTCGACGGCGCGCTCGTTGATCTCGTCCAGGACGGCGTCGGCGGCCTCACGGTCCAGCGTGAAGTCGCCGTCCGAGAGCTTGCGCTCCGACCAGGTGTCCGGGACCTGTTTGATCAGGACCACGATGTTCGTCATGCTCGGTGTTCGTCCTCCTCGACGGGTCTTCGACAACCGCGTGTGGCGGCCGCGAAGAACAGTTTCTTCGGCCAGGGTTCGCACCACCGGGCATTGTTACTCGTTGGTAACTTAGGGTGGTCCGCCCGTCCACCATAGCGGGTCTGACTGCGGCTTTTCACCGCCCGTACCCCTGCAGCGTTCTGTCGCGCACCGCCGCGGGTTAGCCTGCCATTAATGAGTGCATTCGTTACCCACGGTCCGGACGGCACCGAGGGCGCCCAAGAGAGTCCGCAAACCCCGGCGGGGCTACCGCTGACGGGTGAGCGAACCGTGCCCGGCCTGGACATCGAGAATTACTGGTTTCGCCGCCACGAAGTCGCCTACCTGCAGCTTTTGCACCACTGCGTGGACCGAGACGTGCTGGAGGCCGGGTTCGGCGAGGGCTACGGCGCCGATCTGCTGGCCGGCGTGGCCCGCGGCGTCACCGGCGTCGACTACGACGAGAGCGCCGTCGCGCACGCCCGCGCCCGCTACCCGAGGGTCACCGTGCTCGCCGGCAACCTGGCCGCGCTGCCGCTGCCCGACGATTCCGTCGACGCTGTGGTGAACTTTCAGGTGATCGAGCACCTGTGGGATCAATCACAGTTCGTGGCCGAATGCGCGCGCGTCCTGCGCCCCGGCGGGCGGCTGCTGATGTCCACCCCGAACCGGATCACCTTCACCCCCGACAGTGATACCCCGGTCAACCCGTTCCACACCCGCGAACTCAACGCCGCCGAGCTGACCGAACTGCTCACCGCCGGCGGTTTCACCGTCGAATCGATGAACGGGGTCTTTCACGGTCCTCGGCTGCGCGAACTCGACGCCAAGTACGGCGGCTCGATCATCGAGGCGCAGATCGCCCGCGCCCTGACCGACGCCCCGTGGCCGGCCGACCTGCTCGCCGATATCGCCGCCCTCGGCGCCGACGACTTCGAGCTGCTCGACGCCCGCGACGCCGACATCGACGCCAGCCTCGACCTGGTCGCGATCGCGGTCGCCCCGTGAGCACGCACCAGCCGGCTGGTCCGGTGACCTCGACCGACGCCGTGCCCGGGATGTTCACCCTGGTGCTGCACACCCACCTGCCCTGGCTCGCCCACCACGGCCGCTGGCCCGTCGGCGAGGAGTGGCTCTACCAGTCCTGGTCGGCGTGCTACCTCCCGCTGGTCCGGGTGCTGCGCGCCCTCGCCGCCGAGAACCGCCAAGGGCTGCTGACCCTGGGCATCACCCCGGTGGTCGCCGCCCAGCTCGACGACCCGTACTGCCTCGACGGGATGAACCACTGGCTGGCCAACTGGCAGCTGCGCGCCGCCGAGGCCGCCGTCACCCGGACCGGCGACGCCGCGGCCGGCACCGCGGGCACCCCCGAGGCCGTCCGGGCGTTCGGCGCCCGCGAATACCGCGAGGCGCAGACCGAGCTCGATGCGTTCGCCTCGCTGTGGCGCCACGGCGGCAGCCCGGTGCTGCGCGAACTCATCGACGCCGGCACCATCGAGCTGCTCGGCGGGCCGCTGGCGCACCCGTTCCAGCCGCTGCTGGCCCCGCGGCTGCGCGAGTTCGCCCTGCGCGAGGGCCTGGCCGACGCGGGCACCCGGTTCGGCTCCACCCCCACCGGGATCTGGGCGCCCGAATGCGCGTACGCGCCGGGAATGGAGTACGGCTACGCGGCCGCCGGGGTCGGCCACTTCATGGTCGACGGCCCGTCGCTGCACGGCGACACCGCCGCCGGCCGGCCGGTCGGAGACACCGACGTCGTCGCATTCGGCCGTGACCTGGCGGTCTCCTACCGCGTCTGGTCCCCCAAGTCCGGCTATCCGGGCCACGCCGCCTACCGCGACTTCCACACCTATCACCACGGCACCGGCCTGAAGATGGCCCGGGTGACCGGGCGCAATGTGCCGTCGGACGCCAAGGCGCCCTATGACCCGGCGCGCGCGGACGCCGCCGTCGACACCCACGTCGCCGATTTCGTCGACGTGGTCCGCCGCCGCCTGCAGTCCGAATCCGAGCGCATCGGCCGCCCCGCGCACGTGGTGGCCGCCTTCGACACCGAACTGTTCGGGCACTGGTGGTACGAGGGCCCGACCTGGCTGGAGCGGGTGCTGCGCGCCCTGCCCGCCGCGGGCATCCGCGTCGGCACCCTGGCCGACGCCCGCGCCGGCGGGTTCGTCGGCACCCCCGTCGAGCTGCCGGCCGGCTCCTGGGGGTCCGGCAAGGACTGGCAGGTGTGGAACGGCGAACAGGTCGCCGACCTGGTGACGCTGAACGCCGAGGTGGTCGACACCGCGCTGACCGCCGTCGACAAGGCCGCCGAGCTCGCCCGCGCGGGCGTCCCGCTGGGCGCGCCCATCCCCCGCGACCTCGTCGCCGACCAGATCCTGCGCGAGACGCTGCTGACGGTGTCCAGCGACTGGCCGTTCATGGTCAGCAAGGATTCGGCCGCCGACTACGCGCGCTACCGCGCGCACCTGCATGCGCACGCCACCCGGGAGATCGCCGGAGCGCTGGCGTCGGGCCGCACCGAGAACGCCGAGCGGCTGGCCGCCGGCTGGAACCGCGCCGACGGGTTGTTCGGCGCCCTGGACGCCCGCAGGCTGCCCGCACCGCTATGAAAATCCTGCTGATCTCGTGGGAGTACCCGCCGGTGGTGATCGGCGGGTTGGGCCGCCACGTCCACCACCTGGCCACCGAGCTGGCCGCCGCCGGCCACGACGTGGTGGTGCTGTCGCGCCGCGCCTCGGGCACCGATCCGCGGACCCACCCCACCTCCGACGAGGTGCACGAGGGCGTGCGGATCATCGCCGCCGCCCAGGACCCGCACGAGTTCGAGTTCGGCTCCGACATGATGGCCTGGGTGCTGGCGATGGGTCACTCGATGATCCGGGCCGGCCTGGCGCTGGGCGACTGGCGACCCGACGTCGTGCACGCGCACGACTGGCTGGTCGCCCACCCCGCCGTCGCGCTGGCCGAATTCTTCGATGCGCCACTGGTTTCCACCATCCACGCGACCGAGGCGGGACGTCATTCCGGCTGGGTGTCCGGGCGGGTCAGCCGTCAGGTGCACGCCCAGGAGTCGTGGCTGGTCAACGATTCGGATTCGCTGATCACCTGCTCGGCGTCCATGCGCGAGGAGATCACCCGGCTGTTCGGGCCCGGCCTGTCGGAGATCAACGTGATCCCGAACGGGATCTGCACCACCGGTTGGCCGTTCGCCGAACGCCGGTCGCACGACGGGCCCGCCGAGCTGCTCTACTTCGGCCGGCTGGAATACGAGAAGGGCGTGCACGACCTGATCGCGGCGCTGCCCCGGATCCGTCGCACCCACCCCGGAACCACGCTGACCATCGCCGGCGACGGCACCCAGGAGGGTTTCCTGGTCGCCCAGGCCCGCAAGCACAAGGTGCTCAAGGCGACGAAGTTCGTCGGCCGGGTGGATCACCGGCAACTACTGGAGCTGCTGCACCGCGCCGACGTGGCGGTGCTGCCGAGCCACTACGAACCGTTCGGCATCGTGGCGCTGGAGGCCGCTGCCACCGGCATCCCGCTGGCCACCTCCCACGTCGGCGGCCTCGGCGAGGCGGTCATCGACGGACAGACCGGTGTGGTCTTCCCCCCGCGTGACGTCGGCGCGCTGGCCGACGGCGTGCGCCGGGTGCTCGACGATCCGGCCGCCGCGCAGCAACGCGCCGTCGCCGCCCGGGAGCGGCTGACGTCGGACTTCGCCTGGCCCACGGTGGCCGAACACACCGCCGAGGTGTACCTGTCGGCCAAGCGCGGGGAACGCAACCCACAGCCGCGGCGGATGATCGTCGAGCGTCCCCTGCCCGACTACGGCTGATTCAGCTTCTTCTTGCGCTCGATGTCGGCCAGCGCCTCGGCCAGCTCGGCGCGCTGGGCGGCCGTCGCATCCCAGGCGACCTTGCGGTTCTTGACCACCTTGGCCGGGGCGCCGACGGCGATGGAGTAGTCGGGGATGTCGCCCTTGACCACCGCGTGGGCGCCGAGCACGCAACCACGCCCGATCCGGGTGTTGCGCAGGATGGTCACCTTCGCCGCGATCCAGGTGTCCGGGCCGATGCGTACCGGGCCCTTGATGATGCCCTGGTCCTTGATCGGCAGCTCGATGCTGTCCATCTTGTGGTCGAAGTCGCAGACGTAGCACCAGTCGGCCATCAGCGCCGAGTCGCCGAACTCGATGTCCAGGTAGGTGTTGATGACGTTGTCGCGACCCAGCACCACCTTGTCGCCGATGCGCAGCGATCCCTCGTGGCAGCGGATGGTGTTCTTGTCGCCGATGTGCACCCAGCGGCCGATCTCCATCTGGGCCAGCTCCGGGGTGCACTGGATCTCCACGCCCTTGCCCAGAAAGACCATGCCGCGGGTGATGATGTGCGGATTTGCCAGCTTGAACTTCAGCAGCCGCCAGTACCGGACCAGGTACCAGGGCGTGTAGGCCTTGTTGGCCAACACCCAGCGCAGCGAGTCCAGCGTCAGGAAGTTCGCCTGGCGCGGATCGGTCAACCGCGAACCCCGCCAGCGCTTGTGGATCGGGGCGCCCCACATCGTCGTCATGGGCGCAAAGCCTATCCGCGGCCCACCGGCGCCCACCGGTTACCCTCGTTGCACCGACGGCTACCCGGCCCGAGCCTCACCCGAGCTAAGGGGACGACACTGGTGTTTCGGCGACTCGCCGCGCTGACCTCGGCGCTGACCGTGCTGGCCACCGCCGGCTGCGGCAACACCGACTACTGGGTCGACGCCGCCCCGGCGCTGGGCTGGTCGGCCCAGTACGGCGATGCCGCCAACAGCAGCTACACCGCGTCCGGGGGCGCCCGCGACCTGACCGCGGCCTGGACCCGCTCGGTCAAGGGGGAACTCGGCGCGGCCGTCTCGCTGGGCTCGGGCAGCTACCTGGCGCTCAACGCCCAGACCGAGAACGGCTGCTCGCTGATGGTCTGGGAGAACGACAACAACGGCCGGCAGCGCTGGTGCACCCGGCTGGTGCAGGGCGGCGGATTCGCCGGCCAGCTGTTCGACGGCTTCGACAACGTCTACGTCGGCCAGCCCGGCGCCATCGTGGCCTTCCCGCCGACCCAGTGGATCCGCTGGCGCCAGCCGGTGATCGGGATGCCGCAGACCCCGCGGCTGCTCGGCGGCGGCTCCCTGCTGGTCGTCACCCACCTGGGCCAGATGGTGGTGTTCGACGCGCACAACGGCAACTTCCAGGGGGTGTCCACCGACCTGGTCAGCGGCGTGGACCCGGCCGACCCGCAGCGCGGGCTGACCGACTGCGCTGCGGCCCGGCCGCACTGCCCGGTCGCCGCCGCCCCGGCGTTCTCGCCGCAGTCGAACGTCATCGTGGTGGGTGTGTGGCAGCCCGGGGCCAAGGACGCCACCCTCGTCGGGCTGCGCTACCACGCCGGGTCGAACAACCCGATCAGCCGGGAATGGACCTCCGACGCGGTCACCGGTGGGGTGCTGGCCGCACCGGTGCTCTCCGCCGACGGCAACACCGTCTACGTCAACGGCCGCGACAAGCAGCTGTGGGCGCTCAATGCCGCCGACGGGACGGTGAAATGGTCGGCCCCGCTGAAGTTCCTCGCCCAAACCCCGCCGACGGTGGCCCCGGACGGCACGATCATCGCCGGCGGCGGGCCCGGGACGGCACTCACGGCGCTGACCGACAAGGGTGATCACGCCGAGGCCGCCTGGCGACGCACCGACGTCGTCCCGCTGACCAGCACCAGCCGCGCCGGCAAGGACACCGCCTACACCGTGGTCGCCGACGGCGACGGGATGGCGCTGCTGGTCTTCGACCCGCACGACGGGTCCACCATCAACAGCTACCCGCTGCCGGATGCCACCGGCTTCCCGGTCGGGGTGTCACTGGGTCACGACCGCTCGGTGGTGACCGCCACCAGCGACGGGCAGGTGTACGGCTTCCGGGCGAGCTGACCCCGTCAAGCAGGCTCAGGCCAGCATGGAGTCGACGGCGCTGCGCGGGATGGTGACGGAGAAGTTTCCGGCCACCTCCGGCAGCACAGCCCCGCGGTCGAAGAAGAACAGCAGCGAATCGTTGGTGATCGCGAAGTTCTGGTAGGTGTTCGGGTCCATCCCGGTTTCGGTGGGGATGGCGGTACCGGCGCCGAACTGCCGCGCGACGTCGGCCTGCACCAGCGGCAGGATCACCGGCCACGGGTTGGTGCCCTCGGCGAACAGGGTGTCGATGGTGATCGCCTTGCGGTAGCCCTGGTCCCAGTTGAACGCCTTGTAGAAGGTGGTCGGGTGCGCCCCACCGACCCACTCGAAGGTCTCCAGCACCACGCTCTGGGTGCCGCGCGGCGGGATCGCCGAGTTGTACTCGGTGGCCTTGCTCTCCAGCGTGTACGGCGCCGTCCGCGAATCCGAGCCCTTGGCCAGGTTCAGGAACCCGTCCCGGGTCTGCTTGACGTACTCCAGCACCGGCTTCTGGTTCGGGTACAGCGCCGGGAAAGACATGTTGACGGTGTAGCCGTCGCCGCTGTCGGTGACCTCGCAGGTGTTGGCGACCTGCACGCCGCCGATGTCGGAGCACTTCGGCGGTGCCGCGGTGGCGGTGGCCATTCCGGTCCCGGTGACCAGGGCGAACAGGGCGGCGGCCACAACTGTGTTTTTGGTGCGCATTGGCGAAACTTTACCGGCGCGGCGCTGCCGTCACCGATCCGGTGGGCTCCGGGACCCGGCATAGGAACACCGTCGCCCGGGCGTTCGGGCCGGCCCCGATCCGGGTGAGGACGACGGTGTGCGGCCGGGCGCCCCGGGGCCGCAGCCGGCGGCGCAGCGCGTCGGGATCGACGTCGAGGCCCCGGACCAGGATCTCCAGCGGGCCGCAGTCCACGGCGGCCAGCGCCTGGCGCAGCCGGCGTTCGGTGTAGGGCAGCTCTTCGATCACCTCGAAGCCGCGGACCCCGGCCGGCACCTCGTTCCCGGACAGGTAGGCGATGTTCGGGTCGAGCTGCCACAGACCGTGCCGCGCCGCGTAATGGCGCACCAGCCCCGCGCGGACCACCGCGCCGTCCGGGTCGACGAGGTAACGCCCGGCCGGCGCGACGGCGCAGTCGTCCGGGTCGGCGTCGGTCAGCGTCTCGCCGCGGTCCAGCACGGTCGCCCGGCGCCCGACCCCGGTCGCAGTGCCAGGCTCGCACAGCCCCGGTGACCACAGGCAGGCTTCGCGGACCGACCCGTTCCACGAGGTGATCTCCACCTCCCCGGTGAAGCGGAGACCCGCCAGCGCCGCGAAGTCGATGCCGGGGGCGCATTTGACGACGAGATCGCGCCCGGCATAGACGTCCAGCACGGCGTCCAGCGGCGGCAGGTAGTCCGCCGGGTCGAATCGGCGCCGGCCGCCACTGCGGCGGGCCGGATCGATGACGACGACGGTGTTGCGGCTGATCGGTGCCAGGGCGTCGGCGCGGCACAGCAGCGCGGCGTCGCCGAGGTTGTGCCGGGCCATCGCCAGACGGACGTCGTCGAGGTCGCTACCGATCAGCGGACCGGCGACGCCGGCCAGCGCGGCCAGTTCGGTGCCGATCGAACACGTCGCGTCGTGCACCGCGCGCCCGGCCAGCCGCTCGGCGCGATGCGCGGCGACCGGCGCGGCGGTGGCCTGCTGCAGCGCCTCGTCGGTGAACAACCAGTGCCCGGTGCCGGGCAGCTTCGCGGCGGCCTTACGGCGCAGCAGCGTGGTTTCCACCAGGACCGGGGTGCGGGCGCCGAACCGGGTCCGCAGCGCCGCGATCTCGGCGATCCGATCGGTCAGCGACGCCTCGGCGACGACGGCCAGCGCCGCGATGCCCTCGGGCGAGGCCAGGTAGTCGACGTCGGCGACGGTGAAGTTCAGGAGGGGTCGGCCTCCGGTTTAACACCGGTCACTGTGGTTTCCCCGGCCACGGGGGTGGCGGGTTTGGCAGCCGTGGGTTCCGGTTTAACACCGGTCACTGTGGTTTCCCCGGCCACGGGGGTGGCGGGTTTGGCAGCCGTGGGTTCCGGTTTAACACCGGTCACCATCACGTTGTAGAACCAGCCCTTGGGCACCACCCGGCGCCACACGTTGGCGTCGACCCAGCTCAGCGAGGTCCAGCTGCCGAAGGCGAACCGCGCCCAGCCCCAGCCCAGCTTGCCCGGGGGCACGGCGGACTCGAAGGTGCGCACCGGCCAGCCCAGCATCGCCGCGGTGAACTCCTCGCTGGCGGTCTCGACCTGCACGGCGCCCGCGGCCCGCGCCATCCGCTCCAGGTCGGCCGGGTCGAAGGTGTGCAGGTCGACGACGGCTTCCAGCGCCGCGGCGCGCGAGGACTCGTCGAGCTCGGCTTGGGGCCGCCGCCAGCCGGCCAGTGCCGGCAGCTTGGTGACGTTGGTGGTGATCCGCCAGGTCAGGGTGGACAGCTCGCGGGCGTACCGGTTGCCGACGGTGGTCGGCTCACCGGCGAAGACGAACCGCCCGCCCGGCTTGAGCACCCGGACCACCTCGCGCAGCGACAACTCGACGTCGGGGATGTGGTGCAGCACGGCGTGCCCGACCACCAGGTCGAAGGTGTTGTCGTCGTACGGGATGCCCTCGGCGTCGGCGACCTTGCCGTCGATGTCCAGGCCCAGGCCCTGGCCGTTGCGGGTGGCGACCTTGACCATGCCCGGGGACAGGTCGGTGACCGATCCGCGCCGTGCGACCCCGGCCTGGATCAGGTTGAGCAGGAAGAACCCGGTGCCGCAGCCCAGCTCCAGGGCCCGGTCGTAGGGCAGTTCGCGCTGCACCTCGTCGGGGATGATGGCGTCGAACCGGCCGCGGGCGTAGTCAACGCAGCGCTGGTCGTAGGAGATCGACCACTTGTCGTCGTAGCTCTCGGCTTCCCAGTCGTGGTAGAGCACCTGGGCCAGCTTGCTGTCGGAGAGGGCGGCCTTGACCTGTTCCGCGGTGGCGTGCGGATTGGGGGCGGGTGACTCATGCGTACTGGTCATGTGAACTGCCTAAACGTCGTTGTGCGGCCGCCGGGCGGCGGCGGAGGTGCGAATGGATTTAGCCCAGCCTAAACGACGCGGCGTCATCGCCGGATCGCCGCTGGACCTCACCGAGTAGCTCAACGTACGCCGCGACGGACTCCCCCGGCCCGCAGCGGCCATCGATGGCCGCCTTGGCGACGGCCACCGCGGCCGAGGGCACCTCGGCGAACCGGCACGCCCAGGCCAGTGCCGCGTCGTACACGCCGTCGGGGGCCACCAGTTCGTCGACCAGACCCAGTTCCAGTGTCTCCTCGGCCCCGACGAACCGCCCGCTGAACACCAGCTCCTTGGCCCGGCTGCGCCCGATGAGTCCGGCCAGGCGCACCAGCTCGGGCTCCCCGGGCACCAGGCCGGCCAGGATCTCGGTCGCCCCCACTTTCACGTTGTCCCCGGCCACCCGGGCGTCGGCGGCCAACGCCAGCGACAGCCCGGCGCCCAACGCGTAGCCGGTGACCCCGGCCACCGTCGGTTTGCCGATCGACGCGACCGCATCAATGGCCTGTTCGCGGACCTGGGCGGCGATCGCCGCGCCGGGGCCGTCCAGGGTCAGCAGCTCGGGCATATCGTCACCGGCGCAGAAGATTTCGTGGCCGCCGAACAGGATGACGGCGTGAATGTCGTCGCGGGCGTCGACCTCGGCCGCGGCGGCGGTCAGCTCGCGGCACAGCTGCCGGGTCAGCGCATTGGTCGGCGGTCGCGACAACAGCAGCACCCCGACACCCGGGGCGTCGCCGTGCGTGTGGACACTGACGAATTCCCGCGTCACGGTGCCCGCCCCGCACGCGCGGCGTTGTACCGGTCACTGTCGAAGAACTCGATCTCCCAGTTGCCGCCGGCCTCGGTCAGGGTGGGCTGCACCGCGGTGATCCGGCGCTGGACCGCCAGCACCTGCTCCACGGTCCGCCCGGCCAGCGAATCGAGCTGCGTCCACGTCGGCGGCAGCAGGAAGTTGCGCTGCGCCGAGAAGTCCGCCAGCGCGGCCTGGGGGGTGCTCCAGCCGGCCAGATCCGATTCGGTGTTGTCCCCGTCGGCCCGCTGCCCGGCGGGCAGGGCGCCGACGAAGAAGTAGGTGTCGTAGCGGCGGGTGCGCTCCTCCTCGGGGGTCACCCAGTTGGCCCACGGCCGCAGCAGGTCGGTGCGCAGAATCAGCCCCTCACCGCGCAGGAAATCTCCGAAGCTCAACGTGCCGGCGGTCAGCTCGGCCCGCTGCGCGGCGTACACGCCGGCGTCGTCGACCAGCAGGTCCGAATCGTCGGCCGGTCCGGCGAACAGCACGCCGGACTCCTCGAACGTCTCCCGCGCTGCCGCGCAGACCAGGGCGCGGGCCAGTTCGTCGTCGATACCGAAGCGCTCGGCCCACCACGACGGCGCCGGGCCGTGCCAGTCGATATCGGCGCCGCGGTCACGATCGTCGACACCGCCGCCCGGGAACACGATGACCCCACCGGCGAACTCCATCGCCCGGTGTCGCCGCATCAGGAACACCTCGATATCCCGCGCGAGGCCGGCGGGCCTGTCTCGCACCAGCATCACGGTGGCCGCCGGGCGGACCGGCAGGGGTTGTGTCATCGGTGTATTCCTCCTCGGGACCGATGCTCCACCGTACTCACACCCGCCGGCGGTGCGCGGCACGGCTTCGGACCCGGCGCGCGAAGTAGCGGCCGTCGATGACATCGAGCCCGATGGACTGCCCGAACGCGCTCGACAGGTTCTCCGAGGTCAGTACCTCGTCGAGGAAGCCGCTCGCCACCACCTGCCCCTCCGCCAGCAGCAACGCGTGGGTGAACCCGGGCGGGATCTCCTCGACGTGGTGGGTGACCAGCACCATCGCCGGCGCATCGGGGTCGGCGGCCAGGTCGGCCAGGCGGGCCACCAGTTCCTCGCGGCCACCGAGGTCGAGGCCGGCGGCGGGCTCGTCGAGCAGCAGCAGCTCCGGGTCGGCCATCAGCGCCCGGGCGATCAACACCCGCTTGCGCTCGCCCTCCGAGAGGGTGCCGTACCGGCGCTCGGCCAGGTGCTCGGCGCCCACACTTTCCAGCATGTCCACGGCGCGGCGGTAGTCGAGCTCGTCGTAAGACTCCCGCCACCGGCCCAGCACCGCGTAACCGGCCGAGACCACCAGGTCGCGGACCTGCTCGTCGTCGGGAACCCGTTGGGCCAGAGCGGAACTCGACAAACCGACGCGGTAGCGCAGTTCCGCGGTGTCGGTGCGGCCGAGCCGTTCACCGAGCACGTAGGCGACTCCGGCGGACGGGTGCTCCATCGCGGCGGCGATCCGCAGCAGCGACGTCTTGCCGGCACCGTTGGGTCCCAGCACCACCCAGCGCTCGTCGAGTTCGACCTGCCAGCTCACCGGGCCGACGAGGTCCCGCCCGCCCCGGCGCAGCGTGATGTTGCGGAAATCGATCAGCAGATCGGGGTCCGTGGGCGCATCGTCGGCGGGGGCTGCGAGACCGGATTCGGGCACGAGCCTCATGGTAGTTGGCACCGATTGCGCCCGGGCCGCCGCTCACCGTCAACCGGCTAGACCGGCGGGAGCTCCACTCTGTTGGGTTCCAGGCCGTCTTTTGCGTCGGCGGCCTCGATCTCCGCCCGGGTGACCCCGAGCAGGAACAGCACACTGTCCAGGTACGGGTGGCTCAACGACGCGTCGGCGACCTCGCGCAGCGCGGGTTTGGCGTTGAACGCCACCCCCAGGCCGGCCGCCGAGAGCATGTCGATGTCGTTGGCGCCGTCGCCGACGGCAACCGTCTGCTCCATCGGCACCCCCGCCTCGGCGGCGAAGTTCCGCAGCGCCCTGGCCTTTCCGGGGCGGTCGACGATCTCCCCCACCACCCGGCCGGTCAGTGTGCCGTCGGCCACTTCCAACACATTGGCGGCGACGAAGTCCAGGTTCAGCTCGTGCGCCAGCGGGTCGATGATCTCCCGGAACCCGCCGGACACGACGCCGCAGTGGTAGCCCAGCCGGCGCAGCGTACGGATGGTGGTGCGGGCACCGGGGGTCAACTGGATCTCGTCGGCGACCTCGTCGAGCACCTCAACCGGCAGCCCGGCCAGGGTGGACACCCGCTCTCGCAGCGACTCGGCGAAGTCGAGCTCACCGCGCATCGCCGCCTCGGTGATCGCCGCGACCTTCTCCTCGGCCCCGGCGCGGGCGGCCAGCATCTCGATGACCTCACCCTGAATCAGGGTGGAGTCGACGTCGAACACCACCAGGCGCTTGGCGCGGCGCGACAGCCCGTAGTCCTCGACCGCGATGTCGACACCCTGGGCCACCGAAACCCGGGCCAGCATGCTGCGCAGCGCCCCGGCGGTGTCCGTCGGCACCGATACCCGCAGCTCCAGGCCGGTGACCGGATAGTCGGAAACACCACGAATGGTGTCGATGTTGACCCCGAGCGCGGCCACTTCCTGAGCCACCACACCGAAGGCGGTGGCGGTGATCGGCCTGCCGAGCACCACGATGGAGTGGGTCGACGGCTCGCGGATCACCGGGATGCCGTCGCTGCGCTCCACGGTGACGTTGAGGCCGACACCGTGCACGGCCGCCTCGACGTCGTTGCGGAACGGCGACCCGGCGCCCGTCGGGCCGGGATCGGCGACCAGGACGCCCAGGGTCAGCTGACCGTTGATGACCACCTGTTCGACGTTGAGCAGCTCGGCGTCATGCCCAGACAGCACGCCGAACAGCGCCGACGTCACACCGGGCCGGTCCACGCCGGTGACGGTGATCAGCACCGAGGCGTCCGGTGCCGTCATCGTCGACCGCCGTGGACCGTGGGGTCCGTGAACAACTAGCCGGTGTGGGTGTTGGTGTGGTCGCGGCCCACGTGCGCCTCGGCACGCATCCGCTCGACCATGTGCGGGTAGTGCAGCTCGAACGCGGGGCGCTCGGAGCGGATCCGCGGCAGCTCGGTGAAGTTGTGCCGCGGCGGCGGGCAGCTGGTGGCCCACTCCAGGGAGTTGCCGTGGCCCCACGGATCGTCGACCGTGACGACCTCGCCGAATCGCCAGCTCTTGAAGACGTTCCAGGCGAACGGCAGCACCGACAGACCCAGGATGAACGAGCCGATCGTCGAGACGACGTTGAGCGTGGTGAAGTGATCCGAGGCCAGGTAGTCGGCGTAACGACGCGGCATGCCCTCGTTGCCCAGCCAGTGCTGCACCAGGAACGTGGTGTGGAAGCCGATGAAGGTCAGCCAGAAGTGCAGCTTGCCCAGGCGCTCGTCGAGCATCCGGCCGATCATCTTCGGGAACCAGAAGTAGACACCGGCGTAGGTGGCGAACACGATGGTGCCGAACAGCACGTAGTGGAAGTGCGCCACCACGAAGTAGGTGTCGGAGACGTGGAAGTCCAGCGGCGGGCTGGCCAGCAGCACACCGGACAGACCACCGAGCAGGAAGGTGATGATGAAGCCGATGACGAACAGCATCGGGGTTTCGAAGGTCAACTGACCTCGCCACATGGTCCCGATCCAGTTGAAGAACTTGATGCCGGTGGGCACCGCGATCAGGAACGTCATGAAGCTGAAGAACGGCAGCAGCACTGCGCCGGTGGCATACATGTGGTGCGCCCACACCGCCGCCGACAGCGCGGCGATGGACAGCGTCGCGTAGATCAGGGTGGTGTAGCCGAACACCGGCTTGCGGGCGAACACCGGGATGATCTCGGTGACGATGCCGAAGAACGGCAGTGCGATGACGTACACCTCTGGGTGCCCGAAGAACCAGAACACGTGTTGCCAGAGTATGACGCCACCGTTGGCCGGGTCGTAGACGTGTGCGCCGAAGTGTCGGTCGGCGACCAGCGCCAGCAGCGCGGCGGTCAGGATCGGGAAGATCAGCAGCACCAGGATTGCGGTGACCAGGATGTTCCAGGTGAAGATCGGCATCCGGAACATGGTCATGCCGGGGGCGCGCATGCAGACCACGGTGGTGATCATGTTGACGCCGCCGAGGATGGTGCCCAGACCACCGACCGCCAGGCCGAAGATCCACAGGTCCGCACCGGCGCCCGGCGAGTGGATCGCGTCCGACAGCGGGGTGTAGGCGGTCCAGCCGAAGTCGGCGGCGCCGCCGGGGGTGATGAAGCCGGCCAGGGCGATCATCGCGCCGAACAGGAACAGCCAGAACGACAGCGCGTTGAGCCGGGGGAAGGCCACGTCCGGCGCGCCGATCTGCAGCGGCAGCACCAGGTTCGCGAAGCCGAAGACGATCGGGGTCGCGTAGAACAGCAGCATCGCGGTGCCGTGCATGGTGAACAGCTGGTTGAACTGCTCATTGGACAGAAACTGCAGTCCCGGCATCGCCAGCTCGGTGCGCATCAACAGCGCCATCAGGCCACCGAGGAAGAAGAAGACGAAGCAGACGACGCAGTACATGATGCCGATCAGCTTGTGATCGGTCGTCGTGATCATCTTGTAGATCAGGTTGCCCTTGGGCCCGAGCCGCTCCGGGTACGGACGGCTGGCCTCAAGTTCTCCAAGCGGGGGCGCTTCGGCGGTCAAGAGTCCTCCAAACACATCCAGATGGCGGGGCGGAAACAGCCACACCGGGGCGACAACACGATTGATCTTATCCCCCCGTCGACGTTCCGTCCGGGTGGGTCCGACATTACGTCGTAGATATTTTGCCGGCGCCGCTGCGGGCGCCCGGCACACCCGCTCCGAGCACCTTGGATGCCGCTCTCCGAGACGGACTGTTACCGTCGGGGCCGTGCAGATGCCAGCCGTGCGACCGGGTGTCGGCGCCGCCGCGATCGCGGCCTGCGCGGCCGTCGTCGTCACCTGTTGCAGCGGCTGCACACGACCCCAGGGCGAGACGCCGGCCGCCGGTATCACCGCCGTGACGACGAGCACCACCACGATCGCCGGCGCGGGCGTGCTGGGCAACCAGCGTCGGCCCGACGAATCGTGCGCCGGCGAGCCCGCCCACCCCGAGCTCGGCGAGGGCCCACTGCGGGTGAATTCCGGCACCGACCGCGGCGAGGTTGACGTGCCCGCCGACCCCCAGCGCATCATCGTTCTCTCCGGCGACCAGCTCGACGCGCTGTGTGCGCTCGGGCTGCAGTCGCGCATCGTCGCGGCCGCGACGCCGGCCGCCAGCGGCGGGCAACCGTCGTACCTGGGCACCGCAATCCGCGACCTGGCCGCCGTCGGCACCCGCAGCGACCCGGACCGCACCGCCATCGCCAACTACCACCCCGATCTGATCCTGGGCTCCTCGACGGTGCAATCGGGTCAGTACGCGGACCTGGCCGCCATCGCACCGACGGTGTTTACCGGGGCGCCCGGGCCGGATTGGCAGCAGACGCTGCGGGCCGTCGGCGCGGCCACCGGACGGGGTGAAGCCGCCGGCCGGCTGGTCGACGAGTTCAACGAGCAGGCGCATCAGCTCGGCGAGGCCATCGACGGGGCGCACTTCCAGGCGTCGATCGTGCAGTTCACCCCCGGTTCGGTCCGCGTCTACGGCCGGGAGAACTTCCCGCAGACCGTGCTGGCCGCCGTCGGGGTGGATCGGCCTGTCGCGCAACGGTTCACCGACCAGCCGTACACCGAGATCAACGTCGACGGCGGCGCGTTGAACGGTGCGGACCTTGCCGCCGCCGACGGTGACATCGTCTACGTGTCGTTCGACTCGCCGGAGGCCAAGGCGGCCGCACCGCGCATCCTCAACAGCGGCGCGTGGCGCCGACTCTCGGCCAGCAAGGACAACCGGGTGTTCATCGTCAACAACGAGGTGTGGCAGAGCGGGCGCGGCCTGATCGCCGCCCGCGGCATGCTCGACGACCTGCGCTGGCTGAACGCACCCATCAACTGACCCACAACCACCAGCACCGGAGGCCGCCGTGTTCCATGTCCTGAGCCTGACCTACACCCAGCCGATCGAGATCGTCGACAAGGTCCGGCCGGCGCACATCGAATGGATCGAGCAGCAGATCGCGGCCGGCCGAATGCTGCTGGCCGGCCGGAAGGAATCGGCGACCGTGGGCGTCCTGATCACCACCGACCTGCCCACCGAGGAGGTCGACGCCATGGTCGCCACCGACCCGTACCGGCTGGCCGACGTGGCCGAGTACGAGCGGATCGGTTTCGCCGCCAACCTGCGCGCACCGGGTTTGTGACCGTCACGACCCGATAGGCCATCACGGCCCGATAGATCTGCGCATACACCGGGCGAACAAATCACCGCAAAATGCTTTGGTAAGCTATATAACTGAACCTATGTTTCGACCCGGAAGGTACTCCGATGAGCAAGACCGTCTCCGCCTATGCCGCGCCCACCGCCTGGGGCAGCGACGCCCCGCTGACCAAGACCACCATCGAGCGCCGTGACGTCGGCCCGCACGACGTGGCCTTCGACATCAAATTCGCCGGCATCTGCCACTCCGACATCCACACCGTCGCCGCCGAGTGGGGCCGGCCGAACTTCCCGGTGGTCCCGGGCCACGAGATCGCCGGGGTGGTCACCGAGGTCGGATCCGAGGTCACCAGGTACAAGGTCGGCGATCACGTCGGCGTCGGCTGTTTCATCGACTCCTGCCGCGAGTGCGAAAACTGCGAGGCCGGCCTGCAGCAATACTGCACCGGCAACTACGGCATGCACGGCACCTACAACTCGACCGAGCGCGACGGCAGCCCCACCCATGGCGGCTACAGCACCGCGATCGTCGTCGACGAGAACTACGTCCTGCAGATCCCCGACTCCATCCCGCTGGACAAGGCCGCTCCCCTGCTCTGCGCCGGCATCACCCTGTACTCACCGCTGCGGAACTGGAATGCCGGGCCCGGCAAGGACATTGCCGTCGTCGGCCTCGGCGGGCTCGGGCACATGGGGGTCAAGCTCGCGCACGCCATGGGTGCGCACGTGACCGTGCTCAGCCAGTCGCTGAAGAAGATGGAGGACGGCCTGCGCCTGGGTGCCGACGAGTACTACGCGACCAGCGATCCGGACACCTTCACCAAGCTGCGCAACCGCTTCGACCTGATCCTCAACACCGTTTCGGCAAATCTGAATCTGGGCGCCTACCTGAAGCTGCTCAAGGTCGACGGCACCCTGGTCGAGCTGGGCATGCCTGAGCACGCCATGGAGGTTCCGCCCATGCCGCTGGCCGGCATGCGCCGCAGCCTGTCCGGCTCGATGATCGGCGGCATCCCGGAGACCCAGGAGATGCTCGACTTCTGCGCCGAGAAGGGCATCACCCCGGAGATCGAGGTCATCGAGGCGTCCTACGTCAACGAGGCCTACCAGCGGGTGCTCGCCTCCGACGTGCGCTACCGGTTCGTCATCGACGCATCCACCATCTGACCGACCGGCCCGAAACTCCGGCGCTACCGCGAGTCGCCGCCGGTGCCCGCCAGCGGCCAGCCGCTGGCCGCCAGCTTGGCAGCCACCCGTCGCACCTCCGACGGCTCCACCTCGCGATGGGTGACCTCGGCGATGAACGCCTCGATCTCATCGGTGCCGATCTCCCCGTCGGCCAGCGCCCTGGAACCCGGGGCGGTGATCGCCCGGATGACCCGGCGGATCTCCTCGTCGGACAGCGGGGTGTCGCGCAGCAGCGCCAGCAACGGCACCCGATCCGGTCCCGGGACACCCTCCGGGTAACCGCCACGCAGCCAGTCCAGGACCGATTCAAACAACGATGCGACGCTCACAACGCCCAGTCTGCGACGTTATGGCCCGATCGACAAATGCTGGCGGCAGCGTTTGCCGGGCATTCACCGCGATTTCATACGCTCCCGCCGGGACGGGTCAGAAGTCCCAGTCCTCGTCCTCGGTGACGACGGCCTTGCCGATCACGTAGCTGGACCCCGACCCGGAGAAGAAGTCGTGGTTTTCGTCGGCGTTGGGGCTCAGCGCGGAAAGGATGGCCGGGTTGACGTCGGTCTCGTCGCGCGGGAACAGCGCCTCGTAGCCCAGGTTCATCAGGGCCTTGTTGGCGTTGTAGCGCAGGAACTTCTTGACGTCCTCGGTCAGCCCGACCTCGTCGTAGAGGTCCTGGGTGTACTCCACCTCGTTGTCGTAGAGCTCGAAGAGCAGCTCGTAGGTGTAGTCCTTGAGCTCGGCGCGCTTGGTCTCGTCGACCAGCGCCAGGCCCTTCTGGAACTTGTAGCCGATGTAGTAGCCGTGCACCGCCTCGTCGCGGATGATCAGCCGGATCATGTCGGCGGTGTTGGTGAGCTTGGCGCGGCTGCTCCAGTACATCGGCAGGTAGAAGCCGGAGTAGAACAGGAAGCTCTCCAGCAGCGTGGAGGCCACCTTGCGCTTGAGCGGCTCGTCGCCCTTGTAGTACTGCAGCACGATCTCGGCCTTGCGCTGCAGGTTCGGGTTCTCCTCCGACCAGCGGAAGGCGTCGTCGATCTCGCTGGTGGAGCACAGCGTGGAGAAGATCGAGCTGTAGCTCTTGGCGTGCACCGATTCCATGAATGCGATGTTGGTGTAGACGGCTTCCTCGTGCGGGGTCAGCGCGTCCGGGATCAGGCTGACCGCACCGACGGTGCCCTGGATGGTGTCCAGCATGGTCAGGCCGGTGAACACCCGCATGGTCAGCTGCTTCTCGTGCGCGGTCAGCGTGCCCCAGGACGGGATGTCGTTGGACACCGGCACCTTCTCCGGCAGCCAGAAGTTGCCGGTCAGCCGGTCCCAGACCTCGGCGTCCTTGTCGTCGGCCAGCCGGTTCCAGTTGATCGCCGAGACACGGTCGACGAGCTTCATACCCTCAGACATCTGGACCCCTTCGAGAAGATTGACGGCTGGCGATCAGTGCGGTTGACGGCGGCCGGGCGCTGCGGCGAGCACCGTGGCCACAACACTACAACTGGTGTCCGACAACTCGCCGCAACACAAGACGTTGTGTCGCGACGAATTTTTCCGTCGCGTCGGGTCAGGGCTCCGGGGAACGACGGACGGCCTGGTGAATCGGCAGATCGGGGTCGATCCGGACGCCGAGGACGGCAGTGGTACCGGTGATCGCGCCCAGCATGATGGTGGTGAGGTGAGCGACGAACTGCTCCTTGGGCATCCGCCGCTCACTGTCGGGTTCCGGGCCCAGCCACCAGTCGGTCGCCGAGGACGCGGTGCCGAACGTCGCGAACGCGGCCAGCTCCAGCGTGTCGTGGTCCAGATGCAGGTCGAGCAGCTCGTTGTTGAACAGCTCGGCCATCGCCAGAGTGATGTCGCGGCCCTCGTTGACGGCGCGCTTGGCCGCCTCGGACTGATCGGGAAAACGGCCGGCCAGTACGAAACGCAGCACGTTGGGATGTTCGTCGACCAGCGAGACGTAGGCCTCCATCATTCCGCGCACGACGTCGGCGGCCGGGTCGTTGGCGACGTCGACGGCGGGGTAGATCTGCGCCCACAGCATGTCGCGCAGCCGCTCCCCCACGGCCTGGAACAGGTCCGACTTGTCGGTGAAGTGGCGGTAGATCTTCGGCTTGGCGGTCCCGGCCTCTTCGGCGATCTCCCGGACACTGACGTTGGGGCCGCATCGGTCGATGGCGCGGAAGGCCGCGTCGACGATCTCAGACCGGACCTTCTTGCGGTGTTCGCGCCAGCGCTCGGTGCGGGCGTCGACCTTCCCCTCGGCGGTGGGCTCACCGTCGAGCCGGGGCTTCGATCGCACCGCAACACGCACGCTCTGCACTGTACCCGGCGACGCACGACAGCGACCCGCTTGACCTGGGACCATTGACGGCACGATTTCGGCGGCCTATTTTTTGACTACGTACGTTGTCATCCAGCACGGGAGGTCGGCACCATGCCCATCACGGCCGAAACCCGACCAACGCCCATCCCCACCCGGCACCCCGCCGGACCGCGATCGGCACCCGCGGGCGTCGAAGCGATCGCGAGACTGCTGCGGCTGCCCACCCTGGGTCCTGAGCAGTTCCGCCGCTACGGCGAACTGCTGACAGTCGGTGATGCACCGATGGACGACCTGGTCGCCTGGATGCACACCGACGCCCCGCCCGAAGCCCGGGAGATGTTCGAACGAGCCTTGGAGCACGGCATTTCGCAGGTGGCCGATGCCCCTGCGCCGCTGCGCGAGTTCTTCGACGCGGTGGAGACCGTCCCGGATTGGGTCGACTTCGACCGGATCGACCTGGGCGCTGCGGCGCTGCGCAGCGGCGGATCCGACGGGCTGGCCATAGCGCGGGACGTCGCACTGTTCGGCGGGTATCTGTTCTCCGGCTTCAACCAGACCCTGCTGCGCACCGGAGCTTTGGAGAAGGGCTCCAATCGGCGCTTCGCCGAAACCTCACAGTGGGCTCTGGACGTCATGACGCCCGGGGGACTGCGGCCCGGTGGCATTGGCTACCGGTCGACGCTGCGGGTGCGGCTGATCCACAGCATGGTCCGCCGTCACGTTTCGGCGCTGGAGGATTGGGATCCGGGCGCGTTCGGACTGCCGGTCAACCAGACCGATATGGCGGCCACCCTGGTCGGGGCTTTGATTGCACCGACGACGGCCGGTCTCGGCATGGGTATGGCGCTCAATCCGCGGGAGTATTCGGCGGTCGCCCTGCACTGCCGGTGGGTCGGCACGCTGATGGGCGTCGCCGACGACCTGCTGCCCACCGGTTACCTCGACGGAGTGCGCATCCTGGCGCAGACCTCGCAGGTGCTGGCCGTCCGGGACGAAACCAGCCCGATTCTGGCGAGGCCCATGATCTCCGACCCATTGAGCTGGAACTTCGATCGCCTACCGACGCTGCGCCGACGCATCGCACAATCCCAGCACCGGTCCGTCTCGACGGCACTTCTGGGTCGGCGGGCCATGCGTCAGCTCGGCACCCGCCCGTCGTTGATCCCGTGGTATCCGATGCTGCGGCTGCCGGTGAACCTGGTGCGCTCGGCACTCGCGCAGCTGCCGGGTGGGCGCGAGCGCGCCGCAACCCGCGGTGCCCGGGAGAACGCCGCATTCATGCGGATGCTGCTCACCGACGAGGCCACCATCGGCGAATCCGCGCGGCACGTGACGACCTGAGTGCGCCGGGCACGGCAGCGGACGATAGCTCCCGCCGCCGTCCTACAGATCGAGCAGCTGCTCGTGGAAACCACCGTAGCGGCGGTCGGGGTCGACCAGGTGCACCTCCAGGATCCAGTGGCATCTCCTGCCGGACTGATCGTTTCGGCGCATGGGGCGTACCGACCCCGGTGCGGCATAGGAGTCGACCTCGTCGCCGGGGATCTTCTCGTGCGGGAACTCTCCCACCAGGTGCCCGGCGATGGCGCCGCCGAATGCCCAGCCGGCATCGCGGCTGAGGCCCACCACGTGCGCGTACAGCTGGTCTCCGGTGATGTCGGGGTGGGCGTCGAAGTGCGCCCGCGCCGCCGCCCAGATCCTGGGCAGATCGTCGCGCAGGGCATGTTTGCGGGGGTCGTCGCCGAGCACGTAGGTGCGGCCGAAGTCGGCTTCCCATTCTTCGAAGATCGGGCCGAGGTCGAGGAAGACGATGTCGTCGTCGCCGATCACCCGGTCCTCGGGGTTGTCCCGGGCGGTCGTCAGGGTGTTCTCCCCCGACCGCACGATGCGCTTGTGCCAGTGCCTGCGCACAGCGAACTGTTCGGCGGCCAGGTCGCGGATCTCGTCGGCCAGCGCCCGTTCGCCGATCCCGGGCCGGATCAGGCCGCGCCGGACGATCTCGTCGAAGAGCGCCTCGGCCCGGCGTTGCGCGTCGAGCAACCGCTGTCCCCGGACGGCCTCGGCATCGTCGGCGGCGACGTACACCCAGGCGGCACGGCCGGAGGCCAGGGTGACCGAGATCCGGGTGTAGTCGTCGACCTCGTAGCGGTCGGCGGCGGCGAGTTCGTCGTCGTCGAGTTCCAGACGGGCACCGGTCACCACGTCGTCGGGCGAGCCGGGGCGCAGGATGGGGTGGTGGTCCAGGCCGCTGGCGGCCAGCACGTCCGGATCGGTGATGGCGACCTGGTCGACCCGAAACCCGGGCAGCGCGTCGTCCGTGCAGGCCACCGCGCGGCCGAAGACGGCCGCCTGCACACCGGGATCGCGCAGCGTGCCGTAGCTGAACAACAAATGCACTCCGTCAGCCTAAGTGCGGCCGCCCTCACCCGGCAGGTCGTGGTGCGCAAAGTCTGCTGACAGCATCGGTTCCTATACTCGGCCGATGTCACGATGCGGCGGTCACCCATGCTGATCGGCGTCGTCGCCGCGTTGCTGGCCTGCTTCGGCTACGGAACCGCCTCGGCGCTGCAGGGCTACGGGGCGCGGGAAGCCACCACCGCCGATGCCGGTGATCGCGGTCCGTCGTTGCGGTCGACGATCAGCGCCGCGCTCACGCCGGCCTTCATCGCGGGTATGGCACTGGACGTGATCGGTTTCGCCGGGTCGCTGGTGTCCGCGCGGTTGATCCCGTTGTTCCTGTCCCAAACCATCATGAGCGCCAATCTGGTGGTCACCGCGGCGCTCGGAACGGTGCTGCTCGGGGTCCGGCTGCACCGACGGGACTGGCTGGCCATCGGCGGTGTCCTGCTGTCCCTGTGCGTACTGGCGGCCACCGCCGGGCCGCTCGGCGACACGGTGGTCGCCCCGTCGCTGCACTGGGACGTGCTGGTCGCCTCGATCGTCGTGCTGATCGCCGGGATCGGGTTCGTCCGGGTGCTCGGCGCCCGGTCGGCCATTCCGGCCGGGTTGTCGGCGGGAATCCTGTTCGGGGCCATGGCGATTGCGGTTCGAATTACCGACGGGATCGACCCGTTGAGCTTCCCGGTGCTGCTCCGTGATCCCGCCGCCTACACCGTCGTCCTGGCCGGGGCCGGCGGTTTCTATCTGTTCACGGTGGCCCTGCAGGTCGGTTCGGTCAACGGCGCCGCGGCGGCGCTGGTGGTCGGCGAAACCGTGGTACCCGGCGTCGTCGGCATCCTGCTGCTCGGCGACACCGCCCGCCCGGGCATGGGCTGGCTGGTCGCACTGGCCTTCATCGGCGCCGTCGTCTCCGCCGTCGCCGTGGCCGCCTTCGGTGCCGCCGAGCACGCACAGTCTTCGGGGACCGAAACCGCCCCCAGCACTTCGCGCTGACGCCCGGCGGGCGTGGCCTCAGCGCTTGCCGCGCGCCGTTCCGCCCGGTTTGCGCGCGGACTTCCCCGCCGCGGCGCGAGCGGCCTGCTTGGCCAGTGTTTTCTCCCGCGCGGTGCGCTTCGGCGCCGGCTCGGGGCGTCCGCGCGACGAGCCGGGTTTGCGGCCGCGGACGATGCCGATGAACTCCTCGACCGCGGCGGGCTGCGGCCCATCGACGAAGGCGAGGACAACGGGGCAGGCCGGTGCGTCGGCGATCGGTCGGTAGACCAGATCCTTGCGGTGATACAGCCGGGCCAGTGACTGCGGGACGATCAGCACGCCCGTTCCGGCGGCAACAAGTTCTGTTGCATCCCTGGTGGCTTCCGGCCGGTGGTCGACGGGTACGCCGGGCGCGTCGGGCCAGTCGAGGACGTCGTCGAGCGGAATGAGCCGCGGCTCGCCGTCGAGATCCGCGGCGCTGATCGTGTCCGCGGCGGTGAGCAGGTGATCGGTCGGGACGACGGCCACCGTCGCCTCCCGGTACAGCTCGATGACGGCCAGACCGGTTGTGTCGGTCGGCAACCGCAGCAGTGCCAGGTCGAGGGCTCCGGAGCGCACCGCGTCGGCGGCATCGGCGGCGACGACGGTCTGCAACTGCAGCGGAATCTCGCGGTGACGCTGCGCCCAGATGCGGGCCCACTTCGCCGGCGTCGCGCCGGGGACGTACCCGAGGGTCAGGTTGTGCGGGGTCACCTCGAAAGGTTATCGATAGGCTGGTCGCATGAGCAGGCCCAACGCGCAGTCCATGAAACCCGCCACCGCGGCGAAGAAGCTGGACGTGTACCTGCCGGCGACGCCCGCCGAGTTCCAGCAGACGCCGATCACCCGCGCCGAGCTCGCCGAGCTGGTGGCCGACCCGCCGCAGTGGCTGGTCGATCTGCGCCGCAACGGTCCGCACCCGAAGAACCTGGTGGCGGCGAAGCTGGGCGTGTCGATCTCGGGTCTGGCCCGCGGCGGCGTGGAGCAGGCGCTGACCACCGAGCAGATCGATGCGCTGCTGGCGGAGAAGCCGGACTGGCTGGCCGCCGAGCGGGAGAGCTACCAGGAGGTGCTGCGCGAGCAGCGACGCCTCAAGGCCGTGCGCGCCGATCAGGCTCGCGAGCGCTGACTCCGTCGCGCACGGCCGCTCCGGTCGGAGCAATCACCACAGGTCGAAGACGACGTTGGTGTTCGGGTGACGGCTGCTGAAATTGTGGTTGATCCAGTAGTTCTTCGCCAGGAATCCGGTGACGCCGGTATTGGCGACATTGGTGTCGGACTTGGAGTTGCTGACCTCGTAGGAGGCGGTAGGGCCGCCGAGGCCGACCCGGTAGGCGACGTGCATATCCAGTGAGTTTCCCTGCGGTGCAACAGCAGTCACCGTCTCACTCGCTCCGGGCGCCAACAGCTTCTCGGGTGCGTCGACCCACTGACCGTTGGGGCTGGTCCCGTCGTTGATCAGGTACTGAACCTTGTCGGTGTGGTTGGTGATCGTCATCGCGATGGTCGGCTCACCGGGGTGGGTGACCGGCATGGTCCCGGCGTGGGCGAGCGCACTGCCGGACAGTGCGGCGGCGATCCCTGCTCCGACGACCGCGATCTGGGCGACGGCGTTTTTCATGGTGTCTCCTGATGTGAAGTGCCTCGTTCTGGACAGGCGTTCGAGGCGGTACTACTGACAGCGAGAACTGTCCCGTACATTGACGCCGCGCGGATCCCCCCGATGGGCGGAACCGGTGGTGGAACTTGCCTCCACCGATCGGTGGACATCGGCGCGGCGCGCCGCTTTGTGCGGTATGAACATCCGGGTCAGCAACCACAACGTGAACCTGACCGCAGAAGAAGACTCGCTGGTCTCCCAGAGCCATCCCGAGGCGCTGGCCCGGATGGACGAGCACCAGTTGAAGGATCTGCAGCACCGACCCCGAACGGCGAGGGAGAAGAACTTCAGCCTGCTGCGGCGTCAGGGCGCCGCCCGCGTGGAGGCCGAGGGAGCGCGCGGCGCGGCCGAACCCGCCAATGAGAAGCGCAACGAGAAGGTCGAGGTTCTCGACGAGGCACTGGCGCGGGTGGGCCGGCGTATCGAGAGTCTGCCCGGGGCCGAGTAGCCGCCGTAACCGCCACCGGGGCGAGGCGGGGAAGCCGCTCGGTGTTCTCTGGCCGGGGAGCGAATTGCGCCCGCACGGTGTCTCAACATGGGACAGTTCAGTTCATCACACGGTCGGTGGCCTGGAAACGCGGCAGCCGCACCCGTCCGGGGCGCACGACCATCGACGAATAGGCGGGCGGACAGATGGGCACATTGGACGGCAAGGTCGCCATCATCACCGGTGGCGCCGGTGGTATCGGCGTGGCAACGGCGAGGCTGTACGTGCAGGACGGGGCCACCGTCGTGCTGGTCGATCTCTTCGAGCCTGCGCTTGAGGCCGCGGCGCGGGAGATCGGCGGAGCGGTGTCCTACATCGCCGCCGACGTCACCGACGACGAACAGGTGCGCGGTTTCGTGCAGCGCACCGTCACCGAGCACGGCCGCCTCGACGTGCTGTTCGCGAACGCCGGCATCGAAGGAGTGGTCAGCCCGATCGTCGACTACCCGATGGACGTCTTCGACCGGGTGATCGCCGTCAACCTTCGCGGGGTTTATTCCTGTCTGCGGCACGGCATTCCCGCCATGGCCGCATCCGGTGGCGGCAGCATCATCGTCACCTCCTCCATCGCCGGTCTGCACGGATTTCCCGGCCTGTCGGCCTACGTCGCCACGAAACACGGGCTGGTCGGTCTGATGCGGTCTGCGGTACTCGAATGCGCCGACAACGGGGTGCGAGTGAACACCATCCACCCGTCCCCCATCAACACCAGGATGATGCGCGCCATCGAGGAGGGCGCGGCACCGGGGGCTCCTCAGGAGGCGGTGAAGCAGTTCGAGGCGGCGATCCCGACGGGTCGCTACGGTGAACCCGAGGAGGTCGGCAGTCTCGCGGTTTTCCTGGCCTCCGACGCGAGCAGATTCATCACCGGCGCCACCATTTCGATCGACGGTGGCATGTCGGTCGGATAACTCCCGGACTGCCCAGTCGTCCGCACGCCGTCAGCGCAACCGATCGGCTTCGAACGGCGCGAGGATGAGATCGTCAGCCATCCGGTTGCGCTACCGTCCAGCAGCGCGGCCGGTCACCAACGGCAGGTCCAGCGGCGTGAAGACACCCGGGGGCGCGGACACCACCCCGGGGATCGCGTTGACGGCCGGCATCGCAGTGGTGGTGCCGATGTCGAACGACTCGAAATCCGCCGGCGCGAACGACAGCTTGAGCCGGACGTAGGGGTCCCCGGTGATGCTCACCAGGTAGTAACAGCCGTGAACCGGCAGCAACAGGCCCTTGCGACACGCGCGGCGATCGTGGCCGCGGCCCGGGAGCTGTGGGCCGAGCGCGGGTTCTTTGCCACCAGCACGTCGGACATCGTCACGGCCGCCGGAGTCGGTACGAGGAGGGGCGTTCTACGCCCACTTCCCCAACCGCGAAAAGTTGTTCCTCGCGGTCTTCGACGAGGTGCAACAGCAGCTGCCCTCGTCGCTGTCCGGCGCGCAGCTCACCGCGGGCGACCCGCTGACCGACCTCCAGCACGTGCTCCTGGGCTTCCTCGACGTCGTCGCGGCCGTGCCCGACATCCAGGCGTTGCTCGTCGACGGGCCGGCGTTGTTCGGTCCGACCCGCTGGCTTCGGGCCGAACAGGCGCGCGGGCCGGCGCCGATCGAAGCGCGCATCCGCGACGCCATCGAGGCGGGCGTGATCGACGACCGGGCCCAGCCGCCGGCCGGGCCGACGCCCCCGGGGTCAACCTCCCCGAAAACAGACCGCGGGCCAGAGGATAGTTCCCCTGGCCCGCGAAACCTCTTGCAGCACTAGGCTACTACGGCACTCACAGCTGACAGCTGACGCAATTCTCCACCTCAGTTCCCTCCAGGGCCATCTGGCGCAGCCGGATGTAGTAGAGGGTCTTGATTCCCTTGCGCCAGGCGTAGATCTGCGCTTTGTTGACCTCGCGGGTGTTGGCGGTGTCCTTGAAGAACAGCGTCAGGCTCAGCCCCTGGTCCACGTGCTGGGTGGCCGCGGCGTAGGTGTCGATGATCTTCTCGTAGCCGATCTCGTACGCGTCCTGGTAGTACTCCAGGTTGTCGTTGGTCAGGTACGGAGCCGGGTAGTAGACGCGACCGATCTTGCCTTCCTTGCGGATCTCGATCTTGGACGCCACCGGGTGGATCGAGCTGGTGGAGTGGTTGATGTAGGAGATCGACCCGGTCGGCGGGACGGCCTGCAGGTTCTGGTTGTAGATACCGTGGGCGGCCACCGACTCCTTCAGCTTGCGCCAGTCCTCCTGCGTCGGGATGCGGATCTCGGCGTCGGCGAAGATCTTCCGCACCTTCTCCGTCGCCGGCTCCCAGACCTGGTCGGTGTACTTGTCGAAGAACTCACCGGTCGCGTACTTGGACTCCTCGAAGCCCTTGAACTTGTGGCCGCGTTCCAGCGCAATACGATTCGACGCCCGCAGCGCGTGGTACAGCACGGTGTAGAAGTAGATGTTGGTGAAGTCCACACCCTCTTCGGAGCCGTAGAAGATCCGCTCCCGCGCCAGGTAGCCGTGCAGGTTCATCTGCCCCAGGCCGATGGCGTGCGAGTCGTTGTTGCCCTTCTCGATCGAGGGCACCGAGGCGATGTGGGTCTGGTCGCTCACCGCGGTCAGCGCCCGGATGGCCACCTCGATGGTCTGGGCGAAATCCGGTGAGTCCATCGCCTTGGCGATGTTCAGCGAGCCCAGGTTGCACGAGATGTCCTTGCCCACGTGCGCGTAGGACAGGTCCTCGTTGAACACCGACGGCGTGGAGACCTGCAGGATCTCCGAGCACAGGTTGGAGTGGGTGATCTTGCCCTTGATCGGGTTGGCCCGGTTCACCGTGTCCTCATACATGATGTACGGGTAGCCGGACTCGAACTGCAGCTCGGCCAGGGTCTGGAAGAACTCGCGGGCCTTGATCTTGGTCTTGCGGATCCGCGCGTCGTTGACCATCTCGTGGTACTTCTCGGTCACCGAGATGTCGGCGAACGGCACCCCGTAGACCTTCTCGACGTCGTACGGCGAGAACAGGTACATGTCCTCGTTGTTCTTCGCCAGTTCGAAGGTGATGTCCGGGATCACCACGCCCAGGCTCAGTGTCTTGATCCGGATCTTCTCGTCGGCGTTCTCCCGCTTGGTGTCCAGGAAGCGGTAGATATCCGGGTGGTGCGCGTGCAGGTACACCGCGCCGGCGCCCTGGCGCGCGCCGAGCTGGTTGGCGTAGGAAAACGAATCCTCCAGCAGCTTCATGATCGGGATGACACCGGAGCTCTGGTTCTCGATGTTCTTGATCGGCGCACCGTGCTCGCGAATGTTGGTCAGCAGCAACGCGACTCCACCACCGCGCTTGGACAGCTGCAGGGCCGAGTTGATGGAACGGCCGATCGACTCCATGTTGTCCTCGATGCGCAGCAGGAAGCAGCTCACCGGCTCACCGCGCTGCTTCTTGCCCGAGTTGAGGAACGTCGGGGTGGCCGGCTGGAACCGGCCGTCGATGATCTCGTCGACCAGCTTCTCGGCCAGCGAGGTGTCCCCCGACGCCAGGGTCAGCGCCACCATGACCACGCGGTCCTCGAAGCGCTCCAGGTAACGCTTGCCGTCGAAGGTCTTCAGCGTGTAGCTGGTGTAGTACTTGAACGCACCCAGGAAGGTCGGGAACCGGAACTTCTTGGCATACGCCCGGTCGGTCAGCGTCTTGACGAAGTTGCGGCTGTACTGGTCGAGCACCTCGCGCTCGTAGTAGTCGTGGGTGATCAGGTAGTCGAGCTTCTCGTCCTGATTGTGGAAGAAGACGGTGTTCTGGTTCACGTGCTGCAGGAAGTACTCACGGGCGGCGAGGACGTCCTTGTCGAACTGAATCTTGCCGTCGGCGTCGTACAGATTCAGCATCGCGTTGAGCGCGTGATAATCCGTTTCGCCCGGGAGGGCGTGCACGCTGGTGGTTACCGGCTCTGCAGCTGTGACGGTTGGTGACACGGGAGTTCCTTCCAGAATTCTTCCAGTCCCGCGCGGACGGCGAAGACGTCGTCCACGGTTCCCATGAGTTCGAATCGATAGAGGTAGGGGACGCCGCATTTGCGGGCGACCACATCGCCGGCGTAGCCGAATTCGGCTCCGAAGTTGGTGTTGCCCGCGGCGATGACGCCCCGGATCAGCGACCGGTTGTGTTCATTGTTCAAAAACGCGATGACCTGCTTGGGGACGTATCCCCCGGCGTCGGGATCCGGGCCGTTGGCCCGGCCTCCGCCGTAGGTCGGCAGGACCAGCACGTAGGGCTCGTCGACCTCGATGCGGCCGTGCAGCGGGATCCGGGTGGCCGGCAGTTCCAGCTTCTCGACGAATCGGTGGGTGTTCTCCGAAACGCTGGAGAAGTAGACGAGGTGCGCCATGTTTTTCTCCCGGGTTGATCGGCTGGTGCCGGCGGGGCCGGTGCGGCCCCACCGGACGTGCTGGCCGGCGGCTAGGCCGTGGCGGCGACGACCGAGCCGAGCGCCTTGATCCGGTCCGGCCGGAAGCCCGACCAGTGCTCGTCACCGGCCACCACGACCGGCGCCTGCAGGTAGCCCAGCGCCATCACGTAGTCACGGGCCTCGGTGTCGACGGTGATGTCGACGATGTCGTAGGCCACGCCCTGCTTGTCCAGCGCCTTGTAGGTGGCATTGCACTGCACACACGCGGGCTTGGTGTACACGGTGATCGACGGCTGGCTCATGTTCGGCAGGCTCCCCTCAGCGAAACTGGTACAGGTATTCATGCGGGTCGGCCGAGAGCCGGTCCGCGGGCCTCCCGGCCCCCGAATCCCCTGCACACCGGTCCGTGATTTCCGCTGCTCACCCGCGGGTGAGGGATCGGATTCGACGGACTTTCCGGTGTTGGACACTTGCGGCCTGTTGGCGTCTCGAACACTACACCTAGTGGCCGACAAAGCGAAGAGATACAAGATGTTCTGAACAACATTCGTGAAATTCCCAGGTCGTAAGCACCACCCGCGGGTTTTTCGGCCCCGTCTCCGGCGTGTCGCGGATCACAACGCGCCGAACCCGGTGTTCCGGTTCCCGTCGCCCACTCTCTGTCCAGCAGCGACCACCGACAAACCCGCCCGGCACCGGAGCCCGGTTGGGCCAGCAAAGCCGATTCAGTCGGGGGTCACCGCGCCGGCCAGCGCCTCGACGGCTTCGCGGACCGCGGCGGCGACGGTGCCGACCTCGCCGGGGTGCCGACCGTCGAGCTGCTTGGCCGGCAGCGACAGGGTCACCGATTCGACGACCCGAGCCCCGGCGATCCCGAGCGACTTGCGGACCTCGTCGTGCGCCCAGACCCCACCGAAGCGGCCCAGCGCGGTGCCGATCACCGCGGCCGGCTTGCCCTTGAGTGCACTGTCGCCGTAGGGCCGCGACAGCCAGTCGATGGCGTTCTTCACCGTCGCCGGAACCCCGCCGTTGTATTCGGGGGTGACGATCAGGATGGCGTCGGCGGCGTCGACAGCTGCGCGCAGCGCCACGGCCGCCGCGGGCCGATGCTCGTCGACGTCGAGATCCTCGTTGTAGAACGGCACCTCCCCCAGCCCTGCCCCGCCCGTCCCGTCGCCGTAGACGGCGACGCCCACCTCCTCCGGGGCGCCGCCGACGGCCACCTCGGCCAGCTGGCGGTTCACCGAGGCCGCGCGCAGGCTGCCCAGCAGGATCAGGATGTGAGTGTTCGTCATGGTCGTACGCCCTTCCAGTGACGGTCCCGGCCGGAAGGCTCCCCGGCATTTCGCCGAAAATAACCGGACTCCGGTCCGGTTTATTTCCGGCCGGGCTAGACTTCCGCACCATGGTGCCGGAACGCGTTGATGCCGCCCGCAACCGCACCCGGCTACTCGACGCCGCACGCCGGTTGATCGCCGAGCACGGCGCGGCCAACGTCACCATGGACGACGTCGCCACCACTGCGGGCGTCGGCAAGGGCACGTTGTTCCGCCGGTTCGGCAGCCGCGCCGAGCTGATGGCCGTGTTGCTCGACGAGGACGAACAGGCCAGTCAGCAGGCCTTCCTGTTCGGCCCGCCGCCCCTGGGCCCCGGCGCCCCACCGCCGGCCCGGCTGTGTGCCTTCGGCGAGCACCGGATCCGGTTCGCCCACCGTCACCACGACCTGCTCAGCAGCCTCACCCGCGGTCCCCGGCCGCCCGACAATCCACCGGATTCCGTCCTGCGCACCCACATCCGCATCCTGCTCGCCGCGGCCGGCACCACCGGCGACCTGGATGCCCAGGCCGACGCCCTCACCGCACTGTTCGACGCCGACTACATCCAGGCCCGCCTGGACGCCGGGCACGCCCTGGACGAACAGGTTCGGGCCTGGCAGTCGGTCGCGACCAAGCTCTGCGGCCACTGACCGACCGCAGCGCCGGCGGCTGTCGGTACCGGTGCCTATGGTCGAGGCATGCTGAACACCGTCGCCATCCGCGGCTACCGTTCACTGCGCGACCTGGTGCTGCCACTGCGCCGGCTGACCGTGATCACCGGCGCCAACGGGTCCGGTAAGTCGAGCACCTACCGAGCACTGCGCCTGCTGGCGGACTGTGGCCGCGGCGAGGTGATCGGGTCACTGGCCCGCGAGGGCGGTCTGAGCTCGGCACTGTGGGCCGGCCCGGAGACCCTCGGCGCGGCGCGCAGTACCGGCCGGGTGCAGGGCACCGCGCGCAACGAGCCGGTTTCGCTGGCCCTAGGTTTTTCCGCCGACGACTTCGGCTATCTCATCGACCTCGGCCTGCCGGTTTACGCCGGCCACAATTCGGAGTTCAGCCGCGACCCGGAGATCAAGCGGGAGGCGGTGTTCGCCGGGCCGGCGCTGCGCCCGGCCGGCACCCTGGTGCACCGCGACGGTCCGTATGCCGCGGCCCGCGACGACTCCGGGGAGTTCGCGAAACTGACCCAGGGCCTGCCCAGCTATCGCAGCGTGCTGGCCGAATACGCCCAGCCCGCGGCACTGCCCGAACTCGCCGCGGTGCGAGACCGGTTGCGCGGATGGCGGTTCTACGACGGTTTCCGCGCCGACGCCGATGCCCCCGCCCGGCTGCCGCAGGTGGGGACCCGCACCCCGGTGCTCGCCGACGACGGTCGCGACCTGGCCGCCGCGCTGCAGACCATCATCGAATCCACCGGCGCGGACCGCCTCGCCGACGCGGTGGCCGATGCCTTCGCCGGCGCCACGGTGGCGGTCACCGTGCGCGACGGGCTGTTCGACGTCGCGCTGTCCCAGCCGGGCCTGCTGCGCCCGCTGCGCGGCGCCGAACTATCTGACGGCACACTGCGTTTCCTGTTGTGGTCGGCCGCCCTGCTGAGTCCCGAGCCGCCGTCGCTGATGGTGCTCAACGAGCCGGAGACCAGCCTGCACCCGGAACTGCTGGCCCCGTTGGGCCGGTTGATCGTCGCCGCGTCGCGGTCCACCCAGGTCGTGGTGGTGACGCATTCGGCCACCCTGCGCAATGCCCTGGGTGCGGTCGGCGACCTGTCCGGCAACGATGACGTCGTCGAACTGGAGCTGTACAAGGATCTCGGCGAAACGTTGATCCGCGGTCAGGGCCTGCTGGACGCGCCGTCCTGGCACTGGGGATCGCGCTGATTCCCGAAAACCATGGGGCACCCGCGCTCCGGCGTCTACCGGATGTTGTTGGAAATCACCTTGACGATCTCGGCCGCCTGCTTGCCCGGTCCCGGGGCGCAGCTGCGGACGTCGATGACCACGTTCACCACGGCCTGCACCGCGCGCTGGCAGATCCGTCCGGGCATGGACAGCTGGATCGTCGTCCGGCCGTCGACGCTGTCGTAGCCACCGATGTTGACCGGTATCTGTGCCCCGTCGGCCCCGACGACGGTGGCCGTTTCACAGCGCCGCCAGGCGTGGACCATGTCGTCCTCGAACGTCGCCGCGGCGTCGGCGTCCGGGAACGCCACCAGCGCCTGTTCGACGACCCGGTTGGGTTCGGTGGGGTCGACGACGACCTGTCCGGCCATCGCGGTGAACCCGGAATCGGCGGTGTACACCGCGGCACTGCCCACCTCGACGACGCTGGTGCAGTCCGGCGGTGTGACGGTGGTCGTGCGCGGCTTGTCGAATGCCACCGGGGTGGCCTTGCCCATCGGTGCCGACGACATCTCCGAGCTGACGCGAGACGGCGACATCAGCAACTGCGCCAACTGATCCGGTTCCACCGGCTGTTTGGCGGGCTTGTCGTCGTCGGAATCCCACGATGAACCGACGTTGACCTTGCGGGTGCCGCTGTCGCGGGTGATCACCGACAGCCCGGTCAACACCACCGCGATCACCGCGACGATGCCGATGATCGCTGCCCAGCGCGCGGTGGAACGCTCCTTGCCCGCCACCGCAGCCGGTCGGGGTCCGGTGTCGGTGGGGGCACCCGGCGCGGCGGCCCCGGGCACCGGGCGCGCGACCGTCGCACGCAGCCGCGGCAACCGCAGCCGCCAGCGCAGCGCAGCGCCGTAGGCCAGTGTGAGCACCACCAGCGCGGCCATGTCCAGCAGCCACCAGCGCGCCTCGTGGAACCACAGCTGGTCCTTATTGGTCTCCAGCGGCGAGGCCTTGAGCAGGTCGATCGTCGAGGCGGTCGCCGCATAGCCCCAACGGGCCGGCAGCAACCAGGACAGCTGGGTCAGCCCGATCCGACCGGTCACCGGGATCATGCCGCCGGCGAAGACGATGGACAGCATGATGGTGACCACCAGCATCGGCAGGATCTGCTCGGTGGATCGGGCCAGCGAGGACAGCAGCAGACCCAGCACCGCCGACGCGATGGCGGTCGCCGTCAGCGCCACGTACAGCTCCAGTGCCGGGCTGCCGAGCAGCACCGCCCCCTGGGTCGGGCCGCCCTGGCCGGCCACCACGATCACCAGCAGCACCGCCGTCTGGATCGCCGCCGCCAGCGCGTAGACCACGAACTTGGCGGCCAGATACGCCGAGGCGGACAGCCCGACGGCCTGTTCCCGCCGGAAGATCGCCCGCTCGCCCACCAGGTCGCGGATGGTTAGCGCGGTGCCCATGAACACCACCGCGATGTTCAGCAGGATCAGCAGCTGCGCGGCCTGCTGCGGCGACGAACTGCTCGACGAAGCCCGACCCAGGCCGGTGTGGCCGGGCACCACCAGCGCCAGCGAGCCCAGTACGAACGGCAGCAGGGCCAGGAAGACGAAGTACGCCCGGTCGGCCAGCATCAGCCGGAACTGGCGCCGCGCCACCGTGGAGAGCTGGCGGCGCAGGCTGGTGGCGGCCGGGGATCCCGTCGGGCCGCCGGCCAGGGCCGGTTCGGGCGGCGTGGTGTAGCCGGAGCGGGCCAGGAACGCCGAGTGCGCCCCGTCGGGATCGGTGGAGATCCAGGCGAAGATGTCGGCCCAGTCCGAGGTGCCGATGGCGGCCGCGACCGCGCCCGGCGCGCCGGCGTAGGCGGTCTTGCCGCCCGGGGCCAGCAGCAGCACCTGGTCGCACACGTTGAGGTAGGTCAGCGAGTGGGTGACGACGACCACCACCCGGCCGGCGTCGGCCAGTCGGCGCAACATCGCCATCACATGGCGGTCCAGCGCCGGGTCCAGTCCGGAGGTGGGCTCGTCGAGGATCAGCAGCGAGGGCCCGGTCAGCAGCTCCATCGCCACCGACACCCGTTTGCGCTGACCGCCGGACAGCTTGTCGATGCGGGTGTCGCGATGCTCGGTGAGTTCCAGCTCGGCCAGCACGTCGGCGATGACCCGGTCCCGGTCGTCGCGACTGGTGTCCGGCGGCAGCCGCAGTTCGGCGGCGTACTGCAGGGCGCGCTGCACGGTCAGCTGGCGGTGCACGACGTCGTCCTGCGGCACCACGCCGATGCGGGAGCGTAGCGAGGCGTACTCGGCGTGCACGTCGTGCCCGTCGAAGCTGACCCAGCCGGTGGTGGGGTGGTCACCGCCGCCGAGCACCCGGATGAGCGTGGATTTGCCCGCTCCCGACGGGCCGATCACCGCGGTCAGGGTGCCCGGCCGGGCCTGGAACGACACGTCCTGCAGCAGTGCCTTGTCGTCCTCCACGGTCAGGCCGACCCGGTATGCGGCGACCCCGGCGGTGTGTGGCGCGGCCTCCCGGGGCACCAGGGTGGTCCCGTTGAAGGTGAGGTCGGTGTTACCGATGGTGACGACGTCACCGGGGGTCAGCAGGGCGGTCATGATCCGCGCACCGTTGACGAACGTGCCGTTGCTGGAGTTGTCCCGGATTTCGACGCCGGCGGGGGTCCGCACCAGGAAGGCGTGCAGGCGGGAGGCCAGCGCATCGCTGACCACGACGCCGCTGTCCTCGCCGCGCCCGATCACCACCGCTCCCGGCGGCGGGCCGGCCGGGCGCTGCGGCAACACCCGCTTGACCACGTTGGTCATCCGGGACACGGTGTCGTTGTCGACGGGCACCGGGGTGCGCATGTCCCCCGGCCCGATAGGGACACCGGGCTGCGGGGGCATCGGCCGGGGCGCCATCGGCGCGGGTCGCGGGGGTGCCGGCGGTTGCGGCGGCGGGCCGACGGGTGCCGGCCCGGGCCCGGTCTGGGCGCGTCCCAGCGCGTGCACGTCGGCGAGTCGGATGATGGTGGTGCTGAGCTGGAAGGTCAGGCGCGGGCCGTCGGGGGCGCCGAGGGCGATGGCGACGTCGTCGGTGATCGGGACCCGTGACACCCGGTTGCCGTCGACGAAGATGCCGTTGCTGCTGCGATCCTCGGCAACCCAGTCGGCACCCTCGGTGTGCAGCACCAGGTGGGTGCGCGAGATCAGGTCCTGAGCGGCGTCGATGCGGATGTCACAGGCCGGGTTGCGGCCCACCAGGACCTCGCGCCCCGCGGGGAAGGTATGGATCGCCGACCCCATGCGCACGGTGAGCGGCGCCGCGGCCCCCACATCGACCATCCCCGTAGTCCCGTCTGTCGGGCGACGCACTGCGTCGCCTGCGGCTGATCACTGCGACAAACTCAAATACTGCCAGGGTGGGGCGTCCGACCGGTACGCCAATACGGGAACCCGGCCT
>WBZQ01000111.1_pt1 | contig 50149 bp, 49 predicted proteins | sample 5204251 | NCBI WGS metagenome assembly WBZQ01 (sample SAMN12412402, study PRJNA552823) | activated sludge metagenome | isolation source: activated sludge from nitrification reactor of wastewater treatment plant... | place: USA: Virginia | collected 2017-09 | reverse complement strand
AGCCGACATTACTTCACGCATCCTTGCGTCAATCCACGTGCTTCTGCTTCGCTCTTCTCCCGAAAACACAATTTATTCTCTGGTTTGATACGCTTCACAACCGCGCACGTTGCCGCATGAAACAGCTTAGAATTTCGACTCGCGACAAAGGCACATGCTCCTTGCGGAAGACCCTGAGTATCACCAACCACTGCTCCCACGCGTTGAGCTGATTCTCCTTGAACATAAGTGGCTTGACCCGGGGTCTTGACTACCGCTTCGGGGGCAAGCTCAATACGAAGCGGCTCCTGGTTCTTCGACATCCCGTGGATAAACCCAGCCTCAAACCCCAGTATCCCCACTGTCAGCACCCCACAAAAAAGAATCAGGGAATTATGGTTTTTTCGGAACCACTTTCTCAAACTCCCAAACCGCCGAGGAATATCTGGGTTCCATTCCATAGGATAATGATTGATATTGACAGTATCGCAAAGCATGTTATACTCTTTCAGTATACCGTACAGGTGATAAATACGTAATATCTGAAACTATGGCACATAGAAAAGCCGGTGGTTCAACTGACCTTGGCCGTGATTCGATTTCAAAGCGTCTTGGAGTCAAAATTTTCGGTGATCAACGAGCAGAAACTGGCAATATTATCCTTCGTCAGCGTGGTACCAGGTTCCATCCGGGCAACGGAGTAGCCCGTGCATGCGACGATACGCTCTTCGCCATGATTTCCGGCAAAGTGCACTTCCAAGTCAAAAAGGTCACCAATTTTACTGGTCGTCTTGTCAAACGCGCTTTCGTACATGTAGTCACCGAGGAGAACAAATAATCCCGCTTCATCTCTCGAGTAAAAAGAAAAATCCCCGCCGCTGGTTGGGGATTTTTTTGACCGATATTTTCGGCAAAGTACGATTCAGGGAGAAAAATCTTCAACGGAAATTCGCATATCCCATCTTCCAGTTCCAGCATCGTAATGGGACACCCTGATTCTCATCTGTACCGACATGGCGAGGAAACGAACCACAAAACCATCGGCCGAATGGGGAGGAGAAATATGCCGCAATTGATTCATGAGCGAGTGCCTAATCATCTTACTTTCAAGCTGAGTTTCGGGCTCCTCTCCTCCGTCCAGAGTGTCACCAATAAGCCGAAGGAGAGCAAGCGCACTAATCCAGTGTATTGACACCGTTTTCATTTTGTCCCAAGGAGAAGTAAAGTACATCTTCTTGTATTCCCGGACCGATTGGCATAGAGCAGCATAAAACTCAGGCTCGCCAAGTAATTGGCGTATGAATGCGCATACCTCACGGGAGAATAAATTCGATTTCCCTGAAGACATTTAATACTCCTTTCTCTTCCTGTTGGTAAAAGACTTTTCCGCTCTCAACTCAGAGCCCTTCTTGATACCACGAATATATACTCCAGTCAACAAAAAACCTCCTCTTCATCTCGAGGCTCTTTTTTCTTGCTCAAAAATACCCTCGGAATGGTGGTCGCACCTGGACTCGAACCAGGGACCTCTGCAATGTGAATGCAGCGTTCTAACCAACTGAACTATGCGACCTTAGATCTCTCTCAAATCTCACCGCACAAGGAAAGCAAAAAAGAATGCTTCTCGGTGAAAACAAGAATATTTCGGCTGTAAACCTCTCAAAGCTTGTCAGGTTATCTCAATAGCCTTTTCGCACTTTTCAAGGTTTCCATCTCGAAATATTCTCGTTTTCCCTCGATATGAGAATTTGGGATAGATACTAAAATACTCACTTTTCTAACGCTCGTATTGTAGGCAAAAATGAGCGTCTTGTCTAGCACAAAGCAGAGTGCGACTCCTCTTTGTAACTTGCTCCCACTCAGAGATGAACTCAGAATTAATAATTGGGAATAGCAAGGAAAAAGAGAGAAAAATCTGAGAAAGTTTTTGTCTCAAAATATTTGAAGCCGCAGGATATACCATACGGCTTCGAGTCATGAAGAGTCAGTGGCTGCCCCCCCTCTAGAGATTGAAATACGGCAAGTCTTGCCGTGCGATCCCGGCGCGTTGACTGTCACGCTCATCAAGCGCATCCAAAATCGCTTCGAGCACGGACGCCAACATCAACAATACCAACTTCAGCATCTTCGTTCTCCTTGAACCGTTGAAGTAATCGCGGAATACGACTACTCAAATTTATTCCACACCCAGAAACCAATTCCGTCAAGTTTCGTACTCCCACTCGCAGATGAAATCAGAACTTTTGATTGGGAAAATAATGATGGTTTTGGAATAACAAAGTAAAAGACCCGGAAGAAGCAGTCTCTTACTCCCGGGTCTCACGAATAGTCTCGTCCACTATCCTCCCATAAGGTCGCCACCAATCATACCGATCGGTGATCCAAGATCCGGTCCTTCAATTCCTTACCCGAAAGAACAACTGGGAGATCAAAGTGAGTCATTCCTTTTAACCCAGTCGTTTCTTTGGCTTCGGAACCGGAAGAGCTGCCTCAGTAATACGGATCAGTTGCTCAAGCCACTCTCGATCTTCAATCATATCTTCATCAATGCATATTGATGGACGAGCACCAGGGTAGGCGATTCCTTCTACATATCGCTCACCCACCCATTCACGACCCGGCCCAGTGATTTTAACAAAAAGTGTATTATCACACACAAGTGCTACGATCTTATCACCACAGTACAGAGCATACTCACCAAACATCTTGCGTGAATGAATGTCGGGAATACCCGTTAACTGATCTTCAATATACTCAATAGTCGATTGTGCTGTAGCCATATATGAGCAGTCTTAATCTGATTTTTTTCGATTCTCTTCTTGATAAGATGTAGTAGCGATGCCACGATAGTCATTATTTTGGTAACTTAAGAACATTGACTACCAGACCATTGATAACAAAATTGTCCTCATCGGTCAGAAAAATCGGCTGATGTTTCTTATCAGTTGACTCTGGTATCAGCGCAATAGTCTTGCCGTCCACTGTTCGATAGGTCTTTACTGTGGCAAGTCCATCAATAACGACTAAAACGCGATCATTATTTTTATATTCTTTCACCCCGCCATCCACAAGCACAAAATCACCACTCTCAATCGTTTTGCTATTCACCACTGCTTTATTCATGGAAGTCCCATTCACCTGCACCGCAAAAATATCCCGATCTTTCACTAAGCGCTTAGATACTCGAAGATACCCCTCAACATATTGATCAGCAAACATCGCTGCCGCCCCAGCGCTCGCCGAACCAAAAACCGGTACCTGAACAAAATTATCGCTCGTTACTCCCTTGAGCAAAATTCCCCGATCCTCCGACGTCCGTTCAATATACCCCTTCTCTTCTAACGCATTCAGGTAGAGAAAAAAACTCCGTACGCTCTTTAGGTGCAAACCCAAGCGAGAACTCTCTTCCTTGATTTCGCGCACGGTCGGCATCTGACCATGCTCGGCGAAAAACTGCTTAATTGCCTGCAGCACAATCTTTTGCTTCTGCGTTAAAATTTCCATAGTCTTTTCTGTGTTTACCTAACTTACACTACTCTCTACACAGTCTAAGAGTTTTTTAGAAACACGTCAAATACATCCTCTGCCACCAGAAAACAGCCTACTCTTGTGAAAAATCTACGAGGAAGTAGTCAAAAAAAATCTTGCTAACCCATGCTGCATACCCATCTCGTGCGTCATGAGTTTCTCAGGGAGCCAGAATCTCAAGGGCCTTCAAGGCATACTGTCTTACCCGCTCTTCAAGACCGGTATGCATCAAAAGGTCTGCTTTTGTGAGCCAGAAACATCCGCCGCTTTTTTCCCTCCCTGTAGGCTCAACAATATTCATACTTTCCGTCGTCGCGAAATAGACGTGATCTTCATGACGGTGTTCCGGAGAAATAAAATGCACATTCATCCCTATCGGAGGAAGAATATCGGCATATCCCTCATGCGCATACGCAAACAATTGATTCCCAGTCCAGAGATGAATATCCAAACCCACTTCTTCTTTGGCTTCCACTTGTGCTGCTTCAGGAGCCGTCTGATAATTTTCAATATGTCCTCCTGGCGGAAGTAAAATCTGATATTTTTCATGCAGCCGAAGCAGCACTTGTTTACTTGGTACGTGTACGATAAAAACACTGGCCGTCCGATCGATTTCCCCTGGTTTGGTATGAATATGCGGCATCGCAGCATGTACTATCTGATAAGAAAGCGGAGACTCTCCTCAGTTTATTGCCAAAATTGTAATAAAAGCCCATAGATAACAAACATCATCAACTGATATCCTCCCTGAAGCAAAAAACGTGCTTGTTTCTGCTTTCCAGATTCATTAGTCCACATAATTGTGCCGGCCAAAGTTGGAATAACAAACGCGCCCCAAATCCAAAGTGCGCGTTCTAATCCCCCTACACGTGTTGTGTCTGCCACGAGATGTGCCAAAACCGTGACTTGAAAAAGCGTGAGTATAAACTGAATACCATACAGCGGACCAGCTGACTGCTGCATTTTTTTCCTCGCCTCTCTATCAGTAGCAGTGGCACCACTCAATTTCAGCCACTGCTTCCCAAACAAAGGACCAAACCACAATGCTCCGAGTGCCAGAGACAACATTGCTCCGACACCAATTGCTCCATAATTCACTGAAAGCGTATCCATAGGTGTATGATTTATTTTTTCTGTAATTCAAAAATTGCCAAACAACGAGTGCAAGTTCCATGCTCTCCGAGCTCAAACAACCCAACAAGATCTGAGACAAAAGAAAAATTCTGAGACTTCATATCAGTCACTCTCTCTGGATTGGGTTCTTCTAATCGAGAAAAAGTCAGGTGCGGATCAAAGAGAGTATCCGCCGCGTGCCAGCCATATCGACTCATACTCGCTTGTTGCTCTGGAGATCGTTCTTCATTCTTTTCTTCCTCTCCGATTTCCCTCGCCCAAAAAGGCTCAAGTGACTGAAGAACGGCTCGATGCAAATTCATCAAAGATTCGTTTTTTTCGTACCCCACATTCACGAAGCCACGACTGGTTGAGCGATACTCGCTCTGCTTGAGCGGCATCGGCTGAATACCAGCAAGAGTTTCCCGAAGCACTTGTATGACTTCCTCTTCTTTTTCGGGATCAAGTGGTACATGGTAGAGCGAGACATGTGGATAGGTATGTGCACTATCAAGCGTAAACATCCCCCCGTTTCCCTCAAACATTTGACTCATCTCTATCGCATGGATACCGACTACTTCAGACGGAATCAGAGCAACATTATACTTCTGGTATGTCATAGAGTCATCTGATTTCTGACTTGGCTACCGATCGAGTAGGTGGAAAAATGACTGTTTCTCGGACGGAACGATTCAATAAAATTGCGAACAAACGCTCACTCATTCCGAATCCACAGGCTGGAGGCATGCCGTACTCAAGAGCCTCAAGAAAATCTTCGTCAAGCATCATGCCCTCAGTATCACCTGCCGCACGAAGCTGCATTTGATCTTCAAAACGCTTCCGCTGATCGGCGGGGTCATTGAGTTCCGCGAAGCCATTCCCAAGTTCACTCGCCGCGGCAATCGGTTGAAAACGCAGAGCGCGCCTCGGATTTTCGGGATCAACTTTTGAAAGAGGAGAGACCAAAAGCGGATGTCCCATCAAGAAGCACGGCTGAATGAGTCGCTTGCGCACCGTTTTCTTGTAAAGAGTATCAATGAGACGACCTTCTCCCGCCGCCCGTTCATACTGAATACCCAGTTCATCGGCTTTGGCGCGCAATATCTCAACCGAAATATCTCCCGAGAGATCGATGCCTGTTTCTTTCTGAAATTCTTCAAAATAATCAACACGAGCAAACGGCTTACTCCAATCAATCGTCACACCCTCGTATTCAGTGGTGAGAGATTCCCCAACAACCGCTCGCACGATATCTCGGTATAACTCTTCAGTGAGCGCCATACCGCCTTCCATGTCCAGAAACGCAGCATACCACTCCATATGATCAAATTCTTGCAGATGCTCACGATCAATACCTTCATTCCGAAAAACTCGACCAATCTCAAACACCCGTTCGTAGCCGCCTACTAACAATCTCTTCAACGCGAGCTCAAGAGATATCCGAAGGAAAAAATCCTGATTCAAAGCACGATGATGTGTCACAAACGGCTCTGCTTCAGCCCCGCCAGGAATATGCTCGAGTACTGGTGTCTGGACTTCAAGGTAACCACGTGCTGCCAAAAATGTACGGATAGTCTGCCAAAAAATATTCTTCTTCACAAAAATATCTCGGGTATCAGGGTTGGCAAGCAGATCGAGATAACGACGGCGAAGTCGTTCTTCTTCATCCTGCAGACCGAAATGCTCAGTCGGAATGGGTCGCATGGATTTACTCAAGATACACCACGAGGCCACATCAAGAGTTTTCTCTTCTTTCTTAGTTAAAAAAACAGTTCCACTCGCCTCGACAAAATCACCAATCTCAATGGTCTCGGCAAAAAGTTTCAGGGCTTCTGTCCCCGTTGTTTGTTCCGAAAGAAAGAGTTGGAATTTCCCGCTCCCATCCTCAATATGAGCAAAACCAATCTTCCCCATCATACGGAGAGAACGGACACGACCAGCAATCACCACTGTTTCTTTGGAGAGAATCAATTCATCAAAACGTACGAGGAGTTCTGCTTGATTCATGGTCCGCTTGGTCTTTTCCGGGTAGGCTGTACCAAAGGCTTCATGAAGACGAGCTAACTTCTCTTGTTTTGTAATAAGGATATCTTCACGCATACGGATTCATTAAATTCAACAGTCTTCTGTACTCTACCGATTTTTTCTCTTTCAGGCAAGAAAAAGCCGCCCAAAATCTGGCGGCTTTTCCGAGAGAGTTCTGAAAAAACTACTTTACCTCAAGGATTTCATATTTGACCTTACCAGCCGGCGCCTGCACCTCTACCTTGTCACCCTTTTGCTGTCCCATAAAAGCCTTGCCAAGTGGGGACTCATTGGATATTTTTCCTCGTGCTGGATCTGCCTCATTGGAACCGACGATTTCAAAGGAGAGTTCTTTGCTTCCAAGCTTGACCGTTAGCTTGGATCCCATACTTACCTCTGATCCTTTTACTTTGGTATCAGCCAAGACAGCGTCACGCAAAAGCGCTTCTAATTCCATAATACGATTTTCGTTTTCATCCTGCTGGCGCTTTGCTTCACTATACTCAGCGTTCTCAGACAGATCACCTTGCTCTTTCGCTTCTTTGATTGCTTGAGCGATAGCAATACGGGTCAAACTCTTACGTTCGTCAAGTTCGGTCTGAAGTTTTTTCAACCCCTCCGCGGTATAAATTCTAGACATGTTTTTCTCTTACAAAATAAATCGAGCCAACACACTTCCCTGTTTTCTCTTTTATAAATCACACAATCATCATTTCGTTCACCCTTCGAAATGACGGAAGACTTTTGTGCAGAAAAGCTGCGCGCAAGCACAGCTGTTCTCCCTGAAACGTATACATGTTACCAGACGGCACAGAAATGTCAACTCTCAAAAAACGACCGATTCTTAAGCTTTTCTAAAGCCTCTATTGAGATTCCTTTTGACTCCCTTGGTGATCAAAATACCACTGATAGACTTCCTTGGTCACCGGAACAGCATTGTATCCCTCTTCACCCTGTCCTTCAACTAACACGATTAATGCGATCTCTGGTCTCTCAAAGGGAGCGAAAGAAACAAACCATCCATGAGTATCTTTCCCGGTGCCAAATTGAGCCGTGCCTGTCTTTCCTGCCACAGAAACCGGTAATTCTTTCAGTAATTGCGCTGTCCCCTCGGTGACTGTCTCTCTCATACCTTCACGTACTATCTTGAGTATATTGGCATCGATAAAGTCCTTTCGTACGATAGGTGATTCAATCGGAGACAATTTACCGGAAATATCTCGGGTGTCCGAGACCAACCGTGGCTCTCTCAGGATTCCACCATTACTGATCGTCGCAATTGAGTTCAACACCTGTAGAGGGGTAGCCGTCACAAATCCCTGACCAATCGATGCGTTATAATCGTCACCAATATACCAGCGCTCACCAAAACGCTTCTGTTTCCAATCAGGATCTGGCAAAAAGCCACTCGCTTCAACTGGAATATCGATACCCGTCTTCTTCCCATACCCGAAAAATTCTTCGTATGCTTTCATTCTCCTCATGCCAAGACCTGGAATGCTGCCATATCCACCACCAACTGAATAGAAATATACATCACTCGAAACAGCGATGGCGCGACGAATATCGGTAAACCCATGCGCCTTCCAATCACCAAAAAAGAATTTTCCGATGCTAATACCTCCGCGACTCTCAATTTCCGTGTGTTCGTTTACGACGCCCTCTGCCAAAGCGGCAGCAGCAATGACTGGCTTTAGGGTGGATCCCGGAGGATATTCGCCGTTCACCGCACGATTGAAAAGAGGTCTGGCGTCATCCCCCAAAAGTTCCTGGTAATGCTTCTGATGAATACCCCCCGAGAAAAGATTATTATCATAACTCGGAAGACTCACGAGGGCGAGGATTCCGCCAGTCTGCGGATTCATCGCGATTGCCGCCGCTCGTTTCAGCTTCTTTGTTTCCAATAACATACTTAAGCTGTCGAATAGCTTCTTTTGTAATTCTGCATCAACATGCAAAATAATATCATTTCCAGGAATTGGCTGACTCGTTCCAAGATCTTTCTTGATCTTCCCGAGTGCATCCACCTCAACCCGCTGTGTTCCACTGCGTCCATGTAAAAAAGTTTCATACGATCTCTCAACACCCTCTTTTCCAAGAGTATCTGAAGAGCCGTACTCTGGATACAGGCTCAATTCCTCCTGTTTTATTCGTCCTTCATATCCAATGATATGCGAAAAAATAGGTCCATCCTTGTATTGACGCTTGGCTGATTTCGCCACCACTACTCCAGGAAAGTCTGTTTTCCGACTCAGAAAAAGAAGCATCTCCTCTTGGGTTAGTCCAGATTTCAGGAGAATCGGTGATACCGTATTTCTCGGAGCCTCAAAAGCAAGGGAGGATACCTCTTTATCGATATCAATCATTTCCGCAAGAAGTTCTTGCTCTCGTACACGATCTTCTTCCTCACGTGGAAGATCCGACGGCACAACAACCAAGTCAAGAGTGGGAATATTTTGCACTAATGCCTGACCGGTTCGGTCATAGATAATTCCTCGAGGAGCAGAGATGGAAAGCGTTCGAAGACTATTCCGCTCTGCCATGCCTTGATATTTTTCCCCCTGTACGGTATTCAAAGCAAACACTCTCCCTGCCAGAATCACCAGGATACACAAAGAAATCCACCATATACCTCGAAACCATCCTTTTGACAGTGGCCATTCCAAACGTGCGGCATCCTCTTCGGTAATAGTTAATACGGCATCGTCGATTTCGCGACCACGACGTGATGGATGGATCAAATTGCGAATAAAAAGTTTCATGAGATACTTTATTTTATTGCAAACTGCGCTTCTTGCCTGAGAGTACGAATTACTGATTCAAACCATCTGAGCAAAGGTGCCAAGAGAAAAAAGAGAGTGAATGCTAAGAAAGAGTCTGAAATCATAGCCCCAAAAGGATAGCTCGCTTTAGTCGCCCCCATCAGCAGTTGGTTAAAAAAAACGTACCCACCTGCTGCACCACCCGCAAAAATCGCCAGAACAAAAAAACCGAACCCACTCCGCTCACCCAGCAATGTTCGTCTCATAAAGAAACTCACCGCATAAGCTACCAGAACAAAATACAATGATGCGAGCTGAAAGGCACCAAACAAGATGCTATCACAGATGACTACAGCGGAAAGAAGCGGAAATAATACTGTGGGAAAACCAAGCAGCGCCGTCCAAACAACTGACACCACCACCAGTGTGATGGGCGTCGACACTCCTGAAAACAATACCGGCGCTATGGAAATATGTAAGACAACGACGCTCAATACACTCAAACATCGTACCCAAATACTCATGGATTTGATTTTAAAATAATCGACACAAAACGAATATCCGCATATTTTATTGGAGCAATCACTGGAGCCCGCTGAAACAATTTATCTGGGGTATATTCTGGGTCCTGAAGCGTCCCCACGAGCAACCCACGTGGGAACTCACCCCCTAGGCCAGATGTCACGATGGTATCACCGCGCTTAAAAACATCCGTACGGGGAACCATGTCAAATAAGAGACCCAGTCCATGTTCTCCACGAACAATACCCTTCGCTGAACCATCGGGCGTGGTCACAGCCACCATACTTTCAGGACTTGAGAGCAAATCGACGCGAGCACTCCCAATAAACACCTCCGCGATCTTCCCCACTAAAATACCCTTCCCTACAACCACTGGCATACCTGTCTCTACATGAGCACCACTTCCCTGATTAACGATAAGCGACTGTCCTTGTGCGAGTCCTCCCAACCCCACAACTTCAGCCGCTACAAGCTGGTATTGATTCCGCAGATTCAGGTCAAAATCTCTTCGTAGCGTTTCATTTTCTTGACGTACTTCTTTTAAGAGTGCCTCTTGGGCCCGCAAATCAAGATTCTCTCGAAGTAATTCTTCATTCCTCGTCTTCAGTTCACCGATCGAAGAAAGAAATTGCACGGTCTCTCGTGATTCAAAAGCGACATATGAGAACAGTCTCTCAAATGGAAAAAAAAGTACCTGCGTAATCACCGCAATCGGCTTCACGGCAAACGAGGGATTCCACCATACCAAAAATCCCAGTATACACAGAGCCAGAAGCGCTTTCGACAGTTTTGTCTGAAAAAATAGTTTTCTGACCATTTATTTTTGAATCTATTTACACAGAGAAAAATCATGCTCAAGAAGATAGGTACTCTCGTGTCACCTCTTCTTCAATGAGCACTTCTTGCAAATGCTCCATATCATCCAGCACCAATCCAGTACCACGTACCACTGCCGTCAAAGGATCTTCCATCATACGTACACTGATACCTGTCTGATTCGCCAAAAGTCGATCGAGACCGCGAATAAGTCCTCCTCCACCGGCCAGAATAATCCCCCGCTGCATGACATCGGACAGAAGTTCTGGCGGGGTTTCTTCGATAATCGTTTTCACATTATTTACAATAACTCGAATCGATCGGGACAGTGCCTCGCGGACATGCTCATCATTCATAATGACTTCTTTTGGAAGCCCAGACACGAGATCTCGACCCCGAAGCGCGTATGTCAGACGCTCTCGCAAAGGAAATGCGTTACCGATCGCGATTTTCACTTCTTCAGCTGTTTTCTCGCCGATGAGAATATTAAACTCATCACGGCAATAACGAACGATATCTTCATTCATCTCATCACCAGCAATACGGAGACTCCTTGAAACCACCACCCCACCCAGCGAAATAACTGCGATTTCCGTGGTTCCTCCTCCAATATCAACTACCATATTTCCTCCAGCTTCCGTCACAGGCAGTCGAGCACCAATAGCAGCCGCCATTGGTTCGTCAATCAAAAATGCCTGACGTGCGCCCGCATTCAGGGCCGCCTCAATGACAGCGCGCTTTTCCACTTCCGTAACACCTGACGGAATACCTATCAACACACGTGGCCGACGGAGAAACGAAAACTTTCCTCGATTTACTTTATGAATAAAATAGCGAAGCATCTGTTGTGTCACTTCAAAATCACTCACCACACCATCCACCAGCGGTCGAGTGGCCACAATATGACTCGGTGTCTTCCCAACCATTTTCTTGGCTTCACGTCCGATAGCAAGAATTTGACCAGTCCGCTGATTCACTGCCACAACCGACGGTTCATTGATCAAAATGCCGCGCCCTTTCACATACACCAGCGTATTCGCCGTGCCCAAGTCAATACCGATATCCGGTGCCAAATGCCCGAAAAACCGATTGATCAGATCCTTTTGGATTTTTCGGAGAAATAATGAAAATGTCATAGCATCATAAAACAGGATAGTCTATTCTACCCTTTTTTGAGGAATTTTTCCAACTTTTTTGCTCTGCCACACCTGGTATTAGGGTGTCAAGCGTTTCACGTCACGAGGATAGAGCAAAGCTTCCTTGATACTGCCAAGTCCAAGTAATTTCTGAATAATACGTTCTGATCCAAGCCCCCACCCCCCATGAGCCGGCGCACCATAGCGAAATACATTCAAATAGTCCTGAAATTGCACAGGGTCAAGTCCCTTATGACGGATGGAATCGACAAGTATCTGGTATTCATGGATACGCTGTCCTCCCGATGCAATCTCCACTCCACGGAACAGAAGGTCAAAGGTTTCAGTATATTTCCCGTCCGCACTTGGCATACTATAAAATGGTCGGAGAGCAGCTGGATAATGTGTCAGGAAAACAAAATCCGACCCATATGTTTTAAAAACATACTCGCTCATCATTCTCTCCCCCTCACCATCAATATCTTCATTTTCTACTTTCTTTCCATATTCCTTTTCAAGAATCTGAAGCGCGTCCGAAAGTCGGATACGAGGAATCGCTACCTGGGGTGGTAAGTGCTCAGCATAACAATCCAATTCTTTTTGCCCTACTTCTCCAAAAGAAGCAAATGTAGCAAACAAAATCTTCTCAAGCATGGCCATGACATCTTCCACACCATCAATGAACGCCATTTCGCCATCCAGACCAACGTATTCATTGACATGTCGTGAGGTAAAATGCGGTTCCGCGCGGAACACTGATCCAATTTCAAACACGCGTTCAAATGTCGTCGCACCCGCCTGCTTATAAAACTGTGGTGACTGCGCCAGATATGCTTCACGATCAAAATACTTGATCTTAAAAAAATTCGCCCCTCCCTCGGTAGCAGAAGAAAGAATTTTTGGTGTCTTGATTTCAAGAAATTCCTCATTCCGGCATGCCTGATCATACCCCGCGAGCAGCAATGAGTAGAGCTTAAAAATCGCCTGTACCTTCCGATGACGAAGAGAAACTGTTCGATTATTCAAAAGCGTATCGAGATTGACATCAAGTTCTACTGGCGAAACATCAATCGGTAATTCTTCATTTCCTTTCGCAAGTATCTTCAATTCAAGCGCCTCAATCTCAACCCCACCTGTGAGCGCTCCCTCCTTCTTGGCATTGGCTGGACGTTCATTGACTTTTCCAATAAGAGAAATAATGGTTTCATTTCGCACGTCCTGTACAGCTGCGCAGGATTCAAGGTGATTTGGAAGTATCACCACCTGCACCGACCCTGAACGATCACGCACATCAAGAAAAACCAATTTTCCATGATCTCGGCGCACACTTACCCAACCCTGGAGAAACACCTCTTTCCCTATTTGTGAGGGAACATCCCGTATCAATACCCGTTGCATATCATTATATCCTTCTACTGATGATTACGATCGCGCTCCCGAAAAAATTCTGTCACCTCATCTGCTAACTGGCTTGGCACAATCTTTGTTTTCAAAAATGCCCGAGTCGCCCCAGCAGACAGCATATCATTCATGTCGTCGTCGTCAACTGAGGCAGAAATAACGAAAATCGGCACCTGCGATGACTCTGGGGCCTGGCGAATCCCTGCCACCAAGTCTTTTCCGTTGATTCCTGGAAGCATAGCATCGGTGATAATCAAATCGAGATTCTGCTCCTCTTGTGCTCGTTCGAGTCCTCGCGTCCCATTTCGTTCAACGACCACCTCATACCCTTCGTCTTCCAGCTTCCGCACAAACATATCAACAAACACCTCTTCATCCTCAATAAAAAGAATGCGCTTCTTCCCCGAAACAGGTTGCTCCGTAAGCTGACTGGTTACCGTTTCATTCACGAGACGTCGACTCTCATTCTTCCCCTGTTCACCAAATTGTCGTAAGTACCGATTTACCTCATCAACCACCTGGGAGGGCGAAAAGTCTGTTTTGGGGATAAAACCATTCGCGCCGAGTTGCACAGCTAACTCTCGATCTTCTGGATTAGAAAGATTACTAAAAATAACAATCGGAAGACCCGTAGGGTACCGTGGTCCACGAAGCTCTCTTAAGACCTCCAGACCAGACATTTCCGGAATCACTAAGTCAAGTAAAATGATATCGAAATGCTGATCGTCAACCGCCTTGAGAACCGCCCGACCATTGGTGATATTCAGAACTTCAAATCCTGACGATTCAAATTTTTTCTTGTAAATATCAGCGATGAAAGAATCATCTTCCACCAAGAGTATCTTTGCCATATCAAAAAAGAAAAAGTATTACTCTCCACGAACTACCTCACTATATTACACGGAATCCCGAGAAATCGGAAGCTCAAAGATAAACTCCGATCCGTGTCCGGGACCCTCTGATTCCGCCCAGAGACGACCTCCATGCTTTTCAACAAAAGTTCGTCCTACATACAGTCCAAGACCAGTACCCCCAACATAGAGTTTTTCGGTCTCTTTACTCCGAGCAAATTTCAGAAAGATATGCTCGAGATCTTCCTTCTTAATTCCGATGCCCGTATCTTTGACTGACACTCGAACCTTCTCATCACCCACTTGTTCCATCTTGACAGTCACTGATCCCTTTTCGGTATACTTGAGAGCATTATCGATCAGATTAGAGATAACCTCGCGTATTTTCCCTGCATCCAACGAAAGGAGCGGGAGCGGCATCTCAGGAGTGAGTACCTCAAGATTGATATCCTGTTTCTTCGCAACCACAGCAAACATGCTCATCGCATCTTTCACGATATCTGCCAATTGTACCAGCTGATAATTGTATTGCATCCTTCCCGATTCAAGCCGTGAAATCGAAAGAAGATTCTCCACAAGTTCAATAAGACGATTATTTGCCGAATAGACCTTGTTGATAACGTCCTGAATCTGATTATCGATTTTTCCATAGCTCCCTTCGAGAATGAGCGAAGTATAGCCCTTAATAGCAGTCAAAGGTGTACGAAGCTGATGTGATGCAATTGAGATAAACTCCGACTTCGCATTGTCCAACCGCTTGAGCTCCTGATTCGCCGTCGCAAGCCGATCCGACATCATCTGCAACTCTTCTTTCCGCTCGATCTCCTTCTGAACGGATTTCACCAAAAACCAACCAGCTCCAGTAGTGATGAGTAATGTGAGGAGTGTCAATATCTGATTCACTTCACTCTTAGCAAAAAACAGCATGGAGCCGATAAGAACAAATTGCGCGACCGTTAACGCCTGCACACCCAAAAGCTTGATATTGAAAGCATTAAACTTCACGATGAGATAGGCAAGAAACCCAATAAATATCGGCATTCCAAAAAGACCGTATTGTTCCATACCCCATTGCAATGTCAAACTTCCAAATAAATTCCCCCAAGAAAATGCCAATAGGAAAAAGAAGATCCCTAGAAAGAGGATGTGCTGACGCTTTCTTTCGACAGCATCAACGATGTGTCGATACCTCATGAAAAAATACATGAGTGTCCACGCTAATGAAAACACCTGAACAAAGTAGGCATATCGAGTGAGCCAGCCCTGAGTCGCCTCACAGCTCTCTAAGTCAAAGCCAAGAAGCAAATCATCCGTTGACATGAGAGCCACAAGGGGCAATAAAAGAAAACCGCCGGCTAATTCACTCCAAAAAGGAGGTTCCTTTTTCTCAAGAAAAACGTAGGAGAAAAAAAGTGCAGACAGAACAATTGCGCCTTGTAAAAAATACAACTTAGACCAATAAAACATAATAATGCTCCCACTCACGCTCGTCCAGAGAACCAAATCCACTAAATTCCATAATGTGAACAATACTGAGATAGCGAAAAGCGCTCCTACGATAAGTGTTCTGCTCTTCCAAAATACAAAAATTCCGAGCAGCAGTGCTACTATCGATGTGGGTATATGTGAATAGTACAGGAGCGGTGACAATTCAATATGACAAGACTGAATATTATCTATCAGATTGAAACTCATATATATTTTATTATTTAATCCAACCAAGACGAGTCAGCACCTCGCGATCTTCATGAATAAATTTGTTCCCGATATCAGTTCTATAGAACATCTTCGGAACAATAACTGTATCGACAAGAGAATAGGCATTCAGCCGCGCTTCCTCAACTGTTAATCCTGTCCCAGCAACGAATGCTAATTCACCGGTTACTCCAGAGATACGGTATGTACTATTTTCGAAACATGCTTGTTGAAAACAAAATCGATTCAACTCATCCTCAGAAAGATTCTTCTTAAAAAAAACAGAAACGCCTTGCATGAGATGTTCTGGATCAATACGAGTATATGAAAAAAATGGAAATGGCGGAACGGCTAATGAAACGACAATTCCATACCCCACTTTATATTGTAAGTCGTAAGACTCACCATCGGCAAGTGCCTTCAAAAATTTGCTCCACGGAGAATGATGCAGAGCTGCTTGTAGATGAACTGTCGGACATCCAAAACGCATCGTTGCTTCCAGTGGCCACACACCTTCATCATTTACAATACAATTAATATCAGCATATCCTTTAAAACCAAATTCCTTTAAATACGGCGTCAACTTTTCAAGCACGTGTTCAAAAAGTCGACTTTCCTTAGCATCCTCATACCACATAAGCGTCCCCATCTCACCAGTCATCGGACCGATATTTCCATTAAAGAGTGGTTTATGTTCAAAATTAATGCAAGATGGCCCCACCCAGTTCAAGCCATTAAAAAATCGGCCCACTGCAACTTCAGTGCCTTCCAACTTCTTTTGCAATGATATATTTTTGATACCAAGATGTTTATAGTTTCCGAGTAAACTCAAAACATCACTTCCATCTGACATCATACCGACATAATTCAAAGTACTCTGGTGATCATCTTGTTTAACCACCCATGCGCCACCATGTTGCGAAACAAAATGTATTGCTTCATCGGCATTTCTGAAGCTCAATAAAGGCACAGTATTCATTCCAGACTTTGTAAAAATCGACTGTCCGAATACTCGATCTAACTCAAGGCAATCCCCTTGGGCACTCCCCCCGATAACGCTAAAGCCGTCACGACGAAGATTGTCTTGAATCTCACCATATCCAACATCATCAAAGACAATAAGTCCGTCTTTACCTACCCATTCAAGATCCTGCTTCCAATCTTCAGTTTTATCAACCATCCCATCCAAACATCCTTTTTGAAGCTCACTGTCAATAAAGACTCTTACTTCACACCCTTCTCGTTTTAACCGAACAGCCAGATCTGCCCCAATCAGACTTTGAGATAACACAACAAGTACTCTCATGACATGAAATATTAGAAGTGAAAAATCTGTTTTAATTAACTATACAAAAAATAATAAACCTATCAAAATACACCCTCTCCTCAGATATCATACCAGAAAAAACTTACGAAACGAATACGATGGCCACCACAAGACAAGTCGTCGCAAAAATCTTTACACCCGATCCGGATATTTGCTTCAAAAGTACTTGCCCAACAATACGATTTTGACGATGCATGACCCGATACAACCAAATCATAATCATACTAATCGCCATAATGAAAATCGGGGCGAGTGCTTCAATAACCGCCACAAACGTCGCCGATGGCGCCAAACTCAAAGCTCGCTGCGAAGTAACCGTTCCAATGAAGTAGAGTCCTTCCGAAAGAATGAACCAATGAAAATTCTTCTTCGCCAAAGAAGCAATTTCTTGAAAACGAACAAAGAAACCAGTTCGATACCTGAGCGCCAAGATGAACAACGAGCCGATTGACGCGCTCAAACAAAAAATGAGCAGCACATCAAAAAAACCAGCTCCCGAATACGCCTCCTTTGAAAAGAGCATGCTCAAAGAAAAGAGTACTGTTGCGCCCATCATCGGGAGTGAAAAATGCCTCAGTCTGACCTGACGTATCACTTTTTGATAGAAGGCAAGCGCGAGTACACCAAGAAATGAGATGGCTACTCCGACATAGTGTCGAAACTCTAAGACCTCACCGAACAAAAGCCAAGCTAAAAAAGGCACGATGGGAACAGTAAAATTCCAGAAAGCCTGGGCGAGCGAAGAATCATTATCATTAAACAGTGCCGTAAAATAGCAATAAAATGATCCAATGAAAACCAATCCAGCGCTTATAGCGAAAAAAAAGACCTCCGGTGACGGAGGCGTAAACGGTATGATACCAAAGACAACGAGTAGCACGGGTAATGACTGAAACACACCGGAGACAACAATTGCATCGTACTTATCCCGATACCAATTCACGACAAAGTAACTGTCAAGAACGGCCGTCAGCGCCCATAAAAAGGGTGCTATAAAAGCAATTATCAGCCAAGAATGTTCCATTTGATATATCCTATACAAAAACAGAAAGACTTAGACGAATATTATATTATTTATAATGAAATCTGTCAATATTCAAAAATGCAGCCTTATAGATTTTCTACGATATTTGATGAAGATATTCTCCGAATTCCCTTGTTAATATAACCCTACCGATCCTCCTGTTCAGCATCATCACCATCCATTACTTCAGTTTCCGATTCAGTATGTATTTGAGAATCTTCTCCTACCATGGTTTCTTCAATAGTTTCTTCCAAAGCAGAATGTTCTTGCATATATGTATCCGGGTCAGAACAAACGACATCTTCCATTGATGCATCACAGAGCGTCACCAAACAATCTTCTTCAGCACTCTGGCAAGACGCAACTGGACAATCCGCAGCTTGTGGGTCACACAGTGGTATATACTTGGCATTCCGATGAAGGATTTTGTAGTACGAAGTGTCTTCTTCTAGGTTGCCAGTACATTCCTCACCGTTTTCAGGATCACACACCAGGACAAAACACGCTTCCGTCATCGGATCACAATTCACTTGCGCTTCGATAATATAATCCTTCATCACGATATACCGATAATAGGTCGCCAGTACCGAACCGACCAGGACAGCAGAAAAGACCAAAAAAAGTATTTTCGATTTCTTATCCATATCACTCAAAATTCAATGATTCATCGCGTACCCATATTCTAACATAAAAAATCAGATAGGAGATATCTTTCGTGCCACTACACAGGACTTACACACCATAATACCGAACGGCCTCTCTTAAACTATACTCTCGGATATGTGACCATCTCTCTCGCGAATTCGCACGGCATCATTGACGATTCTCCAGAGTTCCTCATCCGTTTCTTCCCACAAAAATAGCTCCTGTATAAGGATCTCATCTCACCACAAAGAGTCAAAAACAAAGAATTCTCCGCTTATCGACTAAAATCCTCTCGTTTTGGCTGCAAATCTCGAAAATATTGCTGAATATCTCGATATTCCTTTCTGCCCTGTATTATTGGCAGACAAGCCTGCCTGAGGCAGGTAAACTCAATTTTCAAAATTTTCGCTCAAAACGAGAGAATTTTATATTCGACATGAGATTTGAGAGAGATACTTACTTCTCCCACGAGAATGTCTCCCGCTTGTTCATCGGCTCCAAGATGAAGTTTGAGCTGGGTTCGCCGTTTCGAGTACCCACGCTTTCTCACTTTCCATTCGCCTTCACCGTAGACTTTGACTCCGGTCGAATCGACGACGATGTGGAAATTCTCTCTGATGTCCCGTACCCGAATGAAGACAGGGAAGGTTTTACTTCGGATGTACAGAGTTGTGTAGTCGGGGCTACTACACTTCGCACCAAGTTTCTTGAGCATGTCCGAAATTGATCCTGCGGTGGCACGAAGCGGGAGACGAAGAACCTGGCTCAGGGTGAGTGCGGTTTCGATAGCGGTGTCGCTAAATTTCTTCGGACGACCCCGTTTTTTGTTTCTCTCAGTTTCTTCCCATTATTTGATGGCCTCTTCCGTTATCTGAAAGAGGATCCTCCCTCGATTGGCGAGGGCTTCGTTGTATTCCTTCCAATTCCTGACCTTGTATTGTCTCTTCTTTCCACTCTTCTTTTTTTTGTTCTTGTGCCTTTTTAGGCATAGCTTTTTTGTTTTGCTTATGTCTTTAATTCAACAGAAGAACGGAAAAGTGGGAACGGAATTATTCAACAATGCCGATCCACACCACTAATTTTATCTACTCCATGTGCCTCCCACTCCAGTTGCTTTAAGCAAGCAACATCAAAAAAACTCCCCCTACACCAAGATCAAGAGCCTTCCCTTTGAATCCTAATGATTCTATAAACTGTCTAAGGTAGATATTCATAAAAAAAATTATTCCTTCTCTCTTGCCACAAAGTGGAACATTTCCGAGGAAATATCCTTATTTATTCTTCAGTATCGCCTCCATTTTTTCTTTTATCGCTTGCGTAGGGTATTTTTCCAATACCGTTTCTATCTTTTTCCCTAAAAGATCTTCGGCCATTGCTCGCCCCAAGTAAATAAATTCAGAAAGGATACCCGCATCATCAAAACCAAAGAAAACATTTTCATTAGTCTGATAAAGGATATTTGAATCTTTATGATTATCAAATCGCACCACAAGAGCCTGTTCACCGCCATCAATGATATATGAACTCGGGGAATCCAGGTCATCAGACATTACCACTTCCACTGGAATATATTTTTTATTTCTCAAATAACCAAGTACATCAAAATGGGGAGTATCATTTTTTATTCCCGTCATTTCCACTGCATACACTTCATCACCTTTACTGCCTTTATATACGCTTGCTAACAATGGTTCAGACGAGCCCCAAATATAATCGGCATAATTTTCCTGCCGTTGACTCCTTTCTCTAGCATCAATCAATACAATATCCCAGCCCCCACAATCTTCATCAAAATCAGCATCAGTAAAAGCTCTCGGCTTAGATATCTCAACGATATTCTTCTTATTCATATCCTTATTTCTTAATCCAGTGACCCTGCTTTAATTTACTTTTTAGAGTTTTTTCGGATATCTTATATGCATTCATAAGCGCATTACTCTCCTTGCCATACATTATAAGGTAATCATCATATCCCTCCCATCACACACATGTTCTCTCCAAATACCAAACACACTGCTAAAAAGTCCCATCTCGATGAAGACAGAGACAGTTACTTTAAGAAGTAAAGCAATAAAAGCAAGCTGCACTTGTCAAGAAGCCTGAATCCTCTCTATCATAACCTGTCACACAATTCGTAACCGAGAGCACTCTCGGTTAAATATATCCCAAAACACCGATCCTAGATTCTCCCCATGAACCCGAATTGTATGCGCGAGCAATCAACCACTTCGGTTTATCCTAAGAATTCACGCTCTCCATTAAAACGAGCTTCCCAGGAAATATAATTCAATAGAAGAAACACGAAAACTGAAACGACAAAAATACCCGAGCGATGACCATCCGTCAACGACATATTTTGAAAGATATGATACAAAAGAAAAAATCCGATGAGCGGCAACAATCCATCCGTCACTCGATTAAGAAATGTCTCATGGATCCCTACCCACAGTTCAAAACACTCCCAGGCAAAAGCCATCAGAATAATACTCCCAAAGAAATACCAAAAATGAACAGGGAAGACACCTAGAAAACTAGCTGCCATCACACCGAAAAAAAAGTGTGGCACTGACCATACATCAAATATTTTTCCACGACCATAAAACTGAGAATACCAATTCTTTTTCATTTGTTCACTCTACCATTCCAACACAAACAAAGCAAAAAGCACCTCTCTTTTCCATTTCCGAACGGAGCGCGGTCAAGATCAAGCGCTTATACCGAATTAACTTAATCACTGCTTGGTTCATTGTGTGTGGAGCCTGGATTCCCGCCTTCGCGGGAATGACAAAGAGTAATAGTTTTAGTCAATTTGGTATTACCTGTTATTCGTAAAACGATTTACTCTCTTTGTTGTAACGAGCAATAGCTTGATTACTCTTCTCAACCAAGGCATTGTAATTTGAGATATGCCGCTCGAATTCGGTGACTAATTTATTGTACGGCTCGACTAAATCATTATACTCTTCGTATCGCTTCTTCCGTTTCAATTGACTCAATTGAGCATCATACTGATCCAGTTTTTTTTCTTCAGTCGCGATTACGCTGCCCTGTTCTGCTAATTCACGTTTATACGCATAAATAGTTTTTCTTAATCGGTCAATCTCATCACGAGTTCTCAGCGTATCAATAATACCCGTATATTCTTTCCCGGAAACCGCATTCAAAATCTCTACTCGACCCAGTGCCTGGTACTGATTCTCTGACTGGTCATGGAGCACATCTCCGATTTCAATCTGCGCAGTCGCCACCCGACTTGCCGAAACCAATGATGGCACAGTACCGATTTTATTGCCCGTACTCGTTGTTTCAAGAAAACAGTACTGAGACCCATAATTCGCATATTCTGACGGACACTGAACTCCCACTGCCATATGATTATCACGAGGATCCGGAAACAGGAATATGGAAACTCCTATTCCGAGTTCCCGCAAAAGACGATATGCCAGATAGCTCTTATCCTGACACACTCCCGTCTGGGTATACAGCACCTCATAAGGATACGTGGTCTTTTCACTCTCCCCATCTAGACCGTTCTCTCGTCGGTTCGTTTTCTCCTGATCATACGGGAGACTTTGTACAAAGGCGGCAACAAGCTCTACGAGTTGATTTTCACTCAGCCTGTTCTGTTCTCCAAGTTTTTGAATTCCATGGGCGATATCAGTAAAAGTTGTGTCACCAGGAATTGGGGAGAGAAAAAGCGTATTCAATTTCGCCCACCATACAGCGTCCTTTTGTCCTCCGTCTCCTAAGAGTGGCACACCTGTTGGAAGAGATGTATAAAACTCATAATATGACTCGTAGAGTGTCGTCTCAAGAACATAGGTCTTCCCTTGATACTTCCAAGTGAAATTCTTTCTCTGTGGGGTATCAGGCATCGGAAGTCTCAACACCTTTGCCTCTTCTGCGCGAAACAAATTTCCCACGCTTGACTGATTCTGCTCGGCAATCTGCGATACCACTCGAACGATTCTCGTACCAACGAACATGAGACAACCAAAAGAAATGAGTAGCAACAATACCTTGATACTACCCATGCCTCGCATATATCCCAATCGGGTTCCCCGAAAAAACATGCCCATTTTTCTCACATGCCACCCACTGATTAAAAAACAGCGATTATGGACGCGTCACCAAAAGCTTTCCCTTGACACTCTCCACTGAATTTTTCTCCCCCATTCTCTCGAAAGACAATTCATCAAACACTAATTTTATTTTCAGCTTTCCCTGATTTTTCTCAAAGGTCATATCCTGGGGGCCAGCCATCTTTCGTGCATACGATGGCAGTGTTGTATCTTCCGAAACCTGTTGTGCGGGCGCATACTGGGCCAAAAGTTCCTGTAATTTCTCCGCGAGGTCTATCGCGACTATCATTTTTCCTCCCTGATCCTTCACCTGCAATATTCCATTCTCGAGTACAAAACTTTCTTCCCCTTCACCAGATATGCAGGTAGTAGTGTGGCAAGTGAATTGGTACAGCCGAGAGAAACCTCTGATATCAAGTACGTCTTCATACTCGATCTGAAACACATACCGTTGGGTATCTGCATCCATCTGATCAGGTGCCAAAGAATACTCCTGCTCCGCAGCATACCCGACACCAAGCAAAGCAAATGCCTGCTCAGGATTCAATCCTTCCAGAGGAATACCAAGTCGCATACCTGCCACATCAAGTCCTCGAATATCCCAGAGATACTGCACAACAGATCTTATATGATACGCCTCTTCTTTCGAGACCAAATCCTGATGCTCCTGACTCACAACACCATCAACCAGAATCCTATTTTTCGTCAGCAAGAGCTCCAACTGATGTATCTGACTGGTTCGTGCGGCTGAAAAGACACTCAGTGGGCCAAAAGAAAATACAAAGATACTGATTGCTGTGACAAAAAAGAGGAGACGAATATCATCACGTTTTTTCGTCAGATTAAAAAGAGCAACCCCGATTAACCAGACACCAAACATGGCCATACCTCCCCGATTGGCGGTCCATCCATATTCTGAGGCACGGACAACAACCGCGCCAAGAAGCAATACTGCTAAAGGAATCAGCGTGATAGAGAATATCTTCGCCATCGGCCGAATCCACGATGATTGGTCTCTGCGCGGGAAAAGAAGAAAACACGTCGCGATTCCCAGTAAAGCGTACCAGAAAACCAAAACTGATACCGTCCCCTTGGGCCATTCCCCCATAAGGAGTATTTTTCCGCCATAGACATATAAAATACTCCCATAGAGTATGAGTAACGGGACCAAGACGTATTTTGAAAAAACCTCAAACACGTATGGATATTCACCCATCACCTCCAGGTGGTCAAATTGTTTGGGAATACCCGCTAAGAAAACAATCGAGCTCACGAGTCCAACAATCAATAACCATATCCGGAAATACCACTCCGACTGTATCTGCCAATCAAAAAGCAACTGCATACTCGCCAAAGATATCGCGATGCCCACAAACAGTGTCCCAGTAGAAATGGCCGTAAACAGAAATCTTCTCATGAGTTGTCGATTATACTGCCAAAATCCATTCACTTGTTGATGCAAGAAATAGGGTGCTGAAAATACCACAATGACACTGACCATAAGAAGGAGAAATATTTGAGCTACATCAATGATCCTCATCATCTCAAATCCTCTCGGGAGAAACCAAAAATATACTTCTGCAAAAATAACCAACAAGAGACTCACAACCACCGATCCCTTTCCGAGCCGCAGAGAAAACAAGTACCCTGCCAATCCAACAAAAAAACTCACTCCGCATACGACCGCGAGGGTTTCGGTCCATGCTGGGGCCGAACCATTGACGGCATGTACTGCTAACCCGGTTGCCAAAAACGCGAACAAGACTACAACAGGAAATCGAGCAATAACTCCCCGAATGATGTCAACACTTAATCGAAGAAATACGAGATTCATGTTTCTGTGGTTATCTATTAATTCCCTTTTAATTATACTCCTGAATTAAATATATGCACCACACAGACAAAAAGAGGGCAGGACCTGTGTCCTACCCTCCATTGAATCATTTCGGTGACTACACTTTCTTTGCTACTGGCTTCTTTTTAGCCACTTTCTTTTCAACTCCCTCTTCCTTTTTTGTCGCTTTCTTCGCTATTTTGATATCCGATACGATGCTCTGTATCGCTTCCTGTACAGCTTCGGTATTACTCTGTTTCTTCGGTGACTTACTTTCAAGAGCTACTCCTACATTTTGTGTGCTCAGGATACGCAAGATCTGATCTACCTTAGCGCTGACATCATCCAATTGTCTCTTCAGACCATCAATGCGCTTATCCTCCATCGGAGGCTTTGTCGTGGCGAAAGATGGAGTTCGTTCCTGCCGAGAAAAACGAGATTCGCCTCCTCGGTCATCCCGCCGACCGCGAGTATCTGGAGCTGAACCTCCCTCCGAACCAAAACAATCCCGACAATAGACAGGACGCTCTCCGCTTGGACGAAAGGGAATCTCGCATGATTTATGACATGAAGAGCAAGTCGCAGGAAACATCTCGCGTGGTCCATTATCTCGGTCACCCCCACGATGGAAACTCGGTCTTCCCCCGCCAAAACTCGGGCGACCACCACCAAACCCACCTACCTTCTTTCCTCCAAAACCTCCTGCTTTTCTGTATTCGCCCATAACGATATATTCACGCTTCATAAAATTATCTACACGCACTCCCCAGCAACATACACCTCTATAGCACATGCTTTCCTAACATTCAAAACAATAACACAAAACTATTAAAATTGCAAATATCCAAAAAATCTCTCCGCCTCGATGCAATGACTCAGTAAAAAAAGAATGGTCCGCTGCTGTCATGAGAGACTGCGAGCGGACCGTGGTGGATGACAAGGCGATGCTAGCCGACGTCGAAAATCCGGAAGAGAAACGGGATGTTCAAAGCGACTACTATAACTCCCGTTTCATCAGTTTCATCAAGAGTGAACGTCTCACTGGAAACCAGGTAACGTCTGCGACCGACCCGTGCGGCCACGAGCATGGTCACCGTAAAAACACACTTGCCGTCGGCCAAAGATTCGCGAACCACCCTCGCGATATGCGGATTTGTCGACACCCGCTGATAGTAGAGCCCCGTGCCCAGATCGCTCTTCGAGAGTATTCCGGCGTTGCCGGAAAAGACAATCTCTCCCCCTGAACCACCAGGAGCAGACTCCCAGATCACTTTCACCACTTTCATTTGGACCTCCGTGTTGAACTCTTTGCCACACATGTGACTATATATGATAGCATAATATTTATAGAGTGTCAATATCCGCGATGATCAAAGACTCAGGCGATTCAGACAATCTCGCACGCTCTCAACTGTTCGAGACCATGAGAATCGTGCCGCCTGTACTGGTCCAGCGAGACGCAAGACCTCCTGCAACTCTTTCGAAAGAAGTACCTGGCGTAGTGCCTGTAAGATTTCCTCTGGTCTGTAGGGGTCAATCAGAAGAGCGCTCGTACCTATGACTTCTGGGAGTGCTGAGGCGTGCGATGCGATGACTGGTACTCCACAAGCAAGAGCTTCCAGTGGTGGAAATCCAAATCCTTCGTACAGCGATGGGTACACAAACACACTCGCGAGCGAATACAGTCCTGGCTTATCTTCATCCGCTATGAAACCAGTCAAAATAATTTTTTCTTTTACGGGAGATTGCTGAACATGTTCAAAAAATTCACGAGAATTCCAACCTTCCTCCCCCGCGATAACCAAGGAATACTTCACAAGCTCCAAGTGACCACTCGCGTGCATCACTTCGAAAGCACGAAGGAGCGCGATGAGATTTTTTCTCGGCTCTATCGTTCCGAGGGAAAGGATGAACTTATACGGAAGATGATACTTCTTCTGTATATCGAGAAGTGAGGGATCATTATGACTCACTGGCTGAAAAATCTCTCTCACGCCACTCGGAATAACCATAATTTTTTTCTTCGGCGTTTTATAGACCGCACGTAAATCATCGGCCGTTGATTGTGAAATCGCAATCACCAAATTGGCTCGTTGCACAATATTCCGAAAATTCACAAAGAGATGCCAGAGTCTTCGTTTCCAAGAGAATGTTTCCGGAAACATTTCAAATGACAAATCATGCGCCGTCACAATAAGCCTCGTCTTCTTTGAAAGCGCGATAAAATTGAGATTAGGGAGAAAAAAAATATCCACCCCACCGAGCATCCGATCTGCTTTTGGCCACCCAAGATACCAAAAACAAAAATTCAGCAATTTATTTGGCCAATGAAAAACCTTGACTGAAACATGTGAATATTTTTCCGCCCAAGAAAAATCAAGCAAAGTGGTATCCCAAGCATTCACGAATAACACGTACGTATTTTTCGTATCTTGCTCGAATAATTTTTCCAACAAAGTCCGTGCGTATTCCTCGACACCTGAGTGCACCCTCCCCTGCAGGCATCGCGCATCAACTCCAATCTTCATATCCGTATCCCCCCTCAAGACTTACGTATTTCCATTTTCCGTTTTGCTGCTGACTGCCCAAATGACCAGAGGAAAGTCACTGTCCAAAATGCGACAAAGCATCCGAGTAGTCCGCCAATCCCAACGGCTTTGAGTAAAGATACCCGGGCATCCAATAAGACCGGATTACTCCCCACAATGACAAACCAACCGTTTTTTGGGCCATCCTGATTCAGTTGAGTAGTATACGTATTCAGCACCTTCACAATAGCAGATGCCTCTCTCTCAAGGACGGGTTTTTCTTGAGCAGAAAAAGAGAGTTCAATTACCTGAGAAGAAAGCCGTTTCGCTCCAATCAGATTCTTTAATTCATGCTCCGAATACGACGAGGCATCCAATTCTGATTCTTGGAAGATATCCGATACCACACGTGGCGACTGAAGCCAACGAACAACCGTATCAGCAAAGCGTTCATCTGCCTGCAAGCGATAAAAATTATCAAAGGCATATTCACTTGTTTCTTGCACTCCTTCACGGCCAACATTCAGGAGAAGCGCTGCCTGATATTTGATGGGCTGATTCACTTGCCACACGAGAGCCACAAAAAGAGACGCGACAACAATCAGCACAAACAATCTTCGTTCACCCCAGTATATCCTGATGATATCGTATAGTTCCATACAGGTATTCTCTTTCTTACAGACAAGTGGCGGCCATTACTCCTCTTTCAGAGTTTTCTCTTTCTCCCTATTCAGTCGAGTTGCCAGATGCAAATTGACCTCTGTCTCAACATAGTCCTTTATTTTAGCCTTAAATATTTCTTTGTCAAAGTGGAGGACCCGCGAACGAATATATGCAGAGTCAAAGTTCATACTCTGAAAACGACCTACTGCCTCAACAATTGCTTCACTGGTCTGCTCTTCGAAGAAAACACCCATTTTCTCTTCTTGCATGTGTTCGGGAATATCGCCACCTCGATAGGCGATCAGTGGTCGTCCTGAAGCCAAAGCTTCTATCGCCACGATACCAAAATCCTCTTCTTGGGGAAAGATAAATCCGCGACACTCGGCATAGTACCTTGGCAATTTCGCTTCGTCTACCCGACCGAGAAACTGAACCGTCGGGCCAGCCAGTTTCTTCAGTCGTTCCAACTCAGGACCACGACCAATAATCTTGAGCGGCAACTGAAGACGATTAAAAGCTTCGATAGCGATATCATGGCGTTTGTACGCAATGAGTCGGCCAACCATGAGATAATAATCCTGCTGCACTGGCGAGATATCAAAGCGGTTGATTTCTACTGGTGGATGGATAACAATGGCCTCCTTTCGGTAATATTTTTTGATACGAGCTGCCACAAAATGAGAATTAGCAATGATGCGATCCACCCGATCCGCACTCACTCGATCCCACAACCGAATCGGGTTCATAAAAAACGGCACGAGTTTTTTCACAAGGCGAGGAAATCCAAAGTCCTCGGTATACTTCTGACAATCATCCCAGGCATAACGCATTGGTGTGTGCATATACGAAATATGCAGCGTTTCTGGTCGCGTTATAACACCTTTGGCATAACTCGATGAATCTGAGAGAACAATATCGTACTTTGAAAAATCAAACTGCTCAATAGCCGGCGGCATAAGCGGAGGGAAAAGCCGGTGATGTTTCCGCACAAAACGATATTTTTGCAAAAATGACGTATAGATTCTTTTATCAACGAAAACACCGTGCATCGATTCGGGATCATGAATCAATGTATAGATGGGCGCGTATGGGTACAGTTCCGCAAAGGCCTCGAGTACCCGCTCAGCCCCTCCATACTGCACCAAATAATCATGCACCAAGGCAATCTTCATAGCTCCTTAATCAACAATATGCTCATACTGCGAGTATTTCCAAGCAGGGGTACAGCTGATAAAAATGTCCATATTACCTTCCCAATAGAACTTCTCGCCAGGCTCAAGCAGCACGACATCGCCTACTTCAACCTTTTCTTCCCCACTTGCATGTATCAACCTCCCTTGACCATTGATAACAAACGCTATCTCCTTCGATACTCGATTCATCACCCAGCCCTCATCCGGATATCGGCCATTGATTTGCGCAATGGCAGCATCCATGGTCTCATCTCCGAGTGAATACTCTGACATCAAACAAGTCTCGCCATTTTGAAATTTTTCCGTCTCTCTTCGCGTTATCTTTTTCATACATCATACTTTATAGTATCCTCGATACCATTCAATAAAATTCTTGATACCTACATCAATACGTGTGGTCGGTTGCCAACCAAGGCCACGTAGCTTATCAATATTCGCCACCGTGCTCACTACATCACCCGGCTGCATCGGCAAAAGATTTTTCTTGGCAGTCTTACCTACACAAGTCTCAATAGTCTTAATAAAAGCCATTAGAGTCTCTTCTCGATCGCCACCGATATTCATCACATCGCATGGTAAGTTGGCATCAAGTACTGTAAGCGTCCCCGAGACGATATCATCAACATACGTAAAGTTTCGACTCATGTTCCCGAAATTATATACCTCTATCTCTTCATCGGCAAAGATCTTCTTTGTAAAATTGAAAAGGGCCATATCCGGACGCCCCCATGGTCCATAGACCGTAAAAAAACGCAATCCGGTTGTTGGCAGCTGATAAATATGACTGAAGGTATGCGCCATGAGTTCGGTCGCCTTCTTCGTCGCGGCATAAGGAGAGATAGGCGTATCCACACTGTCCGTCTCCGAAAATGGAGGCGTGTTTTTCCCATAGATTGAAGAAGATGAAGCGTACACAAAATTCTTCACGCCATGCTTGACGGACAGGTTCAAAAGATTGGTCGTACCCAGAACATTCACATCCGCATACAAAAGCGGATCCTTCAAAGAATTACGAACGCCTGCCATGGCCGCCAAATGAATCACTTTGTCAGGTTGATCTTCCTCAAAAACACGCTCTGTAAATGCGACATCTCTTATGTCACCCTCACGCAGAATGAATCGCCCTTCATATCCTCCTAGGAATTGCGCCACACGGTCTCGCTTCAGTTGGGGATCATAGTAATCATTGAAATTATCAAGAAGAATCGGGGTATCACCTCGATTCATCAACGCTTTGGCACACGCGCTTCCGATAAAACCAGCTCCACCAGTAATGAGTACCTTCATAGTTTTCCTTTCAATAGATTACTCCTTGTTTATAACTCATCACATTGCAATGATACGCTACGGAAATCATACATTATCTCTCTTCATATTCTTGTCATTTCTTCATAAGAAGATTCCGATAGAGAGTCTCCAGCAAACGAGCGGACTTTTTCCAGGTAAAATTTCCTGCGCGTTCACGACTGATCTTTCCTTGTTTTTTCAGGGACAATACGTCATTCAGGAGAGAGTGTATCGCATCCGCTAACCCAATCGCTGATATACTCTGGGCATATACGCCTCCTTCTCCGAGATATTCGCGATTATTCTTGGTATCAAAGCACACAATCGGTAATCCTGCTCCCATATATTGGAGGAGTTTTCCGCTCGCCTGCTTTACCTCTGCCTCCTTTGGATCAACACCGATGTCCGCCAATGCCAAAATTTCTGGTAACACAAAATAAGAGAGCGGAGAAACAAGAGTGACTCGTGTACGAAAAATATCAGTTGCAAGATATGATGTGATTTTATCTATTGGAAATCCAGCAATCACAAAGTGAACCTGTTTATTCTTCTCCGCAACCAATGGTATCGCATCAAGAAAAAACGTGATTCCTTTGTTCGGGATGAGAGCTCCGGTATAAATGACCACCATTTGGTCTTTCGGTATTCCATAACGGTCTCGGAGTGCATTCTGTTCTCGCAACGGATGAAACATTTCAAGACGTACGCCATCAAGCAATGTCTCTGTTGATTTCCCCTTCCGAACACGACGCACTTCCTCCGTATTCTCCCATGAACTCGTAACCGCGGCATCACCAAGATTATCAATCATGTTTTCAATCCAACGAAAAATCACCTTGAGCGTTCCTTGCCCAAGATACTGATGGGACACCATCTCTTTCACCAGACTCCCATGAAAATCTGCGACGAGTTTGATACCACGCCAAAACAACAATTTTTGCACTATCCAACCGATCAGCACACCCTCATGTAAGTGTCCATGAATAATATCCGGCCGCTTCGTGCGAGCAAGAAAGAGTGTTTTCTTGATCAACAGCAAATCAAGAATAATTTTTTGCCAATCTGGACCCGCCTCAAGTTTCTTATACCAAAAAAGAAGCCGTCGAATACGACGAACATCTATTTTCGATCTCAGCGACGAGGGAATATTCTTTCCAATATGGTACGTGGCAATTGTCACGGTATGCCCAAGTTGCTCCAAGGCAAGTGCTTCCTCGAGAATACGAATATGTGTCCCTCGGTCAGAGAAAAATGGCGTCGGAGCAACCACAAGGATATTCAATTTTCGAATCGTATCAAGCGTCATATCCCGCACTTTCAAGTCTTCCTAGTCTATCGTACTTCGGTAAAAATCAAAAATCCTCTCAAAAGATTACAGGAAAGGTTCTCTTTTTCAATATATCAAGGCAAAAAGAGACAAAATTCTCTTTGTCGCTTAAATATTCATAATATCCCGAGCGGTAATTGTCAGGGTCCCTCCCGACTGCCCTATACCACCAACAATAATCTTGCGAACGATGATATCTTCCACGTGATCCGTAATAAAACGATTCACCGAACGAGCCCCAAAATCAGGTTCATATCCGAGCTCAACAATGCGCTCGGCGACGCTCGGCTCAATGACCAATGTGATATTTTTCTGTAGTTTCACCTGCTCCGCAAATTTTCTGAGTTTCAAATCAGCAATACGTATCAGTTGTGTTATCGAAAGAGCTTCAAAGAAAATAAGGTTATCAAAACGGTTCAGGAACTCTATACGGAAAGTGCCATCATGGACTACGCCATCTATCACCTGTCTCCGAAGGACATTAAGCGGCATACCTTGCTGAGACAAATCCTTAATCAATGTAGAGCCAGCATTTGATGTTGCGATAATAATCGCATTTCGAAAGTTAATCTTTTCGCCAAAGGCGTCTGTGATAGACCCTTCATCAAGCACTTGCAAGAAAATATCGAGAATTTTTGGATATGCTTTCTCGACTTCATCAAGCAGAAAAATACAGTAAGGTCGCTCTTTCATCGCTTTAGTCAAAATTCCGGACGATCCATCTTCTTGGGAACCGAGAAGTCGATCGACGCTGTTTGCTGTCTGAAATTCACTCATATCCAACCGAAACATCTTTTCCTCATCATTGAAAATAGATTCTGCTAGGGCTTTCACGGTTTCCGTCTTCCCGACGCCCGTCGGTCCAAGAAAGAGAAAACTTCCAAGGGGTCGTTTCGCGTCATGAAATCCCGCGCGCGCTCGACGCAATACCTGTGACACTTGGTTAATTGCTTCATCCTGACCAACAATACGAGCATGCAACTCTGTCTCGAGGTTAAGCAATTTTTCCTGTTCACTTTGAGTGATTTCACCAATCTGAGCACCCGTTTTGAGACTCACGTATTCATTCACTACCTGTTCAGTCAGAAAACGTCTTGGCTGATTCCGAAAATAAATCATCACCTGTTGTGCCAAATCAAGAACACGCTCTGGATAGGGCATTTCCCAATTGTATCGCCTTGCTGATGCGATAATGGTTTGCATCGCTTTGAGAGTCAGAACAACCTGTTTTTTTTCCGACACCGCAAAAAACTGTAAAAGGATCTCCTCGCTCTCGATAATATTGGGCTGACGAAGATAAATTGTCTCAAAATATTTAAGTATCTGTTCATCTTTTTTTGCTAAAGCGTGGTATCGAGCTGCTACGGCCAAACCAATAAATCGAAAACTAGGCAACTCAAGAAATTCTTCCAGCAAATGGGCAATATTTGGCTGTTTAGGATCCATACCTAAGAAAAGATCTACATCCTCTATAACCAACAAAACATTCCCTGCCTTAACGGATTCCTGAAAAAAACCACGGATTTCACTCTCCGGATTTTTCCCTTTGGCAATACTTTCATTCACCGCTTCACCCAGATTAAAAAGAAGAACTCTCAGAGAATTCAACGGACTCCCATGAGGAAATGAGCGAGAGCGAATTTTTTTGGCAAGATAATGAATAAAAAGTTTTTTTCCTACACCCGGCTCCCCAACAAGGAAAATATTATTCTGCTGTGGACGCTCCAGAACTACTGCCGCCACACGAAACTCTGCCTGACGACCAACTAAGTCCATTTTCCCATACTCAGTCCGATCGACAGATGAAAGGTCGAGACTATACTGATCAAGAAGGGGGGTGTACCCAAATCGCCAATCTTTCCCCATTGGAATAATTTTTGAAAAATTTTCCGGGAGCCAAAATCTCCATGAGCGCTCTTTTTGGATGAATGACTTCTGTTCTATATTGATAGCGTACACAAAGGATTCTTCACTTATATTCCGCATTTTGAGCAAAGTGAGAAAGGCAGATTGGTTTTCAAGCGCATCCTTTGGGATATCCTTCATATCCATTTCCAATCGCGAGAGAACTCGTTCAAACCAAGATGTTTTTTGTAATTCAAGAAAATCCATCTCTTCTGGTGATATCATCTCAGGCGCGCGTAATACAAAACAAATCCAAGCAAATAGAACACCAAGCCCACTCGCTCCATATATCCACTGCGTATAGAAAAAATCCCCCTGTAATAACCAGAATATTAAACCACCAGCAATTGGTAAGACTGGTGCCACTAGGAATAACATATACAATCCAATGACAACCACCATGGATATCAGGAATCCAATAATACCAAAAATCACCACCGGAAACCGAACACAAAAACCAAGAAAACGAGAAAGAACATTTTCAATCAATCTCACAAATTCCTTCATTGGATGGAAACCTCTCCAGCTTCGATACTCAATATCTCGTTTCCATGGCGCTACAAGGGTCTTTGTTAATTCAAATGTATTGAAACGAAAAAGCACTAAGCGCAATATATTCCAAACGTTTACAAAACCACGTTGAACACCTTCGCGATAGTACCATCGAATAAACAAGAAAAAATCCATGCGATTGTTTTTATTTTCTCCCTTCATTCTAAGACTATTTTGATACTTTGACAACATGATCCGACCCCATACTTCCCGTTTGAAAAAATGAAGGTTTTGTCATATACTTCATTCTGATGGAAACGACAGACCGCTTCAAGAAAGCACAAAATTTTTTTACACTTTGCGGAGTTTCCGTTCTAGTGTTTATTTGGTTTTCCCTTTTACTTGGAGCAAATGGGCTTTTCTTTACCCCATTTATCATTTTTAGCTTTTCGCTCCTCGGAACTCTTTTTGGTTTCCTCTGGATAAAAACGATTTCTCTCCTGGATATCCCTGAAAAATTTTTCGTCCTACTTTTTATTGCTATCGCCATTATCAGTATTTTCCCCGGAAAAGATGCGCCTACCGTTTTTACTGGTCGTGATCAGGGATCTATTGCCACAGCCGCTATTGCTCTCTCCGAATACCATTCATTTTCATTCTCGACTCCCGTCGCACAAACATTTTTTGCACTCCATGAACCAGGCATCGCTCAAAATTTCCCAGGCTTTTTCTACACCCAAGATGGGAAACTCCTCACTCAATTTCCTCTCGCCTATACTGCATGGCTTGCCAGTTTTTTTTCACTCTTCCATCTCGATGGATTTGCCATTGCCAACAGTATCCTCTTCGCGCTTTCTCTTCTCTCTTTTTATTTCCTCCTCCGATGCTTCCTAGAACGCCTTTTAGCGTTTTTTGGCACTCTTCTCTTCGCGACTTCATTCCTTCCGGTATGGTTCGGTAAATTCACTTTGACTGAAAATTTAGCGCTCTTCCTGTTCATCTTCCTCTCTTTCTCGCTGGTTCAACTCAAACAATCTGGGCGCTTTCTTTCGTATGCAGCCGTGCTCTCCGCGGCTGGTATTTTTTGCTTCACTCGAATAGAAGGCTTCGCCATTCTTCTTGTAACCCTCATCCTCCTCACTCGCATGCCAGCTGTAAGACACATATGGAAACTCTACCCAAAAAAAAGCATTTTCGTCCCCATTGTTCTTTTTTTCATGACCGGTGCTGCTACGTTCTCTGAATCAATCCCATTCCTCACAGTCATACTCAAAGCCATCGGGAACTTCGCAACTGAAATAACCACTTCCAGCTCCACATTAGTGTCCACGCATTCACCGTTCATATCACTCCTCATTCTTTTCTTTCTCTACGGGCTCCTCCTTACCTTCCTTCTTGGCTTCGCTGGCATTCTCTTGCTCATCAAAAGAAAAGAGTACACCGCGCTTATTCCTTTTTTTCTCGCTCTGCCAACATTTATCTATTTTCTGTTCCCAAATATCACCCCAGACCATCCTTGGATGCTCCGTCGATATCTCGCTTCCATATATCCCGCGCTGGTATTTTCGGCTGTCGCCGGACTCTTTCTTTTCTTTCAAGAAAAGAAATCTTTTCCGGCTACTTTTCCACTACACTTTCGACGGCAATTCATACTTGTACTTATCCTCATCGGACTTTTTCTATTTCAGGCATCAGCCTGGCAGAGAGGTCTTCTGACTTGGGAAAATTATAGATTACTCGAACAAACCCAAGGCATAAACGACTTCTTTGGTCCAAGAGATTTGATTCTCATTGATAGAAATGTAACCGGATCCCCTTTTGCCATGATTTCAGGACCACTCTCATCTCTGTATCACAAAAATGCGGTGTATTTTTTCAATCCAGAAGACCTCCAAAAAATTGACCGGACCCCCTATGAACATGTCTGGCTTATCGTGCCAACAAATCAAGCAGAAACATGGATACAGGCACTCGCTAAATACACACTACGTCCTGATCATAACTTCCCGCTTGGATCAATTTCCCTTGGTTCATTTCCGATCAACCAAAAGTTCACGCCACTTCATTTTCCAGAAGCTGCGCCTTTTAGTAATTATTCTACTGTTTTCGAAATCGAATAAGTACCGTCCGTATGTCATTTCTCGAACCTTTTTTTCCGATTGCGAAAACTGAAAGAAGAAATTATCTCTTTGGACGAGCTCTTCTGTACGGTCTGTGTCTCTTTGTTGTTTTTTCTTGTGTCTCTCGCGTAATCTTTCCAACTATTCCTTTTTCGTTTAACTTCAATGCCCCTCAATCCGCTAAAAATACATTTCTTGAGCCACGCAACGCCACAAATCAGTCACCTATAACCAATGGTCACATCCTGGGCGGTCAAACCCTTGTCGGTAACTTTGAAAGTCCACTCACTTTTTCTGCTACTCGTGTATCATTCACCCTCTCCAAAACATTGCCAGAAGATGCTCAGTTTAAAGTTTTTCTCTCTCGTTCGTATCGTTCATTCTTCTTCCCGATCGACGAAACACCCCTTGCTTCGTTCGAACATCCTCCTCTGTACCGAGATGCGGAGGGTGTCTATTATGCTGAAACAGATGGTGTACTGAAACGTTTTGTTTCAAGCGCAGCCTATCTCTCACATTATCCCGAATCATTTGCAATTCCGCTTCCCCCGAATACCGACCAGTCCTTACCTCTTTCTTCTGACTGGATAGGTTTTCGAAACGGCAGTCTTATTTCATTCGCTGACAGCGTATTTTTGGTAACCAGTGAGAACGAAATTAGACCATTTGGCAACCCCGACATACTGCTTTCCATGGGCTACCGTTTTGATGACGTTCTTCCGGTTCACGAGGAAGAAATTGGTATCTACGAACGTGGACGAGCTCTACGATACGGAGCACCGCAATCAGACGGGACTCTCTTCCAGGATCAGGACAGCGGGGTTTATCTTCTCGTGCACAACCAAAAACTGCGACCTATCACTTCACCGGAATATCGAAAATTCATTCTCGAACAAACGACACCGATTATCGCATCTCTCTCTTCCCGAAATACGCTTCTCTCCTGTATCCCAGTCTCTTCCTGGCATCGTCCAAAAACATTCACCTGCGATATACCAAAAAACGCCCTCTCCAAAGAATTTGGAAATGCATTCCAGCTTTCTCTTAAAAACAATTCCCCTGATGCCCCTGCGGATCTCGACATGATTACCGTGTCATTAATATCTGACCAAACAAAAGATAATTTTATTCTTTTCGCAAATCAAATGTATTCACGGTTACTCATCCGGTTCGGACAAGATATATAGATTCCTATGAGATACCCTTTACTCCTTCTCCTCAAGCACCACAAAATGACCCCCGTCGCTTTTGCCATTTTTACTGAATTTCTCATACTCGCCACTCTTGGATTTCTTCTACTCTGGTCACTCGAAATACTGCTCCCGACTTTCGTATCAGCACGTATCAATCTCCCTCTCTACTTTGGCGGTATCCTGTCCCTCTTTATTTTGCACCATGCTATTTCAGTATGGCTTCCTCAAAAAATCAACTCCTTGAATCGTCCCTTGCGTTGGTTTCTCATAATATTTCTTGGATTTTTAAGTACTATTCTTCTTATCCTTTCTCTTCTCAAATTTCCAATCCCCGCCATAGTCATTATCCTTTTGTTTTGTGCTTTCCTCGGATATCTGTTTCGACGAATATTTTCTGCCGTATGAATATCGCTCTTCAGGTTGCCGATCTAGATGCCTCCCGCATTGATGGTACTCGCGTATATCTCTTAGAACTCTTAAAGCGATTCGGCGCACTCGCACCACCAGACGCACATTTTCACTTATACCATAAGAAGACATTCAACCCAGAATTGACTCCGCCATTTTTTACCAACTATACCCTGAACTCTATCCCTTTTCCAAGTCAGTGGATGCAAACCCGCTTCGCCCTTGCTATGTTTCTCTCTCGTCCTGAGAAAATATTTTTTCCCGTACAGGCAGTTCCCGTCTTTCTCCCAAAAAAATCCCACGTCACGATTACTGTCCATGATCTTGCTTTCAAAAAATACCCCGAAACTTTCACGCAGACTACTCGTCTCAAACTTAACTTCCTCCTCAATCGTGCTATTGCTCGCGCCCAACACATTATCGCTGTTTCTGAGGCAACCAAGAATGATTTATTCATCTTTTTTCCCTGGCTCCCACAAAACAGAGTCCATGTCATCCATCACGGATTCAATCGTGAACGCTTTGAAACACGAGTCCTGAAACAAAAAAAAGATTCTCTTCTCAACACCTATGGTCTTCATGATCAATCCTATATTCTCTATGTCGGGGCGCTCCAACCTCGCAAAAACCTTGTCCGTCTCATCGAAGCCTTCGCTCTCTTAAAACAAGATACCCCAAGTGCCAAACTTGTTCTCGCTGGCGAGCGGGCTTGGTTATCCCAGGAGATTTTTGTAGCCAAAGAACGATCTCCCTATCGTGATGATATTTTTATCCTCGGACAAATTCCTTCTGCTCATCTTCCCGCTCTCTATCAGGGTGCTCGTTGTTTTGCTTTTCCCTCACTCTACGAAGGATTCGGGCTGCCCATTCTTGAAGCCTTTGCTTCTGGAGTTCCAGTTCTTACCGCCAACAATTCTAGCCTTCCTGAGGTCGCAGGAGAAGCGGCATTATTTACAGATGCCTTCGACACCCAAATGATTGCCGCACAGCTCACTCGGCTCTGGAAAGACGAAGTCCTCCGACAATCACTCATCAGGAAGGGCGAAGAACGTTTGAAAAAATTCTCTTGGGATACCTGCGCGCAAGAAACCCTCTCCCTTATTCTTGAACGCGAATATCACGCTTGAGCTCCTTGCTTCTGCATCCGCAAAAGTTCAAGAGGTGGGGTAAATCGCATATTCTCTTCTAATACCTCAAAATTTTCAATCACATAACCTCTTCCACGAAAAAATTCCACAGCTTCCGAGATCACACGCTCTGGCGCGCTTGCTCCAGCGCTTATCCCGATAACCTCACTCCGAAGAAACCATGATTCATCAACCATGGAGACATCATCAACTAGGTATGATTCAGCTCCTGCCATTTGTGCCGTTTCCATTAACCGCCGTGAATTTGAAGAATTCTGTGACCCAAAAATAATCACCAACCGTGCCTGTTCGGCAAGTGCTTTCACCGCGGCCTGGCGATTCGTCGTAGCAAAACAAATATCCTGAAGTGGCGGAGCGATAATCTGCGGATACTTTCTCTTGAGAGCCTCTATAACTCCCCCTGTTTCATCAATCGAAAGCGTCGTCTGCGTCAAATACACTAGTTTTTCTGGATTGCCAATAGCCAGTCTATCCACATCAAAGATAGTTTCAATAATTGGAATATGGACTTCCGGAGCCTCTCCTAAGACACCGGTTCCTTCAATATGCCCATGGTGTCCGATATAGAGCACCTGATATCCATCCTTCAAATAACGAAGAAGCTCGAGATGCACTTTCGTCACCAAAGGACAAGTTGCGTCAATCAGCGTAATACGACGCGCTTTCGCCTCTTCGTAATGCGCGCGTGGTGAACCATGCGCCGAAAAAACAACCACTGATCCTTCCGGAACCTCTGTAAGCGTCTCGATTGTTATAGCCCCTTTCCGCTCGAGGTCAGCTACGACGTGCTTATTATGCACAATTTCATGCTTCACATACACGGGGGATCCACATATTTGCAGGGTCTCCTCAACCGCTGAAACCGCCCGTGCTACTCCCGCACAGAATCCTCGTGGTGAAGCGAGGAGTATCTTTTTTTGTCCCATGATGGCCATATTCAATCTTTAATCACCGTTCCAACAAACGGTTGTCCATTCAGTGAATGAGAAAGATTCACCAAATTCTGGCCATTCAAAATAATAACCTCCATATTTTCCTCCTGAGCCAACCGAGCAGCGATTGGATCAAAAGGAGCATTCATGCCCGGATCCCAATCATCCCCCACCAATGTGCGAAATTCTTTCCAATTCATATTCTTGAATGGTTTAGCTTCCGAAAACTGTCGAGGATCCTTATCATACACATAGTCAATATTCGACAGGTTGATGATTTTCTTTGCGCCGAGATACTTCCCAAGCAAAACTGCATCGAAATCTGTCGAATGTCCCGGCCGCCATCCTCCGGCAACCAAGATCGGTTCTTTAGCTCCATAGAAATCCTCCAAATCATGTGGGCTCGTATTAATACGCGGGTGAGCATGGGCACGAAAAACCGTACGGATGAAATGCGCATTCATACGCGTAGCATGAATACCCAGCCAATCCTTGTCGTCATCCGTAATACGACTCACATTACCCGCTGCTTCGATATAACGACGAGCAGTTTTTCCTCCTCCCGTAATCAAAATAAACTGTTTCCCTGCTTTCACCTCACTGACAATGAGTTTTTTGAAAGCTTTTACAAAATCAGTATCAATAGTATCTGGTACCAGAAGCGATCCTCCGAGAGAAATCACAATACGCGTTGGGAGTGCGGACATACGGTTACGAAATAAGAAAAAATTATTTATCGCTTCTGAAAATACCTCACAAGTGCATCAAGAGAAACTCGTTCTACCAGACCATTGTCTCGTCGTTTAATTTCAACTTCACCATTCTCAATCGTTTTCTTCCCCATGATAACTTGATACGGAATACCAATGAGATCGCTCTCAGCAAATTTTTCTCCAGCTGAAGCATCACGATCATCATACAACGTATCAATACCAGCTGCCATAAACTCCTGGTAAATGATATCAGCTCGTTCATTTTGCCCTAAAGAAAGGAGGTGTACCCGAAATGGTGCAACCGATTCTGGCCACATAATCCCCTTCTCATCTGATAATGTTTCAACAATAGTTCCCATCACCCTGCCCGGTCCAATACCATAGCAACCCATAAACGCAGATTGTTCTTGTCCATTTTCATCACGATACTTCAACCCAAGAGGATCGGAAAAACGGGTCCCGAGTGTGAAAATATTACCAACCTCAATAGATTTCTTCTCAACGAGTCTCTCACGTTCTATTCCCAGGTCAGCCAACACTTCATCCGAAAGCACTTCTTTGTTCAATGACTGACCACTCGCTTCATCCACGTATATCAAATCTTCACCCGCTTCACTGACAGTCTGAAATTCTTCCGAGTACTTACTGAAAATCCCTCCCGAAGCAAACGTTGCATACGTCAACTTCCCAAGACCTACACGTTCGAAAATACGCATATAAGCAGCACGAACAGAGGCGTATAATACAGCATGCTCCTCTTCCGTTCGTGCAAAAGAATAGAGATCCTTCATAATAAACTCTCGCACCCGCATAATGCCTGATTTTGCTCGCATCTCATTGCGAAACTTCGTTTGAAACTGATAGGCAAGTAATGGCAAATCACGATAGGAATTTACATACTGCGCCACAAGACGAGTCATTGGCTCTTCATGAGTCGATCCAAGTCCAAGCTCAGTTCCATTCTTTAAACTAGTCTTAAACCAGACATCCACCTTCCGATCATCCCAACGATCCGTTTTCTCCCACAATGACTTTTCCTGAAGCGCGGTTAATGTCAGTTCCTGTCCTCCAATTGCATCCATTTCTTCACGAATGACACCAATCACTCGATTCAGCACCCGTAATCCAAGGGGAAGGAACGAATAAACACCGGCCATTTCCTTATGTATGAAACCAGCCCGAATCAGTAATTGAGCATTCTTGGAGACCTCATCTTTGGGCACCTGTCGAGAAACCCGAGTAAACAATTGTGACTGACGCATAGGGTATCAGTTAGCATATCTTTCCCCATCTTACGCCACCAATCCGGCTTGGTCAAACCGTATATCCCATTTTTGTGGAATAAAAAAAGACCCACAAGAAGGAATCAGAGAAAAGTGAATTTCTCTCCTCTACCCCTTGTGGGCTCTCAACTGCTACGTCATTTCACAAAAGAGGCAGCCCTTTCTTCTTTCTCTTTCCTCTGCCTGTTCAGTTCCAACGCATAACATGCCTCGGTCGAGGTGATTATCCTTCTCGTTCTCTCTCCAAGTACCACATCAAAAAAACATACTGCTTCTGCAAACAGCACCGGGGCTGGCTTCTGAACGGAAGCTATTGCCCGAGTGAATTCACGAGCAAAAACACCCGAGTTTCTTGCTTTCCGGATATACGTCCGCAGGACATTCCGCACTGAAGTCGAGACCAAAAGCCCCGTAAAAAATTGTTTTTCATTCTTCGCCGAGAGACATCCCGGAGTCAAGACCAAAACGTCCTCCCGTAAATTTGATGGGGTAGGCGGCTGAGCACCCTCGTAGTACACCACCCTGGCACATCGGAATCCTAGTGCTGGTCTCCCGAACATTCGAATCAACCACAAAGCAAGGAACACTTCTATCGAGGGTTCCTTGTACGAAACGAGAATAGACTTCACGGGAACCCCTTTTGTGAAAAATATTGTTAAAAAGCGAAAACCTATTCTAACACATATTTCAATATATTGCAATACCTAGAAGGTTCCACCAGAAAAATCCGGGAATAATGCTTCATCTTAGGCTTTCCAATCGAATTCACTTCAAGAAATATCACACAAAAAGTCCGCGAATCTTATCAAGAATCTGAAATTGCGAAATGTCGCGAATAGTCACCAAAAGCATCAAGCCGAGCAATAACATAAAACCAATCTGATGGATACGCCCTTCTACAAGATGTGAAACCGGCTTCCCTCCACGGAGTTTTTCAATCAAGATAAAAAAGATGCGTCCTCCGTCCAACGCGGGAATAGGAAGGATATTAAAAATACCCAGATTAATCGAGAGGAGCGCTCCAAACCACAGGAGATACGAAAATCCCATCTCTGTCATTTGCTTCGTCAGATACACAATACCGACTGGTCCAGTAACATCAAGAGGCACACTCTCCCCTCCCCCAAACAACGACCCGATCATTTTTCCTAAATACGCAAAGATAGTACCGGTTACCTGTACCGTTGTCCTTCCTCCCTCAAAAAGAGCCGTGTACCAAGGGTAGGTGATGAGCGCCGTTTCAGCCAATGAAATCCCCAAGGCGCCCTCAGTTTTCGGATACTCCATACGCGGCACACCTTGTATGGTCAGAGCAGTCTCTCCCCGATGAATCACCAAAGAAAACTCCTGCCCCTTCTTGGCCGCTATACCCTGAATTGCCTCATCCGTAGTGGTGATAAGGACACCATCAATAGAAATAATCTCATCAAGCGGACGGAGACCCATCTCTGCAGCTGGTGTCTCTGGCTTTACTTCCAAAATTTGTACCTTCTGATCGGGATACTTGCCACGCTCATCTGGATCAATGGGCTGAGGCAGCCCTACCATATAAACCAAAGAAATCAACACCCATGCCAACACAAAGTTCATCACCACACCAGCGCCCAATATCTTGATACGCGGCCACGCAGTCTGTCTCGCGAAACTATCAGCATCATGCGCATTCTCTCCTCCCTCACCTTTGATCTTCACAAACCCCCCAAGCGGAATCCAGTTCAGTGAATAAATAGTATGTGGACTTTCTACCTCCTTATCACCCCAAATGATGTCGTATTTTCCGGTTACGTCATTTTTCACTATTCCAATCAAACGAGGCGGAAAACCAAAACCAAACTCATCTGCTTTCACTCCATTACGTCGCGCCACAAGGAAATGACCAAGTTCATGCACTAATACCAAAACTCCCAGAATAAGAGCAAAAATCAAAATCGCAAAAATCAAAATCGTCAGCATAATACACATCTCTCAATAAAATTACTCAACATCTACACCGTCATAATATCCTTTTCTTTTTCCTTTCGGATAGTTTCTATTTTCGCATTATACTCATCAACCACTTTCTGTAACTCATCTCTACCAATAAATTTATCGTCCTCGGCAATCTCACCCGTTTTCTCCATTTCCTGGATTTCCTTCCAGATATCCTCGCGTGTTGTCCGTATACTGATACGTGAATCCTCTGCCCGATTATTCAAAGATTTCACAAATTCACGTCGTCGTTCCTCAGTTAACTGAGGAAGTATCAATCGAATAGTTCTCCCGTCATTTCCCGGATTTAATCCAAGATCAGATTCTCGGATAGCAGATTCAATCGCCTGCACTGCTCCCTGATCCCATGGCTGTATGAGAATTTGCCGTGCTTCAGGAATAGTGACACTGGCTATCTGCCGAATAGGCGTTCGAGTCCCATAATAATCCACCAAAATCCCCTCTACCAAGGCTGGATGTGCCCTTCCGCTTCTAATCTGAGCCGCTGCTTCAATAAAGTGTTCAATAGCTTGTTCAAATTTTGCTTTCCCCGCTTCAATCAGTGCCTTCACCATATATCGTGAATGTAAATATATTACGCGACATTATTTAAACTTCCGTAGTCCAAAATACAGAATAGCAGAATTTCCAGGTTCGTACAGAATAATACTCACACCCCGATCAATACCTAATTCCGTCACAGACCAACGCTGTCCACCATCTGTCGAGCGGTAGAATGCTGCCCCCGAAGAAAAAACAATCTCATTCGCATTCTCCTGACTAATAGCTACCGCGCGAATCGGATAGCGTTTAGCACTCTCTAGAATCGAGAGAGGATACCAGGTCAGACCAAAGTCGGGACTTCGCAGGAGCCCGTCCGAAAGAGTACCCGCGTATAAGATACTCGGCGCTTGAGGATCAGCGTTCAGTGATACAGGACTCGTCAGGGTTACCCCGACCTTCTCTGAAGTTTTTTCGAGAACTTTCTTTGCATCAACCCAGGTTAGCCCGGCATCCTGAGAAGCGATCACGTCTTTTTGAAACACGAGCAAGGACACTGATTCTGGTATTTTTTTACCAAGCAAAATTTTGGTCACCGGACCTTTTGCCTCATAAATATTCTTCCACTGCTCTCCTCCATCGATACTTTTTATCACCCCGCCCTTATCAGTTGCTGCATACAAAATACGTGGGTCCAGAGCATGCATGGCTAGTGACGAAATAACCGTTCCTGGTCCCGGTTCCACATATATTTCTTTCCAGTTCTCTCCTCCATCTTCAGTTCGATAAATCTTCCCAGTGCCTCCATACACTCCCGTTGCAAAAATTCGACGAGAATCAGCAACATCAACTACTATGCCATACACTTTCTCTGGTGGAAAGTTCATCTTTTCCCAACGTTCCGCACCATCTTGAGTGCGAAATATCCCATCATCAACAGTCCCAATATACATTGTTTGTGGATTCTGAGGGTCTATAGTCCACGACAAAATATCTGCCGAAGAAATACGCAGTTTCTCGCTCACGGTTACCTTGGGAACAAATGATTTTCCCGAATCAAAACTCTTATATAAACTTCCGGAAGCAGGCGCGCCCAATCCTGATGTAGTATTGTCCTTACTCTTCGGAACAATACTGCAGCCTGACAAAAACAGACCCACACTGATTACTATACTTATTTGTTTGAGCATAGAACGCTTCGCTTAATCAATACAAAAAAATATTCCTCGTCTCTTGCATCCTTGATGACAACTCGCTCTCCTTCACGGAAGTCGCAAGTATAAAAAATGCCTACTTAATAATCAGCTCCCTATCTCTCCTAATTAGGTATAGTATACCACAGTCGCCATAGTCCCTGTTGACGCATAGACAAAAAACCAGTAGAATTCCTTTGTTTTGGAATTGACGCCGGGTGCGTAGCTCAGTCGGTAGAGCAGTGGCCTTTTAAGCCAACGGTCGTGGGTTCGATCCCCCCCGCACCCACCATTCCGAATTTGGTACAGAAGTTGCCTCGGGGCTTCGCCCCTCGGCATTGGTTTCCGCCAAGAAATTCCAAGGGGTTTTGAATTCCGCCAAAAGAATTCCCGCCGAAATTCGGCGGTTCGAGCCGATGGAAACAAGAAAATCTCTCATCCGTGAGGGATTTTCTTGTTTATAGAGATTTACGGCTTGGTTGGCTTCAATAATCCAGTTTCTCATGAGTTCGAGCCAATGATTACCTTTTCGTTCAAAATCCGATAATTTCTCCTCAATAGTTTTCTTTTCCGCCATTAAAATATTTTTTCGCTCTTGATATTCACCGAGTTCTAACGCCTCAGATAAATATGCGTCAGTTAGTCGTTCCAACTTTTCTTTAATGGCGGAAATATTATTGCGGAGATTTTGAACGAAAAGGTCTGATGTGTGGCGGGATTCCATATTTTCATTTTCTAATTTTTCTAAAAACTTTTCCCGCCACTCATCGGGCAAAGAAACTTTTTGACAAAGATTTTTCACTTGTTCAGTCAAAATTTCCTCCCGTAAAAAGCGATTTTCAGTACAAGAAATAGTTTTGCTCTTGTGGGTGCAACGATAATATACAAATTTCAAACCACTTTTTTTGATATGTCTTTCGGCGGTTATGGCATAGCCACAAATTCCACAAGTAGCAAAACCTAAATACTGAAAATTTTTTGCTCCTCGCTTTTTGCGGGGCTTTCCATTTTGAACAAGTGCAATCTGTATTTTGTCAAAAAGTTTCTTTGAAATCATTGGCTTATGCGAACCTTGATGCACTTCACCTCGGTAGGAAAAATAACCATAGTAAAAAGGATTTTTCAAAATATGTTCTACCGAGGCGAGTGCGAGAGATTTACCACTTCGGGAGCCAACCAAGCCTAGAGAAAACATTTTGCGTTGAATTGCCGTAAGCGTATATTCGCCAGTAGCAAAAAGCTCCAATACTTCTTTTACTTTATTAAAAGTTTTTTTATCAGGTTCAATCGTTCGCAAACGAGGTTCGTTAAAATAACCGATTGGAGCTTTTGCCGATAATTCACCACGGCGAATTTTTTGCCGAATACCACGCAAAATGTTTTCTCTTAAATTGTCGGTGTAATATTTTGCTTGTCCGAAGGCGACACTCAACATAAATTTCCCTTGTGGTGTCGCTTCAAACCAAAATGTCGGAAATTTTAGCGCAAGAATTTTTAAAGTATCTACAAAATAAATAATCTTGCCACCGTCAATCGAATTTCTCGCTAAACGGTCTGGATTCCACGCTAAAATTCCCGAGGCAGAACCTTTTTCAATTTCGCCAAGCATTTCGTTGAATACTTCACGACCAGGCTCCTTTGCCGTCTTGCTCTCGTAATACTCACGAACGATAAATAAACCCTGTTGCTTGGCGTATTCCCGAAGCTCCGTCACTTGCGCCTCAATACTCAAAACTTGGCGTTCTTCATCTTCGCTCGATTTTCTACAATATATAAAATATTTGATCATAGCTTCGGGAATTAAATTGATAAAAGGTTTTACATTACACCGACAATTTCTAAATCTCTATTCATCGTCTCTTGTGCCTTTGGCACAATCCAAACTTTGTTTGGGAACCGCCGAATTTCGGCGGGAATTCTTTTGGCGGAATTCAAAACCCCTTGGAATTTCTTGGCGGAAACCAATGCCGAGGGGCGAAGCCCCGAGGCAACTTCTGTACCAAATTCGGAATGGTGGTGTTTGTTTGAAAAAGTCAGAACCCATTTTGCAGAAAATCCCAACGAATGAAATGGGAACAATGCGGACGAGGCAGGGCAAACTATTTTTCTGGGGTTTTGGATTTGCCCTGCCTCGGCTGATTTCCCGCCCGCAGGAGGGGTCTGGGGAGGAATGCGGGCGGGTTTTTGAACCTTTCCTTTTTCGCTTCCGAATTTCGTGCCAGTTGAAAACTGGCGCACCACTTTTTTTACATCTTTAATCTATCAGAAAACGGCAAAAAATTAAAGTCGGATTTCCTTTTCTAACCACGGGATTTTTTCATTCTTTCGTTTCCAAAACAAATCTTCCCAAATGTAGTGGACGGCGAGCTGTTTGTATTTTCCAAATCTCTCGAAATGTTTCAAAATTTTTTTGACTGGCACCGGATTTTCAGGATCGCGGTCAAAAAATAATTTTGAGTATATTTTCTGTTCCCACGGCGAAACATGATTGAAAAAATCCCAGTGGTGGAAAACATCAAAAAGTAAATACCAAACCGTTGCAGGCCCGACTCCGTAAAGTTTTAGTAATTCCGTCATTTGTGTTTCTCGGTCTTTAGCTCGCAACTCTGTTTCGTTGATTAGTCCTTGCAAAAAATAGTCGTCAATTTTCTTGATTGATTTTGCTCGATATCCTACTTTTAATGCCCGCAACTCATCTTCACTTACTTTTTGAAGTTTTCCCGGATTCCAAAAGCACCATAATTTTTTGCCGTCAAAATCGAGCAAAGTACCGTAATTTTCCAAAAGTGCCTTGAACATTTGAACTGAACGACGCACCGAAGCGTTTTGCAAAACTACTCCGATTATCAGATATTCATACAAACAGCTCGGATGTCCTGGTCTCATCCCACGCCATTTTTTGAAAATCGGAGCAAGAATTTCGTCTTTGCTAAAAGTTTTGTAAAAATCTGTCAGGTCTAAATCAAAATTGTAAAGATATTTTATTTCCTCAATTAGAGAATTTGTTAAATTTTCCGGTAATTTTTCCTTCGCGTATATTTTGATTTCCACAAGAGGGTTTCCCGTTGTTCCTTTGTTTGAAAATTTAATGCCAAGACATTTTCCCTGCCAATTCCAAGTTTGCCAACGAATACCCGTCTCCCAAAAATTATCTCCAGAAGTAAAGTGGTCTGGTTTGTGAAAAGTTGGGTCAAAAGCAAATGGTTTTGTCGGCTCAATTTTGAAAGTTTTTTGTAATTTTAACTTGATTGCTTTTTTCATTTTTATTCAATAAATCCACCGTGGCAATGTAGCCGACAAACTACCTTGTTGTTTTTAGAAATTTCTTCAATACCCGTAAAGTTTGCCAAGTTGCCGTCAGCGTTAAAAGTATACTTCCAATCGCCATTTATAAATTCTTTCGGTCCGCGAACTGGAATGTTATCGCCAGAGCCAGACATTAAAGCGGGGCGAAGAATTGCGTCAAATAAACCTTCGCTTATTTCGTTGCTAACTGTAAAGCCGTAGTAATTCATGCCCCAAGCTGGTTCGCCGCTTTTATAAACAATTTCTTCGCCGATAAATTTTGTTGCGCCAAAATATGTGTCGTGATAAGTCAGGTCGCCTTTTTCAAAATGATAATCGCTTGAGCCGGGGCGAAGCGGAGACGCTTTTTTGACGTTTTCATCGGCGTATGTGTTCAAATTTGCTTCTCGCAAAAAAGCGTCCAAAACATCAATGGGTAAATCAGAAAAGTTTGGCAACTGATAATCTGGTGTTCCGACAGACAAGCCGTATTTAATCATTTCGTCATAGTCGGATTTTTTACTACGATCTATTTTGAAAACTTTATTTTTGAAAATAACAAAATGGTATTTATCATTTCGGTAATCAATATACCAACCATGTTCGGGGTCAAGTGCCTTGCTTAATTTCTCGGCTAAATCACCAGCATGGTTTTCTTCAACTTTAATGGTGTCCAAAGTCCACTGCGAAAGCCACGGCGTTTGATGTTCGTCTGTAACTTTTTCAACTCTCGTTGAAAGTATATTTACTTCTTTGAGAACACTTTTATCGCTCAAAGATTCTTCAATAATGTCACCTTTGTAATTGTTCATATTAATTCTTTTGGCTCAACGCCGATGGCTTTCGCCATTTTGTTAATAGTTAATAAAGACGGGTTTCGCTTCCCGCGTTCAAGCCCGCTGATATAGCTTCGGTGAACACCCAATTTTTCGGCAATATCGCCTTGCGACATTTTCTTTTTCAAGCGGGTTTCGCGGAGACGCTTCCCAAAATTTGTAATCTCGTTTTTCATAATTCTTTATCCACTTGCATTAATTTTAACAAATGTTGTATGATTGGTCTATGGAGAGCAATTATATAACAGACAAAGGGAGCAAAAATGTTGTGTGCGCATGGGTGGGTGGGGCAAACACAACTCTATTCATGGTGGTGCATTTTGCTTTGCAAAATACGAAATTCGGAAGCGAAAAAGGAAAGGTTCAAAAACCCGCCCGCATTCCTCCCCAGACCCCTCCTGCGGGCGGGAAATCAGCCGAGGCAGGGCAAATCC
>WBZQ01000222.1_pt1 | contig 50523 bp, 51 predicted proteins | sample 5204251 | NCBI WGS metagenome assembly WBZQ01 (sample SAMN12412402, study PRJNA552823) | activated sludge metagenome | isolation source: activated sludge from nitrification reactor of wastewater treatment plant... | place: USA: Virginia | collected 2017-09 | reverse complement strand
GATGCAGGCGACACGGTATGAAAGTCCGGCCTTCCCGCACCTCAACCTGGGCCGCGTCTATGAACGCCAAGGCAAGTGGAGCGAGGCGATCGATTGTTACCAACAAGCCCTCGTGCTGAACCCCGAGTACGCCTTAGCCAAGAAAGCCCTGGGGCGGCTGATCAGTTCATTGAATTAAGACGACACATCATGACCAACCAGACCATTTTAGTGGCTGTCACCGACATCTTTTTCTACACGAAGGTACGCGATGCGCTTCGTCCGCACGGCTATATCCTGGAACGGATTCGCACCCAGGACGACGTAGCAGAGAAGCTCGCATCAACCACTCCGGTCGCATTAATCGTCAATATGAACGATGTGACCATCGACCCGTACAAGGCCCTGGCAACTGTCCAGGCGACCGCCGCTAAGTCCCCGCTTCCCATTCTGGCGTTTGCCAACCACGAAGAGACGGACACCTGGCGACGCGCCAAGGAACTCGGCGTCACCAAGGTCGTGTCCCGAAACGAATTTTCGGCCCGCACAAAGGATCTCGTCGAACAACTGATTCATCCCCAGCCCTCCGCGCAAACGTGAGAGCTCGGCAACGATAGAGGATCGCGGCTCCCCATGAAACAATCACGACTCCAGACTCAGCATGAGCAGCTCGGTGCCACCTTCGCAGAATCCGCAGGATGGTCCATGCCGGCTCACTACGGCGATGCGACGGCGGAATATACCGCGGTGCGAAACGCCGTCGGGTTGTCCGACCTCTCCCACCGCGGCAAGCTGCGGGTGACCGGCGAAGACCGCATCAAGTGGCTCCAAAGTATTCTCAGCAACGACATTCTTCCGCTCCAGCCTGGACAGGGACGCTATTCCAGCTTTCTGACCCACAAAGGAAAAATGCTGGGCTATTTCCGGGTCTATATCCAGAACGACGCCGTGTGGCTCGAAGACGTGGGTGAAGTCGGTGATGCCACCTTTGCGGCGCTGCGAAAGTTTCTGCTCTACGGCACCAAAGCCAAAATGGACAACTGTGCTGACACCTGGAGCCTGCTCCTAGTCAGCGGCCCCAACGCGCCCGAGACGGTGAAGGCTGCGTTTGGCGCTGATGTCAGCGCGTTGTCCTTGCTGCACACGATGTCCGTGACTATCAATGGACAACCGGCACTGATCCTGCGCACCGAAGAAACCGGCGAACACGATTTCGAGGTGTTGCTGCCCGCAGATGCGGTGGTCCCGGCCTGGGAACAACTGCTGGCCGCCGGTGCCCCGTCCGGCATCACCGCAGTCGGCGCACAGGCACGCGAGCTCTTGCGGATCGAGGCAGGATTCCCCAAGGCCGGGCCTGACCTGAATGAAGAGATTGTCCCGCCGGAGGCGAACTTGGAAGGAAAGGCCTTCAGCCTCTCAAAGGGTTGCTATCCTGGGCAAGAAGTGGTGGCCAGGATGGATACCTATGGAAACGTCCGCCGACACTTGGTGGGACTGACCATCCAGGATGGAACGGTTCCCCCGCGCGGCTCGAAACTATTCAGTGGTGATCGGGAAGTGGGATGGGTCAGCAGCGCGGCATTTTCACCGGCACGCAACGCAGTCCTGGCATTCGGGTTTCCGCTGCGCGACTTTTCTGCGCCCAACACCGAACTGACGGTGGAAGTGGCAGGGACGCGCCGTCCGGCGATCGTCCATGCCCTTCCATTCTACGTTCGCCCCTGAAGGGGTTACTTTTCGGGATTGCGTACCGCCGTGACGGCTGATGCAAACCCGAGCACACTCTTTCGCTCTTCGTCGTCCAAGCCCAGCAAGAGGTGGGTCTCTTCCGCGTGCATCAGCCGTAGGCTCAGGAACGGTTCTTCGCGACGCTTCTCGCGGTTGTCCCACATGGCATCAATGATCTGCACCTTGTCCAACTGTCCGACCGACACCACATCATAGCGGAAGTAGGAATCGCCGATCACGATATCGAAAATGACATTGCCGGCCGTGAGCAACACCAGGTTGAACCGTCCCTGGTCCTCGTAGCCTTCCGGCAGGAACTTATTGATGTGGCATCGAGCCACCTTCCGATCGCCCAGCGCCGCACGAAACTTGAGTTGCAATGCGTCATAGTCGATCTGAAGCGCTTTTTCATCCGCATTGGTCGCGCCGACCGCCGCATCCTTCGCTTTTTCAAAAATCTCATCTGCTGACATCAACCCTGCCATAACGCCTTACTCCTTCGTTACAAGACTGTCTGCTGTAGCGGCTCTCGTCTATGCGCCGGGGCCGGACGCGGCGCGCCTGGCTCGAATCGCCCGAGCCACGCCGACCAGTGCAATCCCAGCCCACGCAAATTCCAACAACACAAACCCCACTCGCCGATCTTCGATCGCCACGATCCCCAGGAGCAACGACCCCACGATGTTGAGCGCCAGATACCCGGCGTCCAATTCACGCCAGGTGCCGGCCTGATTCAGCCCGTAGGCCAGGAGCACCATGAGCGCTCCTGCCACCGATATGACCTGCATGACCATGGATACGCTCGCACTCTCGGTCCGAAGCGGACGGGAGAACGGAGTACGGTACCTGGCTGTTTAACAGGATTGCAAGCGGAATTTCCCCCGAATGGCTGCAGGCCGGGACCGATCACAACTCACGTGACGACAGCGGACGAATGCGGGCCGCCACATTGCATTTGCGGATCGATCTCCGGCATACTTCGCGGCAAGCAGAGGGAGGCACAGATGAGCGGACACAGTTGTTTAATCGATGGTTGTCAGGCGAGAGTCTATGCGCCGGCAGGCACCCGTTCTATCTGCAAGGACCATTTTCTCGGATTTCTCACGTGGCGACGACGCCGGGGCACACAGATGTTCCGGAAATACGCGGGGCTGACGATGGAAGAGCGTGATGTGGTGGCCGCCGAATGGCTTCAAACGCTGGCGACCAAGGACCTGCCTCACCCGATTCCTGGCCTCTAACCCACTGTTCTGACTCGCGCTTTCCTGTTCTGTTCTTCCAGATTTCCCAAACAAGAACGCCGAGCCACTTCAGGGGGCCTCTCACCGGTTACGTTGAGCCGTTGGCCCGCGCCTTCGGGGCATTCGCCTTGAGCAAGTTGCGCTCCAACGCCACTCTCAACAACTGCGCGGTGTTGGATACCCGCAGCTTCTTCATCATGTTAGCGCGATGGGTATCGGCCGTTTTCATGCTGATGTTCAAGCGTGCGGCGATGCCGCGGTTCGTATGCCCTTCCCAGATCAACCGAAGAATCTCCAACTCGCGAGGCGTGACCGCCTCCGGTCTGCGCACACCGTCGTCCGATGCCGCTTCTGCCAATGGCGGATGATCAGTCTTTGACGACCGATTCCGGCTTCGGCCTGCGCCGTCCAACAGATCGTCATTCATATCAGCGAACATACATACCCTCCTCCTCAGTGACTGCACTCGCGCATGGGGCCGTTAGTTCTCCCGAACCGTTACGGGCTTGGAGGTGTCCCACAACCGCTGCAGATATCCCAGCACCGCCGTGATCGCTTGCGTGCGCGGCTGCCAGGCGCCCTGGGCATTGCTGTTCAGCTCCACCCATCCTCCCTCGACCTTCTGGCGCACGATCAATCGTTCAAACATGCCATGCGTGGCCGGTTGAATCGCCAACAGATATTCCTGCTCTTCCCGATCTTTCAGCAAAAACCCCTTCACCATCATGATCACGTCCTCCTTTTCCTGCTCGGCACCGTTTGGGAGAGCCATTTCCACCCTCATCTCCGGCGGATCAGCCACCCCCGACAACTCCCCAAGGACTTCCCCCTACCCACACCCCTTTCCATATCAAGGCTCGTGCCGAGCAAAGCAGATCCAATAAAACCCATGTTTCACAATATGTTGCGTAACTGAAACGGCAGTGAACCACCTTTCAATCCTGTGTGCCATACACACGAGGCCTGTGCCAACGGCACGTCATGAGACAGGTTGAGACGCCATCACACTGCAAGATGAGCAGTCAGAACCAGCCAATCGTCAGATTGGCAGGAGAACCATCTCACAATGAATGAGAAGAGCCGGCTAGGAATGAGGAATCACGCGGAGAGACACCGACGATGAAGAGACGAGACTATTCGGCGCAGGCACACCCTTCCAACGAACGCGTGGCAATGTAGGTGAGATTGTTGGTGTATCGTGTAAACCCTTTCCTCCGACCGTACAGCCGGAGGAGACATTGGTCGCCTTTGAGTTGAATGAAGAAGCTGTAGTCGGCGCCGGAGGGAGAGGAGACACCAAACGGGCGCGGGCCGAGGGATCCGGTGGCTAACACCACCGTCGTATTCACCGCGAGGCGATTGGCCACCTCAGGCTTTTCGCCCTCTTCCAAGAGGATAGATTCCAACTGGCCCTGCACCGTCCGATGGCACGACTCATCCGATAAGGTCGTGATCTGCGCCACCGTCGTGCACCCGGTGAGGAACAGACATGCGCATCCCATCCAGATCCAGGATTGAATAGGCTTCCGTATCTCAGAGGAGTCGGTCCGCACGGCTGAGACTAGCCCATGACGGGACTGCCGTGATGATGAATCATCAGCCATTCATCACCGATGCGCTCGAACAGATTGGTTGCAAGGACGCGCGTTTCAACCGGCTGTTCGTCCTGCCGACTGGTCAGGTGTTCGGTACAGATGACCCACCCCAAATCCCCGGCCACCTGCACTTGCACGTCGGACAGTTCAAACTTCATGGAGAAGGTATTGTTGAAGATGAGGACCCACGAGTCCCGCACAGCCGGCCAGTCGCTGCGAAGGCTCCAACCGGGATGAATGCAGGTCACATACTCGAGGTGTGCCCACACTTTGTCCATCTGGAGCATGTCCAGACTTTCAAAGGCGGCATAAAAGGCGAGATTGGCACGGGTGATTTCTTCGATGCGTTGTTCGACCACGGCTCACTCCGGCGACGGTGCGGCATTGTACTGCAAACACCGCCGCCGGTGCGAGCCTCAATTACGTGGTGAGGGGGCGGACTCGCGGGGGGCACTGCACCGCCAAGAGTGGGACTTCTCTCGAGAGTGCAGGCCGCCGCGAATCCCATTAGCCCGCATGGGTGGCGAGCAGCCCCTCTTCCAGCGCCGTCTTCAAGAGTTGCGCGATATTGGAGACCCGAAGCTTTTTCATCATGTTTGCGCGGTGGGCCTCCGCCGTTTTGATGCTGATGTGCAACTGTTCCGCGATCGTTCGGTTCGTCAACCCCGCCCAGACCAGCTGGAGAATCTCCTGCTCTCTGGGTGTCAGATCCTCGGGGCGGCGCTTGACCACCATCTGGGTCGCCGCGACGGCATCCGGTACCGGCGGGACCTCACGCAGACTGCCCTCTCGATTGAACCGCAAGACATTGTCGTTATCGTTCCACATCATGTGATCTCCTTTGGTTCTAAGCCCACACGTTCAGTTCTTAGCGAATGTGACCGGGAAACCCTGACGAAATTGGCGCAAGCCCTTGCAAGTAGGTCAACACCGCCCCGACCGCCCGGGTACGATCCGACCAGGTCCTGTGGGGCAAGTACCGCATATCGATCCAACACCCATCAATCTGCTCTTTGACCGCCGGTTGGTCGAAAAGGCCCAAGGACGACGGCGGAATCGTGACTAAGACGTCTTGTTCGGAGCCAGTTGCGAGTAAGAATCCTGCGACGTCCATCTGTCCTCTCCGTACGATGCCCTCTATCGCTACCCTTGGCACCTTTCGGTCACTGGCAATTACCAAGTCCATATATCAAGGATCGTGCCATGGCGAGTAACCGGAGAAGGATGAGGAAAAACTAGGGATTTACGCCAAGGCCGCCATCAGCCCGAAGTGCTGAGCGTCAAGGAGATGGCACAATGTGCTGTGCCACACCTGTCTCATGTGGCGAGGCGCACACCTGTTTCTTGAGCAGGATGTCGCCCAGGCCTGAATCTGACAACCGAAGGCTCAGCCACCAAGCGGCGCCTCACGGCCAACCACGCCTGACGGAGGGAGGAACGTTTGGTGGGAGATATCATGGGAGACGGTTGGGCCTACGCCGACCACAGTCAGGGGCGAAAATCCTGCGGGCTGTCCTCCGCGGCAGCCACATCATACTCAGCAAGGCGGCGATAGAACGTTCGACGGCTCATGCCCAGTAGTCGAGCCGCCTCAGACCGATTCCCGCCGGTCTGCTGAAGCGCCCCCACCATGCGAGTCCGCTCATCATCTCGCTGAAGGGGCACATAGGTCCCCTTCGGCTCGGGGTGCCGGATTTCCGGCGGGAGATCTCCTACCTGTACCACGGTCCCCTTACAATGAATGAGCGCCGATTCCACCGCACTCTTGAGTTCCCGGACATTGCCTGGCCAGGGATACGCAGTCAGGACTTGTAATGCGTCAGGGCTGACCTGGAGCACAGACTTTTCCATCACGGAGCGAAATTGCCCAAGAAAGGCATGGACCAACAACGGGATATCCGTCGGCCGGTCACGGAGGGGAGCCAAGTGGAGCCGGGCGACTTTGATGCGGTACAACAGATCCCTACGGAAGGTCCCCCGTTCCACATCGTCCGCAAGATTGTGGTGCGTCGCCACGACCAAACGGACATCCACCTTCCGCGGCTTGGATTCTCCCAGCCGCGTCACTTCCCGCTCCTGCAACACGCGCAAGAGACTCGTCTGGACGGCAGGAGAAATATCTCCAATTTCATCCAGAAACAGCGTTCCTCCGTGCGCGGCCTCAAAAACGCCTTCCTGATTATCGATCGCACCGGTGAAGGCACCCTTCTTATGCCCAAACAACTGACTGCCGAGAATTGAATCGGTAAACCCTGCACAATTGACCGCCAAGAATGTCTGCGAGGCGCGACGGCTGGCGAGATGGATCGCCCGGGCGACCAACTCCTTCCCTGTGCCGGTTTCTCCCTCAATCAACACGGTCGCATCCACCGCCGCAATCTTTTGAATGTCCTCATAGAGGACCACCATGGACGGGCTTCGGCCGATCAAGTCATGGAACTTCCCGTGATCCGCCAATTGTGACTGGAGCGCTTGTGCCTGATCCTCTGCGGCAAAGCGCCGCCGGACGCTCTCCACCCATTGCTCCGCAATCGCCAGGCGCAGTTTCAAGAACTCGACACCAACAGGTTTGACGAGATAGTCATTGACGCCCGCCTGCAGCGCCGTTCGCAAGGCATCGGGCGAATCGTGCGCCGTGATCATCACAATCACGCAACGGTCGCCGCCCGGGCTGGATCGGATGGCGCGGCAGAGTTGCAATCCATCCATGCCACCGCCGCGCAATTCCCAATCGAGCAACACCAGTTCAAACGCCCGCCGGCCGTAGGCCTCCCATGCCGACTCACCATCCCCACAGGCCGTCACCTCGTGCCCGCGCGCGTCAATCACCTGTTCAAACAGGCGCCGAATGTCGATGTGATCCTCCACCAATAGCACGCGCATGATTACCCTTCTCCCTCTCTACACATAGACCAGCTGGAGACGATCCAAATAGCGGGTGCACGCGTCCAGCGTCTCCCGCACAGCCGTTCCGTCGCTGCGCTCCGCCGCCGCCTCAAGGGCTCGTCCATAGGCACTGATGGCATCGAGTCCGTAGGTCCCTCCGGCCCCCTTCAACCCATGGCCGATTTCTCGCACCCGCGCATAATCTTCTCGTCCCACCGCCTCCGCGAGCTGGAGGAGATCCTGGCGCCGATGCTCCAAGAACCCGGGCATGAGCGACTCGAACTCTCCACTGATCTGCAGCACAACAGGCGCCGAAGATGCGTCAGACACCGACGACGGCGGCGAAGACGCCGTCTGGTAATACAACTGGATCGCTTCCAGCAATCGGGCCTTGCGAATCGGTTTTGTGAGATGGGCCGTGCATCCCGCCTCCAGACTGCGCTGCACCTCGCCCTGGAGCGCATTCGCCGTAAGGGCCAGAATAGGAACGGGAGAACGCCCCTGCGCCCGTTCCCACGCGCGAATGGCCTTTGTCGCCGCGTAGCCATCCATGACAGGCATTTGAATATCCATCAGCACCAAATCGTACGATCCCCGCATACACATCTCGACCGCCAGCTGGCCGTTGGCTGCGGTCTCAATACGATGGGGCGTCGTCTTGAAATAGAATTCCATCATCCGGCGATTGTCCACGAAGTCTTCGGCCAACAGAATCGAGAGCCCCGAGGTGACATTCACCGGTTCTGGGCCTTGCGACGGGGCCGCAGGCAGGCCCAGCTGCTCGTCCGCCAGGGCCGCCTTGCCGATCACCGCCATCATGGCGTTGAACAAATCCGATCGTCGGAACGGTTTGGTGAGGTAGCGCACCACGCCAACTTCCCGCGCACGAGCCTGATCACCGGCCCGCCGTTCCGATGTCAGCATGATGAGAGACACTCCCGCCAGCACGGGTGCGCGCACGATCAACTCCGCGACCTCCCAGCCGCTGAGTTTGGGCATACGCACATCGAGAATGGCGAGGCGATAGGGCACGCCAGCCTTAGCTGCACGGCGCAATTCCTCCAAGGCTTCTTCACCACCCGACGCCTCGGCAGCAGGAATCCCCCACCCGGTCAGCGTTTCCCGCACAATCAGGCGATTGGTGGCATTGTCATCCACGACCAAGGTGCGCAACCCCGCCAATTGCTCCCACTGTGCGTGTGGAACGGTCGGGGCCGTTTGAAGATGAACGGCAAACTTGGCGTTGAAGCTGAACGTGCTCCCCTTGCCGACTTCGCTGTCCACCCACAACTTGCCGCCCATTCGCTCAACCAAACGCCTGGAGATCGTGAGCCCAAGCCCGGTCCCGCTGTAGGGCCGGGTCATCGAGGAGTCGACCTGCGTGAATCGTTCGAAAATGATGGCCAGTTTGTCCGCCGGGATTCCAATACCGGTATCCCGCACGGTAAACAACACATTCCCGGGCCCCTCGGTTTGCAGGTCGCGCTCCACCCGCAACACGACCTCTCCCTGATCCGTAAATTTGATGGCATTACCCAGAAGATTCAGTAGCACCTGCCGCAGTCGATTCGGGTCTCCGACCAGCGACGTCGGCACGTCGGGCTGAATCTGGTAGGCCAATTCCAGATTCTTCTCGGCGGCGCGAACAGCCACTAGCTCAGCCGCGCGTTGCACCAAGTCGTTGAGATCAAAATCGACGAGGTCCAAGTCCAAATGGCCGGCTTCGATTTTGGACAGGTCGAGCACATCATTGATCAGACTCAACAGGTTGCTTCCGGCATCTCGAAAAATCTGCACATACTCCCGCTGGTCTTCATTCAGCGGTGTCTCCGACAAGAGATCCGCCATACCGACGATGGCGTTCATCGGGGTTCTGATTTCATGGCTCATGGTGGCAAGAAAATCGCTTTTGGCCCGATTGGCGAACTCGGCCGCTTCCTTGGCCATCACCAGCGCCTTCTCCGCTTCCCGCCGTTGCTTCGCCTCATACGCCAACGTCACGAGATTGCCAATAGATGTGACAAACTGGGTCTCCTCGCTGGTCCAGACATGCGGCACACCGGTCCGTTCGTGACAGACCACGCCGGCCAGCCGGCCGCCGAAAAAAATCGGCACGTCCAAGAGAGACACAATACCCAACGGCTGGAGATAGGCGTGCAGCAATTCGGATGTACGGGGATCTCGGTCGACATCATGGGCATCGACGATCTGCTCCCGACGCAGTTCGGCAAAATAGTGGGGGCACTGCGCGACATCAAGTCGCTGGCCGCGTGAGTGTTGCGCGGCATGACGCTCATATAACTCCGCACATGCCAGCATCGCCCCGCTTTGGTCAAGCAACCAGACACTCGCGCGATCGACGGCCAATGCCTCTGCAGATGTCCGCATCAACTCTCCGAGGGCCGACTGCCAGTCCCCCGACCCGATATGCTGGCTTTTGGTCAGGCGCATCAGCGCATGTTGATGTGCCTGGAGTACCGCCTGACTCTGTCGTAAGGCCGCTTCCGCCTCTGTTCGCCTGGTAATGTCCAGCACGAGGGTCAACAGGCAGTTCTCCCTGCCAATGCAGACCGGCTCGACGTTGAAGAGCCCATGCCGCACGTCTCCGGATTTCGTCCGAAATTTCTTCTCCAGGTGCCGGAGGAACCCGTCCCGACGAAGGGTCTCGGCCAGCTGTCGACGGTCGTCCGGATTGACCCAGATACCGATGTCCAGCGAGGACATGCCAATGAGTTCTTCACGGCTGAAGCCCGACACCCGCACGAAGGCGTCGTTGACGTCGAGCACCCGGCCGTCCTCCAGCCGACTAATAGTCATTCCGGCCGGGCTGCTCTGAAAGGCTTTGAAGAACCGCTCTTCACTTTCACGCAAGGCCTGCTCAACCCGTTTCCGCTCCGTGATATCGCGGGCCACCACTTGGAAGCCACTCACGGTTTCCGCCTCGACCAACAGTTGGGCATGCTGCCCCAGCCACACTTCGCGCCCATCTTTTGTCGAAACCGGCACCTCATAGACGGTTCGCGGCATTTTTCTCACAAACTGCCGCCCATAAAATCGCTCCGCTTGCGCGCGCCGATCCGGCTGGACAATTTCCAGATAGTGGCGGCCCAGCAATTCTTCCGGCAAATACCCCAGGATACGGAGAGAGGTCGGATTACAGTAGGTAATCCGTCCAGCCGCATCCGTCCGATAGATGATATCGCCGGCCTGTTCAACCAATTCCCGATATCGCTCCTCACTCGCGCGATGGGCGGCCTCTGCCTGAGTTCTCGTCGTGACATCAAGATGGATACCCATCATCCGAATCATGCGCCCCTGGTCGTCGCACGATCCGGACCCGAGGGAGGAAATCCAACGGTAGGACCCGTCCTGATGCTGAAGCCGATGATCCAGGCGAAACTGGCTGGTATCCCCCTCCCGAAACAGTGTGACCGCGGCCAAGGCACGGGAACGATCATCGGGATGGAGTCGATGCTCCCAGGCCGCCATCGTGGGCTCGATTTCTGACTCTCTACAGCCAAGTTGTCCCTTCCAACGCGAGGAGTAATACGCGGTCCCGGTTACCAAATCCCACTCCCACACTCCGACATCCGCCCCTTCCGCAGCCAATTCAAATCGTTGACGGCTCTCACGCAATGCCGCCTCAATCTGTTGCTGATCCAGCAATTGCTGAGTGAGCCGGCTGTTCACGGCCGTCAAACTTTGCGTCTGCTCGGCCACCCGTCGTTCGAGAGTGTTATTCGCCGCACGCAAGGCCGCTTCGGCATCGCGACGTTGCGACAGGAGGAAGGCCACACCCCAGACCAACGCCACCCCCAACGTCCGGTTGAAGAGAGCCGTGCGGATGTCGACACCGGCGGGCGCGAGATAGGCGCCCAAGCCAAGGAGGAGTGAGCAGAGCGTGGCATATCGCAGCGGTGCGGCGAGCGACACAAGTCGTGAACAGAGCCACAGGGGAAGCAGGTAGAGCAACCAACCGACGTGGCCGAGAGGAATGGCCACATCCAACGCAAACACTGCGGCAGTCATCAGACCAATCACGGCCAGCATGATCGTTCGTCTCCTCGCCTCTCAGGGCGAATGACCGATGCGCAAGTCTATTGTCAGTGAAACACCGATAAGATACGCGGATGTGTTAGGGAGGTAAACCCCGGCAATCGGCCCTAATACGGCCCTACTGGAAGGGAGGCAGAATGGGGTGTATTGGTCAACCGTCGACACAAGGCATCAGTGCCTGCTTGCCATAACAGCGCAAAAATCGGTGAAGAAAGTGGCCTGAGTGGTTCCGGTCGGGGTTGAGCGGGGAGATGAGGCGCGGGAGCATGATGGCTCTACACTCATTGGGACGTTTTTTCAACCTTCCAGCTGTGATCGACGAACATTCCCTTTCCACGCCAGCCTTCGTGCGGGTAGGTTCTTCCAGTCCCGTAATAATCTCCGTCCAACACTTGCAATTCAGCCGCATACTGGACCCAATCATGCGTGATGCTGTTGTTTTCAATTGCGACATGGAGAAAGTAGCGTCCACCGCACAGCGGCAGGTGAGGCACATGAAAATCCACATACCCGCTTCCCTCGAGATCCAGCGGCGTTCTACTCACGAGATCCGTGGAGAGAATGCAGGATGTGCGCTCGTCCCTATTCAAGACGACCATCACACGCATGTCTTTGAACGTTTTGCGCACATGCGCTTGATACTGTACGCGCACGACGAGATGCTGCCCGGACATCGCAGGCTGAACAGGCTGTAATTTCTCGTCGAGGAACGTGATAGCCTGAACCATGAGCTCGCCTTTGGTATAGCGGTCGGTGCGATCGGCCAGGGACGTCCCGCTGCCCGCGAACGCTTCGCTCATGTACTGCTCAATGATCTGCTGCGGCTGACCATTTCCCACGACACGCCCTTGGCGCAGGAGAATCGCTCTCTGGCACAAGCTGGCTACCGCCGGTAAATCATGACTGACGAGAATGACCGTACGCCCATCACGGCGAACCTCATCCATTTTTCCCAAACACTTCTTTTGAAATGCGCCATCGCCGACCGACAACACCTCATCCACGATCAAAATTTCTGGATCCAGATGCGCGGCCACCGAAAAAGCCAATCGCACGTACATTCCGCTGGAATACCGTTTCACGGGGGTATCAATAAATTGCTGCGTGCCGGAAAACTCTACGATTGCCTCAAACTTCTTGTCGGTCTCCGCCTTGCGCATACCCAGCATCGCCGCATTGAGGTATACGTTCTCCCGGCCCGTCAGTTCGGCATGGAATCCCGTTCCCACTTCCAACAAGGACGTCACACGTCCATACAAATCCACCTCTCCCACACTTGGTTCGGTGATACGCGACAGGATCTTCAGGAGGGTGCTCTTGCCAGCCCCGTTGTGACCGATAACCCCCAAAACCTCTCCCTCGGCCACGTCGAACGACACATCGCTCAGCGCGTGAAAGGTGCGCGAAGCCGATTCGGTCTTGGACTGTCGCCGCAGGATGGAGCGGAACGAATGCGCGATGCGATCGCGCATCGTATCGTGATTGACCGCGCCAATGGCGTATTCTTTGCTTACATGCCGCACGGATATTGCGAGGGCAGCCATTAGATTACATCCGCGAAGGTGCGCTCCATACGTTTGAAATACACAATCCCGCTCGCCAACAGGATGAGAACAATGCACACACTCGGCACAATCGTTTCAATCGACGGCGCATGCTGCCCCAGCAGACTCCACCGAAATCCTTCGACCACCCCCACAACCGGATTCAGGCTGTACAGCGTTCGCCAGCCCTCGGGGATAAGACTGATTGGGTACACAATCGGAGACGCAAACATCCAGATCTGCACAAAAAACGGAATCACGTGCCCGACATCGCGGAACTTCACGTGCAGCGCGGAGAACCAGAGACTGACTGCCAGGGCAGCAAGGAGGGCGATCAGCGCGAACAGGGGAAAGAACAGACACTGCCACCCGGGCGTAATCCCGAACCACAACATCAACGGAATGATCATCACGAGTCCGCACATCAGATCCATGGCCGGAGCGGATGCGGCTGCAAGCGGAATGATCAGACGCGGGAAGTAGACTTTACTAATCAGATGTGACTCGCCCACCAAACTCGTCCCGCTTCGGCTCGTGGCTTGAGCGATGAAGTTCCAGGGAAGCAACCCGGCATAGGCAAATAAGGGATACGGAATTCCGTCCGACGGCAACTTCGCCAACGAACTGAAAATCACGGTGAACAGGAGCATCGACATGAGGGGCTGAAATACGGCCCACCCTGCACCGATCACGGCTTGTTTGTAGCGCACTTTGGTATCCCGCCAAACCAGAAACACCAATAGTTCGCGATATTGCCAGACCGCCCGCAAATCAAGGTGGAACAGGCCTCGGCTCGGCCGAATTCGAACCGTCGGCAAACGGAGCGTCCCTCCAGCGTCCACGCTAGAAGCCGAAGCATGAGAAGAATCGCTGGTCATTGATTGGTATACCCCATAGCCCTTTAGCGAGGATTCGAGGAGATGAGATTTCCCGGAGGACCGATCCTACTCACAGCCACGCATGATAACCGAACGACGTCGGGTCTATCTATCTCGTGCGCTCTAGCCTGGCGCGACCAACGCAACGGTCTGGCCATCGATCCTGATCCCCTTGTCAGCCACCGGCACATCTCTTCCTCAACGTGCCGCAAGGGATTGCTTAAACCAAAACGTGCGCCTGGGTCGACCTACTCGAAGCAGTTCTGGTACCGTGACGAACCTGTAGCGCCCCCGCAAACGATCAAGCACCGTCTCAAGCGCGCCCAACATAGCTCCACGATCCGTCCACGATTGGTGTCCCGGGTCCTTCCCATGAGCAGGCACACCGTTGTCGAAGAGTGTATCGTGCAAAAGAACAATAGCACCTGGTTCGAGCATCTCCAAAAGATACTTGCTTATCACCTCGGAACTGCATTCGTGCCAATCGCCACTATTCAGACTCCACCCCACCACTTCGTATCCCATCGCAAATGCTTCCAGACGAGACATGACCGTCTGCTCCCCATAGGGCGGACGCATCAGACGGGTGCCGTATGGGTGTACCGCTTGCTCACATGCTCGAAGTTGGCGCTGTCGCTCCCAGCTCCACAATCCGGGAAAGGCCCGATGATCCCAGGAATGGCTCCCGATGGCATGCCCGCCATCTGCGATTTGCTTGACCAACTCCGGGCAGGCGGCTGCCGCCTGTCCGACCAAGAAAAAGGTACCCCGTGCCTGATATTTTTCGAGAAGTGCCAGGACGCGAGGGGTGCTCTCGGGATCAGGCCCATCATCGAAGGTCAATGACACCACGGGCTCGTTGGTCACAACACGACTGAGACTCCCCAATACTTTTCTGACCGAAGCAGCTACCATAGATTTCAGATTCATGGCCTTCGCTTTGCTGCTATTCGACCATCACGGGGGAGACGCCGAATCGCAAACTTCCTTTCAGAAGTCCCATTTGGCGTCCCAAGCGCCAAGCCGCCATGGTTTTCCCTTCAGGCGTACGAAGCAACTCCGGCAATCGTTTGAACAGCTGGCGCCACACCTGAACATATTTACGCCAACGCCACGCCTCCCATCTCGAAACAGCCCCGTACTTCTTATACAAATACACTTCGTACTCTGCGTATAAGGAAGCTTGGGTATAGACCCCCTTTTGACTTGCCCGAAGCCGACAATGAAGCTCGGCCTCCTGCACGAACGTCAGCGCGACACCGCGTTGCTGTATTCGCATACAGTAATCAATGTCTTCGCAGATTGGAATGGCCTCATCAAATCCGCCAACCTCATCATGCAGCGATCGATGGATACCTAGAGTTCCGGCACCGGCGTGCGGAAACGGCAAGAAGCTGAACTGTTGCAGCCCAGCTACTTGGGTGCAGCCACGTGCGACACGAAGCCAAGGATTATTCAATTTCTCAAATTCAAGACGGGAGGCCACGAAGGGGTGCGTTCTCAACGCGGCTTCCATTGCAGCTGCCCACCCTGGAGCTGGAATATCGTCTGCATCGCAGAAGAGAATGTTTTCACCCCGCGCTGCCCTCACCCCTTCGTTTCTTGCATGTGCTGCCCCGCGCCGCGCCGAAGCATTCACAAGACGAAGACTTGGGAGTCGTCCATTGTATTGGTGAATCACCCGAGCCAGATCGTCCGTCGAGCCATTGTCGGCCACAATCAGTTCCCACGGCACAGGCCATTCTTGCGCAAGCAGCGCTTGAAACGTCTCACCAATGGTCGATGCAGCATTTCGACAGGGGATGATGATGCTCAGCGTCATGGCCTCTTTCGAGCTCCAAATGTCTCGACGCCCCACCTAGGACACGGAGGCCGTACCATGACCGCTCGAAGAGGAAGGCTCTCGATTCCACTCACGGTAGAGTGAGAGCAGTCGTGTCGGGCGGAACCAATACCCTGGATCACTCAGAACAGCGTTGACAGCAACCAGCTGAGACATTCGCGGAGAGCCACGCTTCATACTGATTGCCGCTGCCGCAAGCAACTCGCCCGATAGTCGACGGAGTGCTGGTCGGTGAACCGTTGGAGTGCCGGCAACCGCTTGGGCGATCTCGTCACAGAAGGCTTTGACGGCCTGAACCGGATGCTCGGATGACGCGGCGAGACTAGAAGCAATTCGTTTCAACCAATCGACCACGATCGCTTCCGTCAAAAAAGACGGCATCGCACACAGCGATGCGAGCAAGTGTGCCCGAGTTGGCTCTAAGCCCCCACCGGCCCACCAGCGCTGATGAGCAATACTGGCACAGACCGCCGCTCTTGCCTTTTGGCGAATCTGGTCACCGTGAGCGTTTGCCGGCAAACTAACCAGCGCGGCCTCGACGATCTTGGGCAACTGTTGCTCATTGGTCCCATTGGCAATGGTGCTGTACCACAGCCCCTGCTGAGAGTATCGGCCTCGAGCCACCGGCCCACCTGACAAAAACATCCATGGCGTGCGCGCAGCAATGCGAAGCGCCATGTCGTAGTGCTCCATCCCTGCTTTACTCTCGTCAAAAAATCCCGCCTGCTCGAACAATTCCCGGCGTACAAGCCAGGTTGGGGGATGCAGAAAGTCATCTGTTCTTGTGATGAACTCTTCAAATACATTCCCGGAGGGTCCCCACTCCGGCCAGAGAAGCAGCGGCGTTTCTCCACCGGTCACGACACTCTGTCCGTAAATGACACCGATTTCCGGATGTGCCTCCAAGAGTGGCACCTGCACCATTAATTTATGAGTAAGAAATTCGTCGTCATCGTCTAACAATGCCACGTATTTTCCTGTGGCAGCTCTAATCCCCGCGTTGCGCGCTCCGGATGCACCACTGTTCTTCAAAAGTCGGATGTAGCGAATCGACGAAAACTCCGCCGCAACGTTTGGCGTGTCATCCGGGGAGCAATCATCTACGACGATAACTTCGAGGTCGAACAATTCCCCAGCCTGCTCTTGCGCTAAGGCTGAAATGATCGCCTTTCGAAGAAGCTGTGCACGCTTGTAGGTCGGAATCACCACGCTCACGAGCGGCCGCCGCGATGAGCGCTCGCCTGGCTTACTCGGATTTTGTTCCCCTAGAACAGGAACTGGCTGCTGACTCATACCAATGCACCCCTCCCTGTACCGCAAAGCCCTAGTAGCATTCTTCGAAATCCGAAGGACGGGCTTCATTTCCCGCTCTTAGGCAGCTTCTCCGCTATTTGAATCGTCTTCGCATGTTCCAAGGACACCAGTGGAGGATCTGAACACCCAAGGCACGTGACTTGCCCTAGTCGCCTGAAACATTGCACCGGAACCCGACCTCGAGCGGAATCCAGTGGGGGCGGCAAGCCGATTCTTGGACAGCATCCATAGTTCGCTGCACGGCAAGTCCATCGTAAAAGGATGCATCAACATCACTATTTAAGCTGCCTCGAAGGCAGGCATCAACAAAGCTTCTCATCATCAACTCAAGGCAGTGTGGAGTGCCATCGGAGGCCCCTTCCGGCAAGGGAATATTCGTCCATTCCGGATGCGTCGAGCGAGACACCCGCAACACATCTACCGAGCCACGACTCAACGAAGCCCGCAACGCTCCCTCTCGCCCCACCACTTCGACATATGCACGATCCCCTGAATTGGGCGTGGCTCGGCTGGCGAACAACTGCCCTTGTATACCGTCCCGGCAAGCGAACCATGCCGATGCGATATCATCAGTTTCCACCGGGGACGGCCTACCTGTAGCAAGATCGATCCGTTCCCGCGGAACCAGGAGAGTGCTGCCCGCAACTGCTTCGATAGGCCCGAGAACAAACCACACGAGATCGAACAGGTGCGACCCGACGTCGTACAGCACCCCAGCTCCGGCCTTTTCTAGCTTTTCCCGAAAACCGATTTTTGAATCCGGCCGCATTGCCTCCCAGGAGGTATGCTGGACACGAACATGATAGGGTTCACCGATATCCCCTCTCAGAAGCCTGCGCTTCAACTCTTGCACGCCATACAGATACCGGTATGTAAATGCCGTCTGATGGATTTTCCCGCTGCACTCAGCAGCTTGAACCATCTCTATTGCCTCTTGAGCATTCATGCCCAGAGGCTTTTCACAAAAGACATGCTTCCCGGTCGAGAAGGCGACCTGTGCCTGTGTTGCGTGAACAACATTCGGCGTGGCGATGGTGACCGCGTCAATATCCTTCCGAGCGCACAGCTCCTCGTAGTTAAGGGAAATTTCCGGAACGCCAAGCCGTTCGGCCATCGCGCGGGTCCGCGAGTGGTCTCGCCCGCACAACACCACCAGATCGGCCTGCGGGTGAGACTGAAGCCCCGGCACATGACAGCTCTCGGCAAATGCCCCTGTCCCGATAACCGCCAGTCGCAATTTCTTCATGGTGAAACCGAAGGGGGATGGATATTCAGATGCATCTCAATCGGCGAACGTTCAGCCGAGAATTGCACGACGCACACCTTGGGAAGTTTCGACCAACATGACATATCTAGCCATCGGGCCGAAATCAGGAATTCCCTGAGACGGGGAACTATTCTACCCGACTGCCAGGAAAAGGGCGGGAATCTTTACTCAGAGTTGAGATTCGATACTACCTAGTACTATCAATCAGTTATCTGACCGGATGAGACCCGTCCGAATGGCCAGTCGCACAAGCCCGGGTACGTCATGAATCTCGAGGCGCTCCATGAGTTGAGCGCGATGTGTCTCGACGGTCTTGACGCTCAGATCAAGGCGATGAGCGATCTCCTTTGTAGAGCTGCCTTCAGCAATCAGCTGAAGAATTTCCCGTTGCCGCCCGGTAAGTTTGTCCAAAGGCCCTGTGGGCGCATCATCCCCACGACAGTATGCATCCAAGGTGAATTTGGCCATGGCTGCCGTCAAATACGTTTTTCCCCGATAGACAGTTTTGATGGCGAGTTCCAATTCATGCCGATCCGCATCCTTGAGGAGATAACCGGATGCCCCCGCTCGTAGCGCTTCTTTCAGATACTCTTCGTTTGTATACATCGTTAGCATGATCACTTTAGCTTTCGGGCATTCCTGTCGCATGCGACTCGTGGCTTCCAGCCCGTTCATGCCTGTCATGGCAATGTCCATCAGAATAACGTCGGGTTGCAGGTCCTTGGACACCCTCACAGCCTCTAGGCCATCGCTTACTTCTCCGATCACCTGAACTCGATCCAACTTCTCCAGGAGAGCCCGAAATCCCGCACGTACCAGCGTATGATCCTCGGCAAGCAACACCCTGATCTTACTCACGACAGCGCCTCCTGAATTTTCCCCGGTACATCCCCGATCGGAAAAGACGCTCGAATCTCAGTCCCCTTCCCCGGAGTAGACTCGATCATGAACCTCCCCCCGGCGAGTTGGACCCGCTCCTCCATTCCCGACAGACCAACACTCGTGCCCGCGCTAGGCCCGCTCCGGATCGCGGCTATATCAAATCCGATTCCATTGTCCTGGATCACAAGTGTCAATTCCCCGGGAATTTGTTCAAGACGAATTTCAACCCGTTTTGCCTGCGAGTGGCGCGCAACATTGGTCAACGCTTCCTGGGTGAGCCGAAAACACGCAATCTCGATCTCCGGCGAGGGCCGGCTGGCGAGCCCGTCGGCGGAAAATTTCAATTCCCATCCCGCACGATCCGCTTGTCGCCCCGCATACCATCTGAGGGCCGGTACCAGTCCAAGCTCATCGAGCAACGATGGGCGCAAATCCAGGGCCAAGCTGCGAACTCGTTGCAGTACCTGCGCGAGTATCTCCAAACTATCGGCAATTTGACTCTCGACCGACTCGCCATTCGGCAGCGTGAGCATTTCACGCAGGTTCAGCTTGATGGCTGTGAGCGCTTGTCCGATCTCGTCATGTAAATCACGTGCAATTGCACGACGTTCTGACTCCTGAATTTCCATGAGCCGACGGGAAAGGACGCGTAATCGTTTATTGGCCTCGCGTAACGCCGTCGTGCGTTCGAGCACCCGTAACTCCAGCTCTTCATGCGCTGTCTTCAACGCCTCCTGCGTTCGCCGCTGTTCGGTCACATCGGTATTCAATTCGAGACTGCCACTGGGGGTCCCCGATGAATCGCGCAGCAACGTCCATCGACTCGACACCGTAATAGTTCGTCCCGCGCGCGTTCTATGGATCAACTCTCCCCTCCAAAACCCTTCCCGCAAAAACTCTCGCTTAATTTCCTCAAGCGGACGCGGGAAGGTCGTGCTTAAGAACTCATGGATATACGCCCCCAATGCCTCCTCCGGCGTCCACCCATACAGCCGCACCGCACCGTCATTCCAATACGTAATCGTATCACTCACCAAGTCTCGAACGAGAATGGCATCGTTAGCCAGATCGAGCAATTTTGCCTGGCGGCGAAGTAGTGCCTCCGCCTGCAGCTGCTCGCGGCGGTCCTTGACGACAAAACAATAGCCCACGGTGCGTCCATGCTCATCCGGCAGGGCGCTCACAAAGAGACGTACCGGAATTCGGCAACCGCTCCCGTCAATGTACGTCCACTCTTCCTCCACCATCTGCCCAAAACCGACCAATCCCACAATCACTCCAAACGGATCTGCGATGATCTTTCCGATTCGAGTCGCTATCGTGCGCCTGCGACCTTCCAGCTCCTGCGGGTCATGAAAAACAACCGGTGTGCGACTCCCGACAACGGTGTCTGCACGGACACCCAGCAAGCGCTCGGCCGCAGGGCTAAAACTGGTGATAGTGCCATCCGGCCTGGTGCAGATCACCGCAACTCTACTTAATCCGCCATCCCCGAATTCGACCATGTTGCCACTCACCTCTATGCCGACCGTCCAAAGAACAACCTCAGCTTCGATGCTCGCTTGCGGCAGCGGGACCGCTGAAGAGTCCAGGGAACTCTTATTCACCATGCCACTAGGAGAGAATTGACGCAAGTGTAACGTAACACCACAGCTTGGCCGGGGGGCTATCCGGCAGACACCGCTTCTGAGACGGGGATGCTATCCCACACGCTTGAGCCGAGCCGACTGCCACCCGACCAACCAGACGCCCGCCAGGATAAGTGCAATGCCCACGAGTTCCCGGACACCAACCGCCTCACCGAGTATGAGGGCGGACAACAGAAGTGCGGACACAGGAATGAGATTCACAAACACCCCGGCTCTCGAAGGACCAACGCCCTGCACGCCATATAACCAGGCCTGCTGGCCAAGAGCCGTGGCAAAGATGATGAGATAGCCCAAGGCCAACCACCCGGAGAGCGGAACGACATTCAGGCCGGTGACGAGAAGTTTTTGATCGGTCCAGAGCAGGGGAACCTGCAGCGTGAGGGAGAATAACAACGTGGTCCAGTTGACCGTGAGCGGCGAAAGGCGCTCCATCACCTGCCGGCCCCCGATCGAGTACAGTGCCCAGCTCACCAAGCCCAACAGGACTAACGTGCCTCCCAGCCAGGGATTGTCCCCCATCGGGGCATCCCCGCCGACTCCTGATACGAGCGCCACACCGGCGAACGAGACCAGGCAACCTCCCGCCACTGTCCTGAAGGGAAGATCGCGGACTAACAGGGACGAGAGTAGCGCCGTAATCGCCGGACTCGCACCGATAATCACGCCCGCAGTCGCCGCACCGACATATCGGAGCCCGAAAAGTGTGAGTAGGTGATTGCCGAGCACACCAAGGCCCAGAAGCGACAAGATCTTCAGATCGCGCGCCGTCAGGATCGTGCGCGTTCCTTCTGTCCACCACCAAAGCGGAATCAGGATCGCCAACGCGCCCAGCCCCCGCAGCACGGATGTCTCGACAGCTGAAAAAGCGCCCAGCGCGAGTTTCTGTCCCACGATCGAGCCCCCCCAGACCAACGCCGATGTGGTCAGGGCCGCATAGGCGGCAGCTACCGACGGTTTCTCCATTCATTTCCTTTCTTCATTGGCTCTATTACGTTCAATACGACCCGGCAGAAGCACCCATCCACGGCTAGCGTGACGGTCTCGGGGTGATGACCCACACCCCATCGCGAATGGTAGCCAGCACCGCCGTGACGCGGGCATCGGCCGCTACAACCTGGTTGAGTTCCTGAATGGCCGCTGTGCGGTCGTCCGGAGGCGGATTGAGCAGAACATCGCCATCCCACAACACATTGTCGACCAAAATCACGCCGCGTGGACTCAGCAAATCCATAGCTCGACGGTAATAATTCACATAGTTGACCTTGTCCGCATCAATGAAGATCACATCGAAAGGACCGCTCAGCCTCGCCATGGTCTCCAGAGCCGGCCCCATGCGTATGTCAATCTTCCTTCCATCTGGCGACTGGGCAAAAAATCGGCGAGCCACGGCTGCTGAGGCCTCGTCCACCTCGCACGTCACCACCCGGCCCTGTTCAGGTACGGCCTCGGCAAAGCAGAGGGCGCTGTACCCGGTAAACATCCCGATTTCCAACACTCGCTCCGCCCGTACAAGCCGAGCCATCAGGTGGAGGAATGCGCCTTCTAGCGGCCCCACCAACATTCTCGCCAACTCCATGGTCCGTTCGGTTTCCTCTCGCAATTTCTGACGGACGGACGTTTCCGGCAATGAACAGGCAGCGGCATACGCTTCGATCGCAGGCAACACCAGATCAGCCATGAGTTTCACTCCAACAGAGACTTGTGCGACAATTCGCACCAGTCGCGAATCATACCACGGACATTTCAGCAGAAGAGGCCAGCAGTGAAGACATTGGCAACATTGGAACCGTTGACGAATCGTCTCCTCGAAATCCGGCGCATCCAGAGCGCAGCCTCCGTCCTCTCGTGGGACCAGGAAACCTACATGCCCGTCGGGGGTGGCGCGGCACGCGCCGAACAAATCGCGACGCTAGAAGGACTCGCGCACGAGAGACTCGTGTCTCCCGAGGTCGAAACACTCTTGACCAACTGGGTCGACCCCACCACGGGGCAGGCAGCCGAGGGGTGGGATGAGCCTTCGCGCTCGTTGCTGCGTGAAACCTGGCGGGACTTCAGTCGAGCCAAGAAGCTCCCCTCTACGTTTGTCATCCAGCTGAGCCGCGAATGTTCCTTGGCCCAGCAGGCCTGGGTGGCGGCACGGGAAGAAAGTCGCTTTTCCAAATTCCTGCCCTCACTCAAAACAATCATCCGGCTCAAGCGCGAGGAGGCCGAATACCTCGGCTATCGAGATTCCCCCTACAATGCTCTCCTCGACACCTATGAGCCGGGTGCCACCATTGCACAACTTACCCCGTTGTTAGCCGAACTGCGTGCGCGCCTGGTCCCGCTCCTGAAGAAAGTGCAAGCCAGCGGAGTGACGATCGACGACAGCTGCATCCATCAATCGTTCGATCAGACCAAGCAGATCGAAATCGGACGGCTGGTTCTCGTGGCGATGGGGTATGATTTCGAACGGGGACGACTGGACCTCTCGGCCCATCCTTTTACGACTTCCTTCCACCCCACGGACGTCCGCGTCACCACACGTGTTTTCGAAAAAGATTTACCCTCGTGCCTCTTTAGTTGCATCCATGAGGGCGGCCATGGCCTGTACGACCAAGGACTCGATCCCCGGTACTACGGGTCGCCCCTGGGTGAGTCCGTCTCGCTCGGGTTCCACGAGAGCCAGTCCCGCCTCTGGGAGAACTGCGTGGGCCGCTCACGCGCCTTTTGGCAATGCTTTTATCCGATCCTCCAGCACACATTTCCGCACCAGCTGGCAACCGTCCCCCTCGATCACTTCTATGCCGCCATCAACCGAGCAACCCCCTCACTGATTCGCGTCGAGGCGGACGAATTGACCTACAACCTCCACATCATGCTGCGTGTGGAAATCGAACAGGCCCTCATTGAAAATCGTGCCCAGCCGGATGATTTACCGCAAATCTGGAACGAAAAAATGCAGTCTTACCTGGGAATCGTTCCGGAGCGGGACGCCGAGGGTGTCCTGCAGGATGTACATTGGTCGATGGGCGCATTTGGTTACTTTCCCACCTATACCTTAGGAAACCTCTATTCGGTCCAATTCTTCGAACAGGCCAAACTGGAGCTTCCTCAATTGGAGGAGGACATCGCGGGGGGCCAACTTGTACCGCTCCGGCGCTGGCTCGAGCAAAAGATTCACCGCTGGGGACGGATGTTCACCCCTGACCACCTTTCTCGTCGTGTCACGGGCAGCGGGGTCAACCCAGAGCCGTTTCTTCGCTATCTCGAACAGAAATATGGCGAACTGTATCACCTCTCACAATAACTCCCACCCTTCCGAACAAGCCTAGATCTCTACCTGGCAGTCTTCCGGACCTCGCCAACCCAGAGAAATGCCTAGGGCCATAACAGGATAGTTCAGCTCTAGGGATTTCTTCGAGAAGAATGTTAATAATCATCAGGTTACATCCATAAGCCAGTTTCAGAGTGCAGACCCTGCTCCAGTGAATGGACCGGCTGAGCACGTGGGCGAGGAAATCGCAGGAGTGCCTGGGTTTTCCCCTGACAGGGGAGGGCCTTAACGGATTATGGGCATTCTCCGTCGATGTTCCGGGATCGGCTCCCACGACTAGACGACATGAAGGGGCGTGACGACGTGGTCATTCCGTCTTTCGATCAGATCTCTACCGTCCTTCCCCCTCTCATCGAATCGCGACATTGGCTGCTGCGATCAGGGCACCGCACCACACCGTGAGGGACAGACAAGCCGTGAACGTACTCGACGAATCGCCGACCGTTAAAACCGATCTCAAAATTCTGCTCGCGGACGCTCACGCACTCCTTCGACGTGGGCTAAGAGAATGTCTACAAGATTTTCTGGCAGAGGACGGACGAACGCCCTTCATCGCGGAGACGGGATCCGCCCAGCATGCCATTGAACAGATTCGCACGGCCGCGTGGGATCTCGTCATTCTGGACCTGAACTTACCTGACATGCCAGGCCTCGAAATGCTGCGCATTCTCAAATCCGTGCAACCGAGGCTGCCGGTGCTGGTGGTCAGCATCTATTCCGAGGAACATTACGCGGCACGTGCCGTCCGGGCCGGTGCGCTCGGCTACCTCACGAAGGAAAGAGGGCCCGAAGAACTCCGTGCGGCGGTCTCACGGATTCTACAGGGCGGCAACTATGTCCCAGCGCCCCCCAGCCACCAGCAGAATCAGGATTTGCTATCGACCAGACATGCACTGCAGGCCAATCCTCTTCCAGCCGGACTCTCGGATCGGGAAATCGAAGTGCTCCAATGGATCGCCCAAGGCCGGCGCTTGACCGAAATCGCCGAACATCTGAACTTGAGCATCAAAACCGTGAGCACCTACCGCTCCCGGTTACTGATCAAGCTCGGCATGAGAACTACCGCAGAATTGATTCGGTATGCCCTGGATCAACAATTAGTTTGACGCCACGTGAGATTCAACAGGAAGCACGCCTTCAGATCCTCACGGTCACACACTGGCATCAACACCTCCGATGCCAGCACAGGCCTTCTGAAACCGACACCTCTCTCTCCATCAACACTTCGCGCTGGGGGACTATGGCCAATATCCTGATCATTAACGCCGACTCGAATCTACGACGGCTGATCAAGCTAGCCCTGCCCGGAATGGAACACTTCGTTCAACATAGCCTCAGCTGGCAAACTGCCTGCGCGCACCCCTCCTCGTCCAAGCTCGATCTCGTCATCGCGCGCCTCGTCGCGGATGATGATCAGGGACCGGAAGACCTCGTCGAGCTTCGCAAAGCCTTTCCCACCGCCCGACTGATCATCGCAGCCGTGCTTCACGATCCAGCCTTGGAGGGCGAAAAATTTCAGCGCGTTGTGCGGGAACTACAGATTGAATATTGCTTGCTTGAGCCGATTGAAACGCATGCCATGCTCCAGACGATCCAGACAGCACTTGCTCTCCCCAAACGCCCCGAATCCGGAACATCACCAGGGATGGCCGCGACCGGGACGTAAGGTTCGAACGCCAGGCGGCAGGTCCATCGGTCAGTCACTACGCTGCCTGAGCCCATCCAGGTGCTGCACCCTGGCAGCATATCCCATCGGTGCCCTCAATACCCCATCGCGACATTCAGCTTCGCTAACTGATTCTGGGGTAGGAGAAATTCCGACGCGACCTCGATTCTGGCAGGGACCAGAAGCGTGGTGTGAAAAACAATATCGCGAATGGGAATTTTGAACTCAGGCTGTTGGGGGGTACTCAACTCCACTGATTCCACGGATTGCGTGATCGCCGTCACATCCTGCGGCCCATACGTGGAGATGACAGCTTGGATGAGATCTCGAACCTTTTCATTGATTTCGTTGCCATCGATGCCCTTCGTCAGGAGTGGAAGTACCTCGTCACGCACCTGATCCGAGGGACTAAAATTTTCGATGCGCTCCTTCCGACGAAGGGAAGTCAGGTCATTGTCGAGGTCGCGGCTGAACGCACCGTACGCAAACCGGACGAATTCGAAATGAAACCCCTTCAGGCCTTTCCCGAAAAGCTGCAACTCGCAAAGAAAGCAGAGCTGCTGGAGTTTGACGTCGCTCAAGAGCCCATACGGTTCGGCTAATGACAACACATACAACAGCAAGGCCCGGTCCACGGTCATTTCATGCGGCTTTCGCACAGATCGCATCTCCTCTGCATGGTCGACAACGGGAAGGACTATAAACAGGCCCCTCCGGATTCGTCAATCGATGATCCTGAGCGTGGGCAGCCCTCTTGACCCATTCACCCACTTTCGTTTTTAATGGGCCTCTTTCATACCCGACCACAGGCTATGAGCAAAACCCTCAAAGAAATGGACGTGCTTCGCCAACATCTGGCCAAGCATCAATTAAAACTGACGCGGCAGCGAGAATTGATCCTGACCGCGTTCCTTCGACAGGAACACGTCACAGCGGAAACCATGTACCATCAGCTCGCCAAGAAGGATCCCCATCTCGGTCTGGCAACGATTTATCGCACCTTGAACCTATTCTGCGAAGCCGGGATCGCCCAAGCTCGCCACTTCGGGACCCAGACGCAATACGACAACATCTCGCACAAGGGCCATCACGACCATCTCATCTGCACCGGCTGTGGCATGATTGTCGAGTTCGAGAACTGCGAAATTGAGCGGTTGCAGGAGGAAGTCGCGACAAAAAATGGCTTTGTGATCCAAACCCACCGCCTGGAACTCTACGGTCTCTGCCCGCGCTGCCGCCATTGACGGCCCCCCGTCTCATTCGGTATCATCTTGAGACGGCTTATCAATTTCAACTAGAACGCCCGAGAGGGCTATCCTTACACGTGGAGGCACGCCGCATGGCTTCATCCCCTCGCACCATCTTCGCGCTAGCCCTGATCCTCGGCAGCCTGTTCTGTTCGCCATTTGCCCCGCTACCCGCGCACGCAGCAGATAAACTCGTCGTCTATTCAGGTCGGGCCGAACGACTGATCAAGCCAGTTCTGGACGAATTCCAATCGAAAAGCGGCATTCAGATTGAACTGCTTTCATCCGGGACAACGGAACTGGTCAACCGGTTGCAGGCAGAGGGCGACCATAGCCCCGCCGACGTGTTTCTCACCAACGATGCCGGCAGCCTTGAACATGCCCGGGAGCTGAAACTCCTCCGGCCCATGAACATGCGCGAAGTCGAGCGGGCCATTCCCTCGCAGTTCCGCGCCAGCGACAACAGTTGGATCGGCCTGTCGGGTCGATTTTGGATCGTCGTCTACAACACGAATCTGGTCAAACCCGAACAGGTGAAGTCGCTGCTCGACCTCGCTCAGCCGCAGTGGAAAGACAAAATTGCTATTCCAAACTCGGGCAGCGAGTATCTTCAAGCCGGCGTCTCAGTCATCAAGGCCACCTTCGGCGATGACCGGACCAAGCAATTCCTCCAAGGGCTCAAAGCCAACGCCGGGACGCAGGTCTATCAGAAAAGCTCCCAAATTGTGGAAGCCGTCGCCAAAGGCCAAGTCGCTCTCGGGATTGTGAACCACTACTACATCTACAGGCACCTGGCCGCGCAGCCGACCGCCCCCATCGCCGCGATTATGACTGACCAACAGGAGGGCGGCATGGGCGCCATCATGAATGTGACGGGAATTGGGATCACGCGAACGTCGAAGCGCGTAGACAACGCCAAGCTGTTGGTGGAATTCCTGGTGGCTCAGGCCGGACAGAAACTGTTTGCGGATCTCGACAAAGAGTACCCGTTGCATCCTGACGTCAAAGCCGACCCGGCACTCGTCGACCGGCACAGCTTCCGCGCGGCGCTTGTTCCATTGGCCCGACTGGCCGAACTGCGCGAAGGCACGCTCACGCTCATCGAACAAGTCGGCCTTCGCTGACCTGTTGACCACACATGCTCACTGCCACACGAGTCCACGCACCATCAACGCTGCAATGGGTCAGTCTCATTACCGCAGCCCTTCTGGTGCTCCCAACCGGCTATATCATCTACGTAGCCTTGACGGCTGCGCCGTCGGTGTGGACTCGCCTCTGGTCCACCCGCATTCCTGAATTGCTCGGAAACACCCTGTCGCTCGCCACCAGTGTGGCACTCACCACCCTGGGGCTCGGCCTCTCGCTGGCGTGGCTCATCGTTCGCTACGAATTCCCCGGCCGAAGGATTTGGGAATGGGCCCTAGCGTTACCGTTGGCCATGCCGACCTACGTGCTGGCCTATGTCTACGCGCATCTCCTCGGAATGGGAGGACCGGCAGAACAGTGGTGGCAGACGATGCTGGGGCCTGACGCACGGCTGGTCGCCCCGCAAAGCTTTCTCGGGGTGACCGTCATCATGGCCCTCGACACGTTCCCCTTCGTCTACCTGTTGGTTCGTGGCGCCTTTCTCAATCTCAATCTGTCCTTTGAGGAGGTGGCACGGGTCTGCGGCGTCTCCCCCTGGGCCACGTTCTGGAGAGTCACGCTACCACTCATCCGTCCTGCCATCGCAGCGGGACTTGCACTGGTCGTGCTATATGTGATTTCCGATTTCGGGGCCGTCTCTCTCCTCCGCTATCAGACCCTCACCTATGCGGTCTATCAGCAAATGACGAGCCGCTACGACCATACGGCTGCCAGCATCCTGAGCCTACTCCTCGTGCTCATGGCAGGCATTTTTCTCGTCACCGAACGGTGGTTTCGACAACGCAGCCGCTTTTATCAAACGACCGGTCGATACCGGAAGGCGACACGTCAGCAGGCCGGGGCCATTGGAACAACATTGATCACCGGCTATGTAGTCCTGGTTTTCGGCGTATCATTCGGCATTCCTGCAGCCATGTTGGTGCAGTGGAGCATTGCGGCCATCGGGCAAGGCGCACTGGATGCGCGCTTTGTTGGCTTCGTGTGGAACAGCACCGTTCTTGCCGCCCTGGCCGCCAGCGGCGCGGTGATCATCGGAATCCCTTTGGCCTACCTCGCCAACCGTCGCCCGTCGCGGCTGAACCTCGCCTGTCTCCACGCAGCCTATGCCGGCTATGCGTTGCCGGGTCCCGTGGCGGCCCTCGCGGTGCTCGTGCTGTTCACCCACTTTGTCCCGGCGCTCTACGGCACCGTCGTCGTACTGCTGGTCGCCTACATCCTGCATTTCCTGCCGGTCGGATTGCAGTCAATGGAGCCGGCCTTACAGCAAATCACGCCCAATGTGGAAGAGGTCGCGCGTACCCTCGGATGCACGGTACAACAAAGCCTGCGACGTATCACATTGCCCCTCGTCCGCAACGGCTTCACCGCCGCGTGGGTGCTCATGTTTCTCCAAACCATGAAGGAGCTGCCGGCCACATTGCTGCTCAGGCCGGTGGGATTTGATACACTGGCTATCCGTGTCTGGCTGGAGGCCAGCGAAGAATATTTTCAACTGGCAGCGCCCGCCGCGCTGTTGATTGTCTTCTTAAGCCTGCCGGCGCTGATGCTGTTGGTTGCCAAAGACTGGCGCGGACGTGAGCAGGAGACCACCAAGTGACCCCCGTCAACGGATCGGATACCGACGCGCAACACGTGAAGAACGAAGCAGCTGCCATTGAGTCGATTGAGCGGACCCCGGACGGTTCAGCGGTGCTCGAACTTCGCGAGGTCTCCTGCGCCTATGAGCCAACGAGGCCAGCGGTCGAACACATCACGTTCAAGGTTCAACAGGGAGAAATTTTGTGTCTCCTCGGGCCATCCGGATGTGGCAAGACCACCATCCTCCGCGCTATCGCAGGATTTGAGCGTGTCACCAAAGGAACTATCTCGTTGTCTGGGCACCTGGTCTCGTCACAGGACACCATGGTGCCGACGGAGCAGCGGCATATCGGCATGGTCTTTCAAGAATACGCCCTGTTCCCCCATTTGCGAGTGGACAAGAATATTGCCTTCGGCTTGAGCCACCTTTCACGACCTCAGCAACGAGCGATCGTCGACGATCTCCTGACATTAACCGGATTACGCGGCCTCGAACAGCGCTACCCGCACGAGCTCTCCGGAGGCCAACAGCAGCGGGTGGCGTTGGCCCGTGCACTCGCCCTGCGGCCGGTGCTGCTGCTGCTGGATGAACCGTTTAGTAATCTGGATCCTGATATGGCCAGCCGCATGCGGCAAGATCTGCATGCCTTGCTGAGACAAACCAAAACCACAGCTATTCTCGTCACCCACGACCACGACGAGGCCTTTTCTATGGCCGACCATGTGGCCGTCCTGAACCGCGGGCGCCTCGAACAGTTTGATACCCCTGAGGCTATTTACCACCTGCCCACCACGCCATTCGTGGCCGACTTTGTCGGGCAAGCGGATTTCATATCCGGCGTTGTAACCCACCATGTGGTGACGACTGAACTGGGGGACTTTCCCAACACGCAGAGTCTTGCCACCGGCACCAAGGTCGTCGTGATGATACGCCCCGACGACATTCACATCGTCCCGACGAAAGGGGCGAATGCGCGTATTCTCGCCCGGCAATTCAAGGGATCCGAAAACGTCTATACCATCCAGCTGGCTTCGGGACAGATCGTGCACAGTAGCGAATCCTCATTGAGTATTTATCAAGTCGGAACGGCTATTGCGCTACGAGTAGTGGCAACCCACACGGTCTTATTCCCGCAAGCCTCTGAAGTGCCGGCTGATACAGCATCGTGCGAAGGGCGTGTTTCGATTCCATGACGACCGGCCCGTGCCCCTCACCAACCTGCCCTGACGAAGGCGGGTCGCACGCGGCATCATTAGTAGGATGTGGAGGATTCACGAATGGATGTGCTCAAGAATGCGGTAGAATACGGCATCATCGGACTGTTGATTGCCTTAAGTGTGTGGTCGGTAGCCATTGCTGTCGAGCGCTGGCTGTACTATCGACGTGTAGACTTTGCGCAATTTACGGACATTCAAACATTTGAGATCGCACTGACCAAGCGCCTGGTGATTATCGGCACCGTCGCCGCAAATGCACCGTATATCGGATTATTGGGCACCGTACTGGGTATCATGATGACCTTCCACACCATGGGGACGTCTGGAACCATGGCCGTCAACACCATCATGATCGGCTTGAGCCTCGCGCTCAAGGCGACGGCGGTCGGCTTGTTGGTGGCCATTCCCTGCGTCGTCATGAACAATATTCTTCGCCGGCGCGTCGCTGAACTCCTCACAATCTATAAGGTGGAGCATGGAACGCGAGGTTAACCAGATCAACGTCATCCCGCTAGTCGACGTCATGCTGGTGCTGCTGGTTATCGTCCTCACGACTGCCACATTCATCAGCACAGGCCAAATTCCGGTGAACCTCGCCAAGGCTAAGGAAGCCGGAGACCACAAGGATGTTCCCGTCGTCGTCACCCTGACCGCAACCGGCGAGTTGTTTGTGAATGATCGCCCGGTGCCGGCCGATGGGCTGAAAGCGATGCTGCTCACCCACCCCCACGAGTCGCTGGTCGTCGTGCGGGCAGACAAAGTCACGTTACTTGAACGCTTTGTCTCGGTTGTAGATGAGATCCGCGGCCTTGGATTTCAGTCTGTCAGCTTGGAGGTTGTCCGCCTGTGACCGTCCACCACCCCGCCTCGCCGGATACGTTCCTCCGCCGGCGTGCGGGCGGCTGGATTATCTCCCTTTGCCTGCATGGCACGGCCATCATTCTCGCTGGCCTGCTGGTCGCAAAGATGGGGCTTGCTCCACCATCGTCTTCGTTCCGCTGGGATGTCGCTGTGGTCACGTCACCCAGTTCGACTGGCATGCCCTCAGCCACGCCAAGCGAATCCTCGGCAACGCCGGCAGCCACCAGCCCGACTCAGCGGACCGTCCCCGCTGAAGCACCACGGCCAGCCACATCACAACCTTCACGTTTGCGCGCAACAGCCGTCACGCCGACTGCGCTACCGGTTGAGCCACAGATGACCGAGCCGACGCCTCCACCGCCAATCCAACATCTCCAGCCTGCGCCGGAGACGCCTGCGGCACCACCGCCATCCGTACCCGAGAAGGCGATAAATGAGTTGCCCCCTCCAACACCGGCGACACAAGCCAAGAGTGAACCCCGTCCCGAACCAGAACAGGCGGCGACTACCACTCAGATCCCGGAATCAGCTCCCATTCCTGAGCCTTCCCCACCCACCAGCAAGGAACAGGCTCCTGAGAGCATCTCGGCTCCGACGCAAACAGCAGCGCTGGCAGCGCCGACCCCCTCTGCCATGGTGGCGAGAAAGCCTGACTATGGATGGCTTGCTGCAACGCTCTTGCCTCGGATCGAGTCACTCAAGCAATACCCGGCGGAAGCGCGGCTCAAACGTTTGGAAGGCCGGGTCATCGTACGCATTGTGATTCAAGATGACGGCCAGATTCTTTCTGCCACCATTGCAAAAAGTTCCGGGCACGACCTTCTCGATCAGGCGGCGCTTGAGACACTTCAGAAATCCTCACCTATCATGCTGACTCAACCCCTCGAAAAGTCTTCGGTCACGCTTCAGATTCCCATTAACTATCAGCTGGCACACTAGCTTTCCTCAACATCAACCCCGTGCGGTGATTTCTTATGATTCTGGTGCGGATCCCGATTATTGGGCTAGTCACCCCGGAACCGCATAGATCCACGGCACCGCTAACTCACTGACCAACACCCTGCTCGTTCATCCTCACTCGCCCACGTAAATAGGAGGACACCCATACTTTGCCGTCCCGATCTACGATAACCGCTCCGACCCCAGAAAGTTGCTCGACCAACGCCATCCCTCGTTCCCGGCCCATGACAAAAATGCCCGTATCCAATCCATCTGCCATCACCCCATCAGGAGCCACAACCGTCACACTTTGACAGTCCCGCGCGGGCTGTAGGGTTCTTGGATCGAGAATATGATGGTATCGCACCCCGTCGCGCTCAAAATATCGCTCATAATCACCAGCTGTCGAAATCGCTTCATTCTGCAGCTCAATGAACGCCAGCACCGCCCCCTCACGTCGGGGATGCCGGATACCGAACGGAAACGTTTGCCCGTCAGGAAGCAGCCCGAAAGTCTTGATATCACCAGACAGGGCAACGACCCCGGCAGTCGCGCCAGCCTTCTTCATAGCAGCCACGGCCCTGTCGGCCGCATATCCCTTGCCAATACCGCCGACATCCACCCGCATGCCCACCTTGGCAAGCCTGACCGTCCCTCGTTGCTTATCGAGATACAGCGCACCAAGGTCAGTGAGAGGACGGATCCCTGCCAATTCTGCCTCGGACGGAACCTGCTGCCGATCAAGAACACTCCACGCGTCAACAGCAGGGCCAACCAAAATATTGAACCCTCCATCCGTGAGATTGGCGATCTTCAAGGAATCCTCAAGCACCTGCATCGTCTCCGGAGTGATGGGCAGGGAGTCTTTTCCGGCTCCTGCATTGACTCGCGAAAGCTCACTATTCTCAATCCACGTGCTCAGCAACTCCTCCAACCGATGAATTTCTCGAAATCCTGCCGACGCGGCATCCTGCGCGGCCTCCCGATTCGGCGCCACGGAGGTGATCGTCACTAACGTCCCCATCTGCATCTGGGTCCTCTTCACAAGCACCGAAGATGGACCAAGATTTGTACCCGCGCAGGCAGCCAGAACGAGCAGACTGACAGAGAGCGCCGCAAGAGTCACGACTCGCCCCGCTACCTCCAATCGCGAACGCTCGGGATGAGTTGAAGCGAGTGCCGGACACCGTTGCGCTGCTATTCGACGTACATTCATCAGACTCCCCTTCACGCTTAATGACTGTGAGGTGTCATATTCTCCGGCTCTCGTTAGGAATTGCAAATCCGTTCGCAGTCATTTGGCACCTGGGCGGTGGACTTGACAATCCCGCATCGATCAGGATATTAATAATCGTTCTCAATTTCATAAATCCAACTACCGGAATCCTATGTCTGTCCACAATGACCCAACAGGGCCCTCTTGCCAAGCCAGCGAAACGCGATGCGAATGCGGTCAATTGATCGCCAAAGTCCGCGGACAAGGCCTTGAGCTCAAATGTAAACGCTGCAAACGTATCGTCGTGATCCCTTTTAATGCGATCGAGGGGTGGGGCACGGTGACAGCATGATCGGCTTTAGGAAAGGAGGCCTCCTCACCAGTCTACACCAAGGGCTTCAATCTCATATACACACATACCAGACAGACCAGAGACCATCGAGTCCCGAGTCAAACGATAACCTTACTCGCGGATGGAGGATACCCATGAAGATGCGGGCATTCCTCGGGGCTCTCGTGCTGGCCAGTCTGTCGGCGATGCCGGCCTTGGCGGAAAACATGACCCCGGAGGAGATCAAGAAGCTAGTTGACGAAGCGGTTGAAAAGCGACTGCAGCAGCATGAACGACGAGAAGGTGCTGGTGACCATAAGGAACCCGTGGGTGCCCCTGGTAGTGAACCAGGTATCGGTTCCCTTCCAGAAGTCGGAAAAGAACGTCGAACGGAAAGCCAAGCGGCACTGTCATTCGGATCCACAGGGTCTGGCCGGTTGGTCTACGCGAAGCCCTTTGTCGCCGCTCCGAAAGCGATCGTCGGCGGATACATGGATATGCAGTTCCGTTCACATCGAAATGCCGTCCTCGAATCGGGAATGGGAAGCGGCACGACAAACGGATTTGATCAGCAACGGTTTGTTCCTTTCATCTATGCCGACATCACCGAACATGTGAAATTCGCGGCCGAACTCGAGATCGAGCATGGCATTCGTGAAGATGCCACGCAGGGAGCGGAAATCGGATTGGAGTTTGCCCACATCGACTACTTGGTCAAAGAGCCGTTCAACCTTCGTGCGGGAATTCTCTTGGTTCCGATCGGAAAGTTCAACTTGCTGCATGATTCACCACTCAACGACCTCACCGACCGGCCACTCGTTAGCCGCCTCGTGATTCCATCGACGATGGCTGAAACCGGCGTCGGCTTCTACGGCACGCTGTACCCAGGCCGAACCAGCAAGCTCGACTACGAATTCTATGTCACCACCGGCCCATGCGGATACAACGGGGACGGAAGCCCTCGAATTCGTGAAGAAGATGGAACTCGACGTTCCCGGCAACGGAAATGTCCCTCTGCCGACGGGTTGGATATCAACAACGGAAAGGCGGTCTCGGGCCGCGTAGCATTTAGCCCGATGCTTGGTGTCGAAGTGGCAGGTTCCAGCTATTTCGGCAACGCTTCCCCTCTTAGCTACAACCCCCTGAGCATTACCGCCATCGATTGGACCTTCCAACGTGGCCCCTTCGAGCTCTTGGGAGAAGCAGCCTGGGCCTATGCGCGCGGCAACTCTCGCGCGGTTCAAGGAGCAACATTCGCTACCCCGGGATCGCTCCTCAGCGGCCTGAATACCTTGAACTCATTCGCGACCCCTCCGCAGCGGATGCAGGGGTTCTATCTCCAGGCAAATTATCATTTCATGCCCGCGTTCCTGACGGCCTTGTCGCCTAAACGCTTCGGTGAGGGATCAACCTTCACCGCCGTGTTTCGATACGACAGAGTCAACCTCAACATGGACAATCATGGGGAAAACTCAGGCGAATTGGAGCAATTCTCCTTCGGCTTGAACTACCGTCCAATTGAGGACGCGGTGTTCAAGGCCAGCTACCAGTACATGCCGAAATCGTTTAATCCCAATTCTGGGCAGCGCATTCATGACAGTGCATTCGTGATTTCCGCAGCGACGTATTTCTAAATTCACTCACGGCGGCTCTCCCTTGACAGGGAGGGCCGTCGGATTCAGGAAGGGCAGGATTACAGTGCTTAGGGCACAGATGTTTATCGCAGCGGCGGCGTTCCTGACTATGGGATGCGCCTCAATGAGCGGCAGCCAGGAACACGCCTTCTCCTGCGCACAAGAAGTGGTGTGGGATGCTGCGCTTGAAACCATGAAGAGTTATCCAATCACGTCCCAGGACAAAACCAAAGGCATCATCGAGACCGGGTGGCTCGAAATGGAAGGCAAAGAGCGGAGCTATGGCATTTTCGGACGCACAGGATTCGGCAATAGAGAGCGCGCACGGATGAGTCTCGTCGTGAAAGCAGCCAATGGCGCTGTTTCCGTCAGCGTGCTGGAAGCTCGCCAGCGCTGGCATTCTCGCGGAGGAGTCACTTCCCAAGCGACCAAATGGTGGCCCGTTGAGCCATCCGAGGAGGCGACTGCTGAGGTCACCTCTCGACTGAATGCAAAACTAAAAGAACAGGGGTGTTTGCCGATATGATGGCTCGATTACTGCTGCTGGCCCTGACTGCTTCCTTCACCCTCGCTCCGATCTCCGCCCGGGCGGAGCGCGTATGGGACAATGAGCTCAAACGCTATTTGACGGAGCAGGAAATGTCCATGGCCGAAGTCTTCCTCACCGAAGAAGAAGCAGTCAAACTCATGTTTCCGAAATCGGAACGTGTAAAAAGAGAACTATTGAGCCTTCCGCAGGATAAAAAATCTCTGATCGAAACCCGCATCGGCTGGAAGTTCCCCGAAGAATCCTTCGAGGTCTATATCGGCGAAACAGGCTCGCACGTCGATGGGTACGCGCTCGTGCAAAACACCATCGGCAAACACAAACCCATGACCTACATGGTGGGTGTAGACGCACACGGTTTGGTCTCCAATGTCGAGCTACTGGTCTTTCGCGAGGCGCGTGGCAGTGAGGTACGGACTAAGCGGTTTAACGTTCAATACGAGGGCAAGTCGGTCCTTGATCCGGTCCGAATCAACAAAGACATTATCAATATCAGCGGCGCCACAATGTCCGTCCGGTCCATGACCGCAGGCATCAAGCGAGTACTGGTGTTGGTTGATGAATTTTACTTGAAACCTCAAGGGCTCGGCAGCGACACTGTGACTGCCCAAAAGACGGACAAGGGTTTCTTTAAGTCGATTTTCGGAAACTGATTTCCCGCAGTCATGCGCAATTTCAATACCCGCTTTCGCCTTCGCGATTCGGATCGCCACATCAGGCTCGTCTATACGTTCTTCCTCTTTCTCATGCTGGCGGGCTTCTGCTTCTCGTTCTTCTGGGCACACAGCATGACCGGCTTGTCACCTCAAGGCATTGCTGATCACTACCGAGGCTCCAACGCCACCTTTGGTGAACCGATGTCGTTTCGTGAGCTGGCGGAGATCACCCATTTTCATCTCTTCACCATGCCCGTCGTGTTCATGATCTTGGTTCATGTGCTGTACCTCACCCACGCGAGCGACCGGCTCAAGACCATCACCACCTGGCTTGCATTCGGCGGAGTGACGCTTGACCTGCTTTCACCGTGGCTGATCAGTTACGTGTCCCCGATTTTCGTTCTGACGATGCTGACCGGCGATACATGTATGACCATCGGATTCCTGATTATGATGGTGATTCCTTTGCACGAAATGTGGGTGTTAAAGCAGCCTCTGCTGGCGGGAAAGCGAGGAGAGCACGGGTAACCCGCACTAACGAGTCGGTTGCTTCAAACAGCGGCCAGAGGTTTCGAACCCAGAGCCCAAGATCGTGTCACACGGTCTTGGGCTTTGCTATGTCGGAGGGATCTCATGCGTCAACAAGCGGTGCCAATCAATGCCACGACTCAACTGATTCACGATGTTTGCCAACAACTGAGCAGCCTGGAAATTCTGGACCTTTCTCAAGACGCATTGGAATCAATCCGCTTCCTACAGCTCGGACGATTGGCCCGTCAGATCGAAGCAGCGCTTCCCGGACACTTCGGTCACAGTGAACGTACTGCGTACTATGCCCTCCTGCTCGCCGATGAGATCCGTCTTAATGCGCAATCACGCCTCGATGTGCACTATGCGGCATTGTTACACGACATTGGGCTGCTGACGTTACCGGGGCACCTGCTGGAGGAGACCGCCGCTCATTCATTGAACGATTACGCGTTGATCCAAAGCCACCCGCGGGAAGGTGCAGCCCTTCTTGCCCCCTTTTCGTTTCTCTCTGAACCCGCGCGGCTCATCGCCCATCATCACGAGCGATGGGATGGTGCAGGGTATCCCTATGGTCTTCGAGGAAGTTACATCCCGGTTGGGGCCAGAATTCTGGCGCTCGCGGATGTGTTTGATACCATTGCCGCTCGATCAAGCTCCTGGCACATCGCACTGCGCGCATTACACGCCTCAGCAGGGTCACAGTTTGATCCAGATCTCTGTGCCATCTTTTGCGACGTGCTCCACGACCAATCTACGCGCACAAGGCCGGATGCCGGAACGCCAGTGGGCCCATCTGCAACTCCGGCCTCAGAAGCACCGTTGTCCACTAAAGCAGATTTCGGACCATTCTGAGTGAGAGAAAGGAGATGCCGTATGGCAAACAATCCCCCTAATGCACCTCTTTCTGTTGACCGCCTCCACGCGCTCGCATCAGACCTTCGAGCACAGTCCCCAGAATGGGCGGATCGATTGGAACAGGTCCGAACGGAACACGAGCTGCGCGACTTCGTATGCGCGCTCTTCAACCTGACCCACACTATCAGTCTTCGTGAGTCGCCCTCTTCAGCCCCCCCGACCCTGCCCCTACGCATCTCAGGTTTCATCCGCGACAATCTGCACCGTGGCATGAGTCTGAAGGTGTTGGCGAACTTTCTCGGCTATTCAGAGAAATACTGCTCCGATCTGTTTTCCAGAATCATGGGTGAGCCTTTTTCGAAATATCTACGGCGCTACCGAGTCGAACGTGGCAGTAGCCTGCTTCGCACCAGTGGTCACACGCTGGCGGAAATCGCGGCGAGCTTAGGTTTCAGCGATCAATTCGCCTTCAGCCATTTCTTTAAGCGAGCAACAGGACATTCCCCGCTGCAATTGCGCATGCTCCATATCCGGCAGCACAAGCGCTAGAGAATTCACATGCTCCGGGACCTGTATTCCAATAATTACGTCTTCAACAGATAGTGAAAGAAGATGGGCAGTAGGGATCTCTCACCAGTCAAGTCCCAAAAAGCAGACAGCGTGCTGTGGCGCTGCGAGGGCCTGGATACCATGAGCAGGAAAAATTCGATGGTGAGGCCAACAGGGTCACCGTGAGCGGAAGGAAGACCGGTCGGCACGTCCGCGCCTGAACATCCCGACCGGTCCTTAGACGATGTGCCGGTTACGACTTATTTCCGATCTGCTCGGCCAAGTACCGTTCCAGCCCAACCTGCGAAATGGTACGGAGTTGGGTTTCAAACCACTCGATATGCTCCTCTGTATCGACGATCATCTCCTCAAGCCGGTGTCGAGTAGTGAAATCGCCCACCTTGACGCAGTGCGCAATCCCACCCCGCAACACATCGGCGTCTTCGCGCTCGAAAGCCAGGTCGGCCTCAAACAATTCCGTCACCTTCTTGCCCGCCGCTACGGCATCCAATCGATCCACCTCAGGAGCTCCACCCAGATAGAGAATATGATCGACGAGCGCTGAAGAATGGCTGACTTCCTCTTGAGACAAATGACTGAAATGCTCGTGGAGTCGCCCATACCCCCAGTGCTTGCAGAGGGCCGCATGCAGCAGATATTGATGCACCGCCGTCAGCTCACTGACCAACACCTTGTTCAATATATCGAGGACTCCCTCTTTCGCTTTCATCCCTACCCCCATAACCACGCCATTTCGGCGCTTGATTAGCTATCTTTGTTGATCTGCTCGGCCAGGTAATTCTCAAGGCCTATCTGCTTGATCGTTTCCATTTGTGTCTCGATCCAATCGATATGCGCATCCACATCCTTCGCCATATCCTCGAGCATGTGCCGGGTTGTAAAGTCACTCACCTTCGCACAATGGGCGACCCCCTCGCTCAACAGGGTCAACATTTCCTGTTCGGCTTTGAGGTCGAGCTTCAACTGTTCGGGCACTGTCTCCCCGATATGCACCGTATTCATCCGCTGAACGTTGGGCACCCCCTCCAAGTAGAGAATGTGGCTAATCAAGTCGTCAGCGTCCTTCATCTCATCAATGCTGCGCTCTCTCACCTTATGGTGAAGCCGCTCATATCCCCAATTCGCACACATCTTCGCATGGACGAAATACTGATTGATGGCGGTGAGATCTACCGTTAGCACTTTATTGAGTAGTTCAATCACACCCTGTTTGGCTTTCATATATCCCTCCCTCCGCCCTAAGCGCCAACTGGACCATGATGCGGTGGATCCTACCGAACCATCCGCATTCTCCTTATTCTACACCTTACTTAGAGATTCTCGAAGACCTTGTCAACCATGGAGATACGTATTTATGAGGGCGGTTCTCAACATCGGCGAGAATGCTTCTCATTCCCCTCATCAGGAAGAGGCCGTGAGTGCACTGTGACCCGAGATGCGTGAAGAGTATCGTCTGTAGAGGGAGTGAGCGAAGTGACGGGCGAGGGCCCGACGCGAGGAATCCGGACCAAGCAGGATTGCGCTATCCGCCTTCGCGGTACCCGCACTCCTCGTTCCGACACTGCACCGAGCGGCCGGCCTGTTTGCTGACCTTCTCGATAAGGAACGGTGCGTTGCACGTGGGACAGGGTTTATTGATGGGCCGATCCCAGAGCGCGAATTCACAGGTTGGATACCGACTGCAGGAGTAGAAGTTTCGCCCCTTTTTCGTGCGCTTCTGCACTAGATCTCCACCGCACCCCGGTTGGGGGCACTTCACGCCCAGAGCAATCGCTTTGGTCGTTTTGCATTCCGGATAGGCGGAACAGGCGAGGAACTTCCCGAAGCGCCCTGACTTAACAACCATGGGACTGGAGCACTTCTCACATTTCTCGTCAGTCGTTTCTTCCAGCTTGGGAACGATCTTGATGGTTCCATCCGGCAGTCGTTCAAAGTTCTGCGTATTCTTGCAAGGTGGGTCTTCTTTGTATGCAGGACAGGCGAGAAACTTGCCGTTTCGTCCCCACTTGATCTCCATCATACGGCCGCACTTTTCACAGGGCAGGTTCGTCGGAGGTTCAACGATATCCTTCGGTCCGGGGATACCCTGTGCCAGCTCCATTTCCCTGACGAACGGAGTGTAAAACTCCCGCACTGCAGACACCCAGGGCTTCGTACCTTCCTCAACCTCGTCGAGTTGCTCCTCCATGTGAGACGTGAATTCGGTATCGAGAAGATCCGGGAATCCCCTCAGCAAGAAGTCATTCACGGTTCGACCGGTTTCAGTCGGGAGAAAACGGCCCTCAAGCTTCTCCACATACTTCCGGTCCTGAATCGTCGAGATAATTGTGGCATAGGTCGATGGACGCCCGATGCCCTTCTCTTCCAGCTCCCGAATCAACAGTGCCTCATTGTATCGCGGCGGCGGTTGCGTGAAGTGTTGTTTTGAGACCAATCCCGGCGCAGTCTGGCCTTCCTGGCTCACGAGGCGCAACGACTCCCCTTCACTCAGGACAGGAAGTTGACGGTCTGATTCTTCCTCCGCTTCCTGCTCACTCTTCGGCTTCTGCGAAGGCAACACCGCATCAGTCCCCTCGAGATATACAGCCGTATGTCCAGGAAATTTGACGACGGTCCCGGTGGTCCGAAACACATAGCGATCCGCGGTCCCGACCGGGCTCGAATCCACGCGCGTGACATCCAAAATAGCGGGAACCATCTGCGAGGCGATGAATCGGTTCCAAATCAACTTATATAAGTTGTACTGATCTTGCTCGAGGTATTGCCTGATTGATTCCGGATCGCGAGCCGCGACGGTTGGACGAATCGCCTCATGAGCTTCTTGTGCAGCCTTTTGCGTCTTGTAGACATTGGGCGTGGCAGGAAGATACTCCGCCCCAAATCGTTCACCAATCACCACCCTGGCATCTTCAGTCGCTTCCTGTGAAATTCTTGGCGAATCCGTTCGCATATACGTAATCAGGCCGGTCTGACCTTCCGCGCCGATTTCCACCCCTTCATACAGCTGTTGCGCCAGCGTCATGGTCTTTTTCGGCGTGAAGTGCAGCTTTCTGGCAGCTTCCTGCTGAAGGCGGCTGGTAATGAACGGGGCCACAGGGTTCCGCTTCTTTTCCTTCCGCTCAATCGATTGAACGACGAACGCTTTTCCCTGCACCGCGTGGAGAATGTGCTCGGCCTGAGCCTGGGTGCCGATATCCGCATCCTGCCCATTGACGGAATGCAGTTTCGCCTCAAAGGCCGGGGGATTCGCCCCGCTCAAGAGCGCGACGATAGACCAGTACTCTTCGGCCCGGAACGCTTCGCGCTCTTTCTCTCGATCACAGATGAGCCGAACCGCCACAGACTGTACCCGCCCCATGCTGAGGCCACGGCGAACCTTTTTCCACAACAACTGACTACCCTGGTAGCCGACGATGCGGTCAAGCACCCTGCGTGCCTGCTGCGCCTGCACCAGCTTAATGTCGATCTCTCCCGGCGATTTCAGCGCACGCTTGATCGCCGATTCCGTGATTTCGTTAAACAAGACTCGAAAGACTTTGCCGTCCTTCTTCTTGCCCTTGCCGTGTAGCTCCTGGGCAATATGCCAGGCGATCGCTTCCCCTTCACGGTCAGGGTCCGGGGCCAGAAAAACAGTGTCGACTTCTTGAGCTTTCTTCTTGATATCCGCCAGGACCTTCGATTTTCCCTTGATCGTGACGTATTGGGGTTCAAAATCGTTTTCAAGATCGACGCCCAATTTACTAGTCGGCAGGTCTTTCACGTGTCCGACGGAAGCCATCACGGAGTAGCCGCGGCCGAGATATTTCGTGATAGTACGCGCCTTTGTCGGCGACTCAACAATGATGAGAGATTTGGCCATATCGATTCAGATTCCTCACTACCCTCGCCAGCCTACCACACCCACTATAACAAATCTCGACCTGTTGTCAGCTCTATTCTCTCAACGAATTCAGGTTGAGAGCCGTGCGTACTCATTGCCAGGCAATTGTCGGATGCACTGTTTCAACTCCAATGACAGCAGCAGTGCGGCGACCTGCGCAGCGGGCAGTCCACTTCGCCGAATCACGTCATCCACGGACTGCGGCAGGACGGACAGGGCGTCATAGACTCGCGCCTCGTCGTCGGCTAATGCGGGGCGCCGTGTGGACTTGGCCACTCCTCGCGTACTGAGCTGCGCCCGAAACGGCGCATCAAGCTGCGGAAGCAGTTCGTCAACGATATCCTGCGCCGACTCGACCAGTCGCGCCCCATCTTTGAGCAGACTGTTCGGGCCCCGACTATTCTCCGCTTTCACAAACCCCGGCACCGCAAACACCTCACGCCCCTGCTCCCCCGCCACTCGCGCGGTGATGAGTGATCCACTCTGCACGGTGGCCTCCGTCACCACGACGCCCAATGACAGTCCGCTGATAATCCGATTGCGGCGGGGAAAATGATAACTGTGCGGGGCCGCCCCCAGCGGGAGTTCAGACAACACGGCACCCTGCCCTTCAATGGACTCGCGCAGGTGCCGATGATCGGCTGGATACGTACGGTCCAAACCGCACCCCATTACGGCAAGCGTCCGTCCCTGTCCGGCCAGCGCACCGCGGTGCGCCGCTGCATCGACGCCACGCGCCAACCCGCTGACAATCGTAAATCCCAAGGCCGCCAGGTCGGATGCCAATTCCTCAGCAAACGCACGGCCCGCGGGAGTCACCTTCCGTGTCCCGACGATGGCCACGGCCCGTCGGTCTGTCTCCAACAATGTGCCCTGGACATAGAGCAACGGGGGCGGGTCCGGAATGCCCTTCAGCGGCGCAGGATACCGTGCATCCAGATAGGTCAACACTGAGATCCGGCGCTGCAGCACCTGCATCAATTCGTGGTCAAGCTGCTTCACCACCTCCGCATCAGGCCCACGGCGGATCGCCTCACCCAACTGCGGGCGGCATCCGGCATCTTCCAACGCGGCCTGCGTCGCCGCAAACACCGCGTCGGGATCCCCGAACGCCGCCACCAGCTTCAGCAGAATCGCATCGCCAACCCCGGGAATCGCGCGAAGCATCAGCCAAGGCCGGAGAGATTGAGTATCCACCATCGTCCGATCTCTCCTTGCAGGGCGAGGACGACCCAGGGACGGGTGCTGAAGGTAGCCGGGCGGCTGTGGGGTGTCTGGTCGGAAGCGGCTGCGGGATGCGAGATCCCGCGTTACATCACGACCAGGTCGAACTGCTCCAGATGTAACCGGTCGTCCGGAGTCACCAGAATCTTGGCGCTATACCGTCGCTCAAGGTCCTCGACTCCCGACAACTCTTGCTCCTGCAACAGCAGCGCCACGGCGGGATGCGCTCCGACCACGACACGCTGTTGTTCGATTTCATGACCAAGGCGACGGACTTCCCGGAAGATTTCGTAGGCCACTGACATGGGAGACTTGGTGTACCCGCGTCCATCACAGTAATGACAGGGCTCCGACAGAGAACGAAGCAAATCTTCCCGCACACGCTCACGAGAAATTTCGATCAGGCCGAGATCCGAGACCCGAGAGATTCTCGTACGCGCTTTGTCCGACGACATGGCATCTACCAGCGCGTGGTAGACCTTATCGCGATTCTTCTCCCGCTCCATATCAATGAAATCGACGATGATGATCCCACCGATGCCCCGCAACTTAACCTGGTACGCAATCTCTCGTGCGGCTTCCAAATTATTCCGCAGGATGGTTTCTTCCTGGTCCCGCTTGCCGACAAAGCGACCGGTGTTCACATCGATGACCGTCATGGCCTCGGTGTGATCGATGACCAGATAGCCGCCCGACTTGAGCCACACTTTCCGACTCATGGCACGGGCGATTTCCTGCTCCACCCCCAGATAGTCGAACAGGCTTTCTTCTTTGTCGTAAAAATGGATGCGCGAGGTTTGTTCTGGAGAAAACCGCTGCACGAATCCCTTGATCGCGTTGTATTCTTCCCGTGAATCGATCAGCAATCGGTCGACACGCCGCCCGAACAAATCCCGCACCACCCGAAAGCTCAAACTCAAATCGCTGTGCAACAGGCTGGGAGCAGGCTGTTGATCTCGTTTCGTGAGCACGTCCTGCCACAAGACATGGAGAAACTCCACGTCAGAGCGCAGCTCCTCTTCTTTCACCCCTTCGCTGACCGTCCGAACGATATAGCCGTATCCTGGGCGACGCGCCCGCTTCATGATCTCTTTTAATCGCGCCCGCTCCTCGTCCCGAGGAATCCGCCTGGACACACCGATATGCTCCACTGTCGGCATAAACACCAGATACCGGCCCGGCAGCGAGACATACGTCGTGACTCGCGACCCCTTCGTGCCGATCGGGCCCTTGGAAATCTGCACCATCACTTCCTGCCCTTCAGAGAGCAGCTCTTCGATGGGCTTGGAACTTTGCCGCTTGGGCTTGGGAACTTCAGAATCCTTATTATCTTCGTCGTCACCCTCCACGAGGGTGTCGCCGGGCTCGACATCCATGGATAGGTCGGACACATGCATGAACGCCGCCTTCTCCAGCCCGATATCGATAAAGGCCGCCTGCATGCCCGGCAGCACCTTCGCCACCCGGCCCTTGTAAATGTTACCGACGTAGTCCTGGTCCTTGGCCCGGTCACCATACAAATCTGTGACCACACCATTGTCCAGCACCGCAACACGGGTTTCTTCCCGCGCTATACTGATCGCAATCTCCACACCCATAGACACTCCTTTACACTCAGATCGGCGGATCGACAGACGCACGCGGACACGCGGTCCGGGTTCTGACTCGTCTCGCTGTCGGGCCAGCGCCGGTCTGGTTCAGATGGTTATTTCACAACAAGTCGGCCCCTGTCCAGGCATGGCCTAGTAGAACAGGCTCAACCGACGTCGCTTCACGTTCAACAACAGTCCCAGTGACGCCATCGTCATGATGGTCGCGCTGCCTCCATAACTGACGAGAGGAAGCGGAATTCCCACGATGGGAAACATCCCCGCAGTCATGCCGATATTGACCACCACGCAAAAACACAACATGGCAACAACCCCTGCCGCGAGTAGCGCCCCCAGTGTATCCTTCGCACGCGCGGCAATTTCCAATGACACCCATATCAGCGCGATAAACAAGGCCAACAACACTAACACCCCGACAAAGCCCCATTCCTCCGCATACACAGCGAACACAAAATCCGTATGGCCTTCCGGCAGGAACTTCAGCTGGCTTTGTGTGCCGCCGTACAGCCCCTTCCCCGAGAGTTCCCCTGAACCAATGGCAATTCTTGACTGCAGCGCGTGGTAGCCCTTGCCGCCCGGATCATAGTCCGGATCCACAAAGGCCATGACCCGTTCCCGCTGATAGTCATGGAGGGATGCCCAGACCATTTCCCAGACAAATGGGAACAGCATCACCGAAAGCAACAGGATGATGCCCAAAGCCTTCGACCGAACCCCCACCATCAACAGCATGGCTGCATAGACGGCCAAAAAGCTGAGGCCACTGCCCAAATCCGGCTGTTTAAGGATCAACAACAACCCAGGCAGCACGATCAGGCCTGGTAAGACCACCCGATGCAACCAGCCGACGCGAGGGGCCCGGGAATAGTAATTGGCCAACACTAGGATGAGCACCAGCTTGGCAAACTCTGACGGTTGAAACGCAAACGGGCCGATCGGGATCCAGCGCTGCGCCCCGCGGCTGGATTTCCCCATAAACAACACGACCGCCAGCATGATCAAAATGACGGCGTAGGTCGGATAGGCCAGGCGCGCAATCTTGTGATAATCGGACAGATACATCACCAAGAAGGCCACCGTGCCCAGGAGAATCCAGACCAGCTGTTTGAGGTAAAACGGGAAGGACGTATCCTGAGAATGCGTCACGCTGTAGATCGACAACACGCCAACCGACAGAATGATGGCGATCAGCCCGATGAAGCGAAGATCGAAACTATCAAACCCGCGACTGTCAATCACCCGATCAATCATTACAAATTCGGCCGTGTGCCGCCTGCTGCTGCAGGCGACTTTGCCCGCCCGCTAGAAGGACTACCCTGGAGTAACTCGGGATACGCTTTCACATAGGCTTCAATCACATCCTTCGCCAGGGGGGCGGCGGCAGATCCGCCATGTCCCATGTGTTCGGCCAACACCGCCACGGCAATGCGCGGGGCCTCAACCGGAGCGAAGGCGACGAACCAGGCGTGGTCACGAAATTTCTTCGGAATGTCTTTTTCCGGGCCGGTGCGCAGCGCGGCAGTCTGGGCCGTACCGGTCTTCCCGCCGATTGTCACCAGGGAGGACTTGGCCCGCGTCGCCGTGCCTTTGGTCACCACACCCGCCAGCGCCTCCTTGATAAGCGCAAGTGTCGACGGCTTGACCGCCACCTTTCCACGAATCGTCGGTGGGAAGATGGCCCGATCGCCGGTCGCCCGATTCATCACCGCTTGCACCAATCGCGGCTTCACCGACACCCCGTCATTGGCAACTGTCCCGATGACACTCGCCATCTGCAGTGGAGTCACCGTGACATACCCCTGCCCGATGGCCGCAGAAATGGTTTCGCCCGGATACCACGGCTGATTTCTCGCCTTTTGCTTCCACGCCGTGGACGGCACGATCCCGATCCGCTCTGACGGCAACTCAACACCGGTTTCCTGTCCCAGACCAAACTGTTTGGCGTACTCGGCGATCGTATCAATCCCCATCCGTTGCCCGACGGTGTAAAAATACACGTCGCAGGAATGGATCAGCGCCTCGTTCAGATCTACGGAACCGTGACCACCCTGCTTCCAGTCATGAAACAACCGGTTCCCGAATTGATACCCGCCGTTGCAACGCACCATCGTTGAGGGCGTGACCGTGTTGGATTCAAGCGCAGCCGCCGCCATGACGACTTTGAAGGTCGAGCCGGGAGGATACTGTCCCTGCGTCGCGCGGTTGTTCAGGGGACGACGCTCGTTCTGCACGATCTCGACCCACTGTTTGTTGGTCAATTCTTTGGATAACACATTGGGATCGAATCCCGGACGGCTCGCCATCGCCAAAATATCACCGTTCGTCGGATCCAGGGCCACGATGGCACCTGACTCGTCCCCCAACAGATCCTCGGCAACTTTCTGCAGCTTGGCATCGATGGTGAGATAGAGGTCATCGCCGGCCACCGGCTTGTCCGACACGATGGCTCGCTTTTCGTGACCCAGCGCATCGACTTCCACACTCTTCTGTCCGGCCCGCCCGCGAACCTGGCGATCGAACCATTTTTCCACCCCATATTGGCCGACAATGCTGCCCTGATGGAGATCGGCAAAATCCGGTTTCTCAAGCTGATCGGCTGACACTTCGCCGACATAGCCCAGCAGATGCGCCGCCACATCTCCGGCCGGATAGTTGCGCTGCGACTCCACCTGGATCATCACTCCCGGCAGGTCCAACCGGTGAGACTCGATCAGCGTCGCCTCGCGCAGGGTCAGCCGATCTTTGATTTTGCGTGGCTGTAACTTGCCTCCCTTTCCGAGGGAGAGCTTCTTTTGAATCAATTCCGGATCGAGGCTGAGCAGTGAGGCCAATTGAGCCACGAGCCCCGCACGATCTTTCACGTCTTCCAGCGTGACATAGAGGGCGAAACTGGGAACATTGTTCGCCAGCAAGATTCCGTTCCGATCAAAAATCAGTCCCCGTGCCGGTTCAAGCACCACCGAGCGGGTCCGGTTGTTTTCTGACAGGTCGCGGTAGTAGGGGCCTTCTCGAATCTGGAGGTGCCACAGGCGCAACGCGAGCAGACCCACCACCAACAGCAGGCCCACACGCAGAATGACCAGTCGCCGCTGAAGATCCAGGAGCTCGGAATCGTTGAAGCCTGCCGTAGCCATGGCCTTATGCTCGCTGTCGGTCTCCGGGGAAAACCGGATCTGACCTAGAGCACCCCCTCTGTGACCATTCGATCATCGGACCAGCGTTGCCGGAACAACAGATACAGGCCGGCACCGAGCGCGGCGTCGAGCCCCGCTTGCACCAGAATTGTCGATCGCACCCCCAGCCACACTTCATCCAAGCCCTCGGGAGTCAACGAGTAGAGAAACACGGCGCTCGACAGGCAGGAGATGATCGCCAACCCCGCCGTCATGACTGCCGGCGTGATATGCGCCATATGACGTCCCGCCAGTCCGGCGAGAAAGCCGCTTCCGCCCTTGGTCACCACGTTGATCCACAGATCCCCCGCGGACAACATGTCCTGAAAACATCCCAGAATGAGCCCGAGAATCAACCCGTCAAGTTCCCCGCCCAGAAACCCCACAAGACAGGCCGCCACTAACCCCAGATCGGGACGGACGCCGAATACACTGAGGTAATGCAGCAGCGTAGTCTGAAAGGGGACAACCACCAGAGCCAGGAGGAGGTACAGGAGAAACTTCATGGCTTCTTTCGATCCCCGTGGATTTCCTGCAGCAACTTTTGTGCAGCCTCGGCATCGTCGTAGGGAGCCGTAATGATCAGCACTTCATCCAACTTGGATAGGTCAACTTCCGGCTCGATCTCGGCTGACTGAAACAGATCGCCTTCAGATTTTTCGACCTGGGTCAGTCCGCCGATCGCCAACCCGCGTGGAAAGGCACCGGTCAAACCGGAGGTGACCACCCGATCACCCGCCTGCACCCGCGACAACAGCGGAATATATTTCAATCGCGCGCGGCCGTTGCTGGTGCCTTCGACGATGCCTTCGTCACGAGTCCGCTGGATCACCCCGGCAATCGCATTATTGGGATCGGTCACGAGCAACACGACGGACGACGTGGAGTTAGTTTTGACGATACGCCCGACAACTCCGGCGGGCGTCACCACGCCCATTTCCGGCCGAACGCCGTCACTCTCACCTTTATTGAGGATCATCCCGCGGTACCAGTTGGTGGCATCCCGCCCGATGACCTGCGCGGCCACCGTTTGCGAAGCCGACTGCTGCTTGAAGTTCAGCAGTGTCTCATACCGCTGCGCCGCGGCTACAGACTCACGCAGCTGATTGTTCTGGCCTTTGAGCAAATCAATGTCGCGACGGAGCTGGCGGTTTTCCTCATGCACGGTCTGCAACGCAACATACCCGTTCCAGGTTTCGGAAATACCGTGATCCACGGAGGAAAATGCGGCGAGTGGAAGACTGAGGACTTGGCCGAGCGGTCCACCGACGTACTGCAGCAACCTCTGGCTTTGGCTAGGAAGCAAAAAGAGGGCGACGAGTAGGCAGGCGAACAGGACGATGGCAAGACGCCGGGTGCCGTATGTAGAGCGCGATATAGCCATCCACACTCGGGATGGAGGTCATCGAGAGGTACTGCACTGCGACATGACCGAGACCTTGCGCAGGAGGTCCAACTCGTCG
>WBZQ01000221.1_pt1 | contig 50724 bp, 39 predicted proteins | sample 5204251 | NCBI WGS metagenome assembly WBZQ01 (sample SAMN12412402, study PRJNA552823) | activated sludge metagenome | isolation source: activated sludge from nitrification reactor of wastewater treatment plant... | place: USA: Virginia | collected 2017-09 | reverse complement strand
GTCGAGATGCTCTTTGAGCAGGGGTACGACGTCGTTGGGCAGGCCGGTGATGGTGAGAAAGCGGTCGAACTCGCACAAACTCTGCGCCCGGACTTGGTGATCCTCGACATCAAGATGCCCAAACTTGACGGGATAGCGGCCGCCGAGGAGATCACGAGCCAACGCATTGCCCCGGTCGTGATCTTGACGGCTTTCAGCCAGCGAGACTTGGTGCAGCGGGCGGTTGATGCAGGTGCGATGGCCTACCTCGTGAAGCCCTTTGGAGTCTCAGATTTGGTGCCGGCCATCGAATTGGCGATGAGCAGATACCGAGAGATGACCGCGCTTGAGTCGGAGGTGGCTGACCTGGCAGATCGGCTAGAGACCCGCAAGCTTCTCGATCGCGCCAAGAGTCTCTTGCATGACGAACTCGGCTTGAGCGAACCCGATGCGTTCCGTTGGATCCAACGCACCGCAATGGATTTGAGATTGTCGATGAAAGAGGTCGCCAATGGCGTGGTCACCCACGGTGCGGGGATGGCGGGCTAGGCGAGCCGATCCCTCGGCACGAGTGCGCAGGTGATGCGGGCAGTGCAGAGTCGCTTGTCATCTTCATCGCTGATGACGACTTCGAAGCACGCCGACGTACGCCCCAAGTGAAGTGGGGTCGCAACACCGGTGACCAGTCCTGCACGACCAGAGCGGTGATGCGTGGCATTGATGTCGACCCCCACAGCGAACTTCTCGGGGTAGCCATGAAGCCCTGCCCCCACCGAGCCCAACGTCTCGGCCAGCACCAAGGAGGCGCCGCCATGGAGCAATCCATAGGGCTGCGTGTTTCCCTCGACTGGCATTGTCGCGACGATGCGCTGAGATGAAACCTCGAGAAACTTCACGCCCAGCTTTTCGTCCAAGGCACTGAGCCCAGTGGGTAGTTGGGCTAGAAACTCTTCAGCTGGGTCCATAGGCACATGATGCCTGTCGGTGTGAGCCACTAAAGTCGCAGGGTGCCAGCCACCAAGCCCCGACTCTTGCTCCTTGACGGCCACTCCTTGGCTTACCGCGCCTTCTTTGCCTTGCCAGTGGAGAACTTCTCCACCAGCACCGGCCAACACACCAACGCTGTCTACGGGTTCACGGCGATGTTGATCAACGTCTTGCGCGATGAGCAGCCCACGCACCTTGGTGTGGCTTTCGATGTGAGCAGACAGACCTTCCGGTCTGAGCAGTACGACGGCTACAAGGCCAACCGCTCGAAGTCCCCAGAGGAGTTCAGCGGTCAGGTCGCCTTGATCAAGGAGGTCCTCGATGCCCTCAACATCCCGTTCTTGGAGAAGGACGGCTTCGAGGCTGACGACATCATCGCCACGCTGGCGACACAGGCGATGGATGGCGATTTTGACATCCTGATCTGCACAGGCGATCGCGACTCGTTCCAGTTGGTCAACGACCGCACGACGGTGATTTACCCCATGCGGGGCGTTTCGGAGATGAAGCGCATTGATCCGGCTGCGGTGGTGGAGCGCTATGGCGTCACCCCAGCCCGCTACCCGGAGTTGGCAGCTCTGGTGGGAGAGACCAGCGACAACTTGCCTGGGGTGCCCGGTGTTGGACCCAAGACGGCAGCGAAGTGGATTGCCAGCTATGACGGCCTCGACAACATCGTCGACCAAGCCGACAGCATCCCCGGCAAGGCAGGGGAGTCACTGCGCGAACACTTGGGCGATGTGATCCGTAACCGGCGGCTCAATGCGCTGGTGACCGACCTGAGTTTGACCTTTGCGCCCGCTGATCTGGGCCTTCGCCCGTGGGATCGCCAGCAGGTGCACACGTTGTTCGACTCTCTTGAGTTCCGCGTGCTCCGCGAGCGCTTGTTTGAGACCTTGGAGTCTGAGGAGGAACTAGACGACAGCGGGTTCGAACTCAACGCCTCGGTGCTCACGGGCGCCGAACTCGCACCCTGGCTCACGGAGCACGCCAGCGACGGTGCTCGGGTGGGCCTGCATGTCGCGGGTTCGTGGCGCTTTGGCACCGGCGAGGTCACTGGTCTGGCGTTTGCCACGACCGGTGGGGTGGCCGCTTGGATCGATCCCAACCAGCTCGACGCCGACGCTGATGGCTTTTTGGCTGGTTGGCTTGCCGACCCGGGGGTGCCGAAGGTCCTTCATGATGCCAACGGACCTCTGCTGGCTCTGGGGGCTCGTGGCTGGACCCTCGAAGGACTGGAGCGAGACACCGCACTTTCGGCGTACCTTGCCCGCCCCGACCAACGCTCCTACGACCTTGCAGACCTCACGGTGCGCTACCTCAAACGCGAACTCAAGCAAGGTGGGGGAGCGGTCGAAGAGCAACTCATGCTTGGTCTTGACGACCAAGACGAGACCGAACCAGCCATGCTCGCGGCACGCGCTGTGGTCGACCTCGCTGAGGCCCTCGACATCGAACTCACCGACCGTGGCGGCACCACCTTGCTCAGCGATGTCGAGTTGCCGCTAGTCGAAGTCTTAGTCGCCATGGAGCAGACCGGCATCGCGGTCGATGTCGACTTGCTGGAGAGACTGGAGGGCGAGTTCGGCGATCACGTTCGTGCCGCCGCAGCCGACGCCTACGAAGTGATTGGCAAGCAGATCAACTTGGGATCGCCTAAACAGTTACAGGTCGTGCTCTTTGATGAGTTGGGCATGCCCAAAACCAAGCGCACCAAGACTGGCTACACCACTGACGCAGATGCCTTGCAGGGACTCTTTGAGAAGACTGAGCACCCCTTCTTGCAGCACCTGCTGCGCCACCGTGATGTGACTCGTTTGCGCCAAACCGTTGAAGGACTGCTCAAGACGGTCGCCTCTGACGGTCGCATCCACACCACTTTCAACCAACTGATCGCGGCAACGGGCCGGCTCTCATCCACTGACCCGAACCTTCAAAACATTCCGGTGCGCACGGAGGAAGGCCGTCGCATCCGTGAGGCGTTTGTGGTCGGTGCGGGCTATGAATCCCTGGTCACCGTCGACTACAGCCAAATCGAGATGCGAATCATGGCCCACCTCTCCGAAGATGCTGCCCTGATTGAGGCGTTTGGTTCGGGCATGGATTTCCACACTGTCACTGCCAGCCGGGTCTTCGATGTGGCACCTGATGATGTGACTCAAGAGATGCGGGCCAAGATCAAGGCAATGAACTATGGCCTGGCTTATGGCTTGTCTGCCTTTGGTTTGTCACAGCAACTCAAGATTTCCACGAGTGAGGCGCGCGGTCTCATGGATGAGTACTTCGAGACCTTCGGTGCAGTGCGCACCTACCTAGGCGGCATCGTCGATGGGGCGCGGCATACCGGATTCACAGAGACGATCTTGGGCCGGCGAAGGTACCTTCCTGATCTGACTAGCGACAACAGGCAACGCAGGGAGATGGCCGAGCGCATGGCGCTCAACGCCCCTATCCAAGGTTCGGCGGCCGACATCATCAAGGTCGCCATGCTTAAGGTTGATCAGGCGCTGCGAGAAGCCGGGCTGCAGAGTCGTCTGTTGCTGCAGGTCCATGACGAATTGGTGCTCGAGCAGGCGGCAGGTGAGGGCGAAGTCTTGCAGCGGTTGCTTCGTGATCAGATGGGTGCGGCGGCCAATCTCACGGTGCCCCTTGACGTTTCGGTCGGGGTGGGCCGCAGTTGGCACGAGGCGGCGCACTAGGCGCCGATCGGCGCATCAATCCCATCGTCGACCACTGGCTTGCGGATCAGATACAAACTGACCGCGAACAGCAACATCAGGACGGAGCTTTCACACACAACGACCGTGACCAAGAGTTCCAGCGGTGATGTCGCCAATCGGCCCGCGAGTAGGACGATGACAAAGGCCATCCACAGTGCCCAAGCGCTTCGCTTGCCGCGACGGGCCAACACCGCATAGACGAGCAACTGCAGCATCGACATTGCGGTGCCCAGCAACGCAAAGAGCCAGATGTAGGGCTCAATTTCCAAGTACGCCGGCCCGCCAGCGAAAGCCAATGCCAGGCGTGGCAGCACCAAGGTGCCACCCACGCATGCTGCACCGAGTACGGCGACCAAGGCGAGTCCCCTAGCCAACGCGGTCCGACGCTCCCGTGCTGTCGACATGGCTGGGAAAGAGACGACGACCACGAACTGCGGCAAGAACAGCACGGCCTTAGCCAAGATCAGCCCCGCGGCATAGAGACCAGCATCGTGAAGATCCAAGACGTTGCGCGCCACCACAATGTCGACATTGATGAGCGCGAAGAATGCCAGCAAAGTTTGTGAATTGCGCACAGTCTCCGAGAGGAGGCTGCGTGCACCGTGGTCGGCGCTCAGCGCGCCTTCTGGACGCTCATCTTTGAGGGCAAACCAACCGATGAGCACCGGCACGCAGGCCCCAAGGAAGACGCCAAGCATGGCCATGAACTCGGTCGGCCGCCACATTGTCAGGAGGACACCGAAGAGCAGACGCGGGACACCGCTGGCGACGTACATCCAAGCCACGGGTGACCAGCGACGTTCGCCCTGCAAAATGCCCAGTTGCCCGCCGGTGATGGTCAGTGGCACGGCCGTTGCTGCCACCAGCGCGGCCGTGCTGAGGCTTTCCAGGTGAAGGAGGGCATTGATCAAAGGAGCTGCCAGCAGCATCACAATGCCGAAGGCGAAAGCTGCGCGATAGGTGACTTTGAGGATGCCGTGAGCGATTTGGGCCGTGTGGTCGGGATCTGCAGCTATGCGTCGAGCGGCCGTGGCCTGAATGCCAAGTTGAAGCACCATCACGATCAACAAGGTGGCCATCAGGCTGGCAACTGCGCCGTAGGACTGCGGTCCTAGCAACCTGGCGGAGACCAGGGTGAAGCCGTAGGCGCCGACATTCATGACCCCCATGGCCACCGCAACACCAGCGCCGCCGGAAGCTAGTGCGCTCAGTTTGGAGTGCGCTGGCTCGGACGTGGTTGGGGTCGACACAAGGGTCAAGCCTATGTCGACCCTAGACTTCGTGCGTGCGCACCCCAACGGCTGTTCTCACCACGATGCGGCCATGGCAGTGGATCAAGAACCTTTTGGTTGTGGCCGCTCCATTGGCCGCGGGCAAGATTTTTGCACCTGACGTGGTGGTCCCGACGGCGATTGCTTTCGTTGCCTTTTGTCTCATGGCCTCCGCGGTCTACTGCATCAATGATGCTGCCGACGTCGAGGCAGACCGCTTGCACCCGACCAAGCGCACTCGACCGATCGCTGCTGGCCACCTTTCGGTTTCTGCTGCCATCGCGGCGGCGGCCGTGCTCGCAGGAGCCTCGCTGCTGCTGGCGTGGACGACTGGATGGGCGCTGGTGGTGTTGTTGACGATCTACTTGGCTCTCCAAGTCGGCTATGCCAAGTGGTTCAAGCACGAGCCCGTCATCGACTTGGCTGTTGTTGTCTCAGGGTTCTTGTTGCGAGCGGTTGCTGGAGGTTTGGCCGCTCATCTGCCGATTTCGGAATGGTTCTTGCTCGTTGCTGGGTTTGGGGCGCTGTTCATGGTCTCGGGCAAGAGGTACTCCGAACTTCACACCATCGGCTCCGAGGCTGGCACACGAAAGGCATTGGTGCGTTACTCAGCCACCTACTTGCGGTTTGTATGGAGCGCCGCAGCAGCCGTCACCTTGGTGGCCTACAGCCTGTGGGCCTTCGAACAAGCCAGGCACAGTGTCATTCCCTGGCACACGGCATCTATTGCTGCCTTCACGCTAGGCATGCTGCGCTACGCCGTTGATATCGACGCTGGCAAGGCATCGGCGCCCGAAGACATCGTGTACGGCGACCGAGCGCTGCAAGTCATTGGTTTGGTGTGGTTCGTGTTGGTGGGCCTGGGAGTTCTCGGTGTCGGATAAAGCTTCGATCTCTGTGAAGAAACTGACGGGGTGGGGCCGCACTGCTGCGACGTACTCCATGACGCAGCGGGTAGACGAGGATCAGATTGCCTCGGCATTGCTGAGCGCCAATGAGCGCGGGGTGTTGGCGCGCGGCATGGGACGCTCCTACGGCGATGCCGCACAAAACGGTGGCGGACTGGTTCTCTCATTGCTCGACCACAAACCGCAGTTGCTAGACGACCGCAGCGGTGTTCGGGTTTCTGCGGCGACCTCATTGCACGACCTGATGGGGTACTTGCTGGCCAACGAACGCTTTGTCGCGGTCACCCCAGGCACCAGATACGTCAGTGTGGGCGGGGCCATCGCCTGTGACATCCATGGCAAGAACCACCATGTCGTGGGCAGTTTCGGTGACCATGTGCGCTCGTTTGACCTTGTCGATGGCACCGGGACGCTGCGAACAATCACCAAAGCCGATGACCCCGAGGCGTTCAACGCGACAGTGGGAGGCATGGGCCTCACCGGAGTGATCACCTCGGCTGTTCTCGATGTCATTCCGGTTGAATCCGCATGGATGCGTGTGGACACCTCCCGTGTGCCTGATGTTGAGCAGGTGATGGCTCGTATCTTGGAGACTGACTCAACCACGACGTATTCAGTGGCCTGGATTGACACTCTTGCTCGCGGTACGGCGTTAGGGCGTTCGGTGCTCACGATCGGTGAGCACGCCCGGGTCGGCGAACTCACAACGAAGGCAGCGAGCAATCGCTGGCTCCCGCCAGGTGGACCGCTGATCAATGCACCCCAGTGGTTGCCGCGTGGGCTGGTGTCGCTGCCGACTATTACGGCGTTTAACGAGGTCTGGTACCGCAAGGCGCCGGTGCACCGCCAGAACGAAATCCAGAGCATTTCGGCGTTCTTTCATCCCCTCGACGGTGTCGGTGGCTGGAACCGGATGTATGGCTCGACTGGAATGGTGCAGTACCAGTTCGTGGTACCAGACGGTGCAGAAGATGCCTTGGTGCGCGCTCTGGAAATGATCGCGGGAGCACGTAACCCTTCCTTCCTGGCGGTGATTAAGCGTTTCGGGCCTGGCAATGAGGGCTACCTGTCTTTCCCAATGGAGGGTTGGACGTTGGCCCTAGACATGCCCGCCCAATCGAGTCTGATCCCACTGTTTGCCGCGCTCGATGATCTGATCGTGAGCGTGGGCGGTCGGTTGTATCTTGCAAAGGACTCACGAGCCACGCAGGCCACAATGACCTCGATGTACCCACAAATCGAGGCATTCAAAGCCGCGAAGGCCCGACTCGATCCCCAAGGTCTTTTCCAATCAGACCTCGCACGCAGACTTGGTTTAGGAGACTTTTCATGATCGATGCCCTCGGACAGCCGCGTCGGGTGCTGGTGCTTGGTGGCACCAGCGACATCGCCCTTGCCACGGTCGCAGCGTGGAGTGCCCGCGGTGCGATCGATGTCGTGTTAGCCGCCCGGCCCGGTTCGCGTCGTACCGAGGCCGCCTGCCAAGTGCGAGCGTGGGGCAGCACTGCCACCGAACTCGATTTCGATGCATTAGACACCGCGTCACACCCCGCTCTTATCGAGCACGTCGCAGCTGGTGGAGACATCGACGTCGCGTTGGTTGCCTTCGGGGTTCTCGGCGATGAGGAAGCGGCCTGGCAGGACCACGATGCGGCTGTATGGCACGCCCAAGTCAACTATGTAGGGGCGGTCAGTGTGGGTGTCCCGCTGGCCGCGCAACTGACTAAGCAAGGCCATGGCGTCATCGTGGCAATCTCATCGGTGGCGGGTGAGCGCGTGCGCCGAAGCAACTTCGTGTACGGCTCCAGCAAAGCCGGTATGGACGGCTTCTACCTCGGTTTGGGTGAGGCACTGCGTGGTACTGGCGCAAGCGTCTTGGTCGTGCGTCCGGGATTTGTGAAGACCAAAATGAGTGAAGGTCGCGAGCCCGCCCCTCTGTCGGTGGGCGCCGATGAGGTCGCGGCTGCAATTCTCAAAGGCGTGCATGAAGGCAGTGATTTGATCTGGGTGCCGATGCCGATGCGGGCGGTCATGTCGGCACTGCGTCACGTCCCTCGGCCCGTGTTTAGGCGTTTGCCCTTGTGATTAACCTGCACGAAGTCTCTGAGCGCACCCGTTGGGTGCCGCGCGTGTGGGTGTGTGTTCTTGCGCTGGTGTTGTTGGGTCCTGCATTGGCTCCGGGCTATGTGTTGAGCTACGACATGGTGTGGGTGCCGCACCTGGCGATCCGTGCCGAAACCTGGGGACTTGGCTCCTTGCTGCCCCGCAATGTTCCTTCGGACGCGTTCGTAGCGCTGTTCAACCAGGTGATCCCCGGCATGCTGCTGCAGAAGTTGGTGTTGGTCGGATCGCTGGCGGGTGCCGGACTGGCAGCTCTGCGTTACGGAGGCACCTCTCTGGTCGGTCGAATGCTGGCTGGCACGGTCTACATCTGGAACCCATTCGTTGCCGAGCGACTTGCGATTGGGCACTGGCCCTTGCTTATTGCGTACGCCGTCTTGCCGGTGCTGATCACGCAGGCAGCCCACTACCGCCGAAGCGGGCAACTCAGGGCGGGGTTGCTCTTGGCGGCTGCTGGCATGTCGATGACTCCCAGCTCAGGTGTGCTCGCAGGTGTGGTGTTGCTCGCCATTGGCATCGCATGGCGTCGGCCCTCGATGCGCAGTGCGCTCACTCTCATTGTGGTTTCGGTGCTGGCCAACGCTCCTTGGATCGGAGCAGGTCTGGCTCACCTCAGCGACGCCACCTCCGCCCAAGCCGGAGTATCAGTGTTTGGGTTACAAGCCTCGGGTGCCCTGCCAGCACCCCTGGCCGCACTTGGGCTCGGCGGAATCTGGAACAAAGACGTCGTGCCTTACAGCCAAACCACTCCGCTGGCCTGGTTGGCACTGGCCATGCTGCTGCCAATGTTTGGCTGGGGATTGTGGCTGATGTACCGAGATAACCATCGGCGTTCACGATCGCTGCGGACCGTCGCCCCCGAAGGCGACCACATCGCGGACCTCGTGGTGCTGTGGGGGCTCGGTTATCTGCTGGCGATTCTCTCCTGGCTGGCGCCCGGCCCCATGGGTTGGGTTGCCGCCCACGTTCCCGGCGGCGGGATCATGCGCGATGGTGCGCGATGGCTGGCGTTGTGTGCCCCGTTGCTCACCACGGCCGTGGTCGTGGCAGGGGTGTGGCTGATCCGGTGGGCGCCACGGGCAGTGCGACCACTCCTGGCAATTGCGACCGTCCTCATTCCGATGGCGTGGCTACCCGATGCAGCTTTTGGAGTCGGGGGAGCGCTGCACGCATCGTCGTACCCAGCCGAGTATTCGGCGGCCCGTCAAGCCGTGGAGCAGGCCCGAGAGCAAGGCTCCGATGGATCGCTCCTGCTCCTGCCTTTCTCGCCCTACCGAGCGCCGAAGTGGAATGCTGGACGGCCTGTCTTGGACCCACTTTCGCGCTATTTTGCGCCCAACCCGGTGGCTAGCGACGTGCTACGCATCGACGGTCGACCGATCGAGGGCGAGTCGAAGACGGTCCAGCGGGTGCACGCGGCACTTGAATCGGCGCAGCCAGCCGAGCAACTCAAGCAATTGGGCATCCGCTTCGTGGTTGCCGACCTGACGCCGGACACTGCGTTGCCACACATCGCCGGTGCGGTGGTGCACCAAGGTGCACAACTCACGGTCATCGACATGGGATCCCAGGGCCTGTCAGCAATGGGTCCAACCACGGGCCAACGTGCCCTCATCTACCTCGGGTGGGCGGGGTTTGTGACGCTTCTCATAGTTGCCACAACGTTATGGCGCGGACGCTTGGAGTTTGCCAATTTGTCCTGTTACCCTTTGCCGACGGTCTGGACGCATAGCTAACGCTGGCGGAACTTTGGAGGGCATTGAGTGAGCACCCCTGGGATGAGCAACACCAGCAACACAATCGGATCGATTTTGGCGATCATCATTGGCATTGTGCTGGCCAGCGTGACGCTGATCGGCATCATTCACTCGCAGGTGGACGACCCAAGCTCCTCACCCGCGAGCGTTGAGCGCCCGCTGATCGACTACGGCACCAACTAGTTCTTTAGTTCATCGATTTGCGGCGCAGGCTGGTCCTGCGCCGCGATCATTTTTCCGTCCAGGGCGCTGAGCACGATAGTGGTCAGCGCCTTTTGCGTGTTGTCCCACGTGTATGACTCACTCACTGCGAGTGCTCCTTTGGCCAGACTCGCCCGCAAGCTGGCATCGGTGAGCACTTGCCTGAGTTGGTCGACGAACTCTGCTTTGGAATCGGCAAGAAGCCCAGAGAACCCATCAGAGATGGATTCCCGGGTCCCGCCCGCATCGCGGTAGGCCACTGTGGGGGTCAGATGGTGACCGGCCTCACCGATAACTAGGCCCCAGCCCTCTTTCAGCGATGGCAAGGCCTTCACCCACGAGCGTGCATAGACGCGATGCTTGTCTTCTTCGCTCACGTGCCCCAGCAACTCGACGAACTCACTTGCCCCGTTTTGATTCACGTAGTCCTGCAGTTCATCGGACCACCAGCCGCCACCGACTACGGTGAGTTTGAGATCAGGAAGTTCTGGGCGCAGTGTGATCGCGGCGTCGATGGCGTGCTCGACCTGCTTGTGAGGGACCAAGCGTCCGACCACACAGATGCTCGGGTACGACGATTTGGGCTCCAGCGTCGGCACCTCCACCGATTCAGATCCGTTGTGCACCACCGCAATGTGGTGACCGGGCACGCCGAGTGAAATCAGCTCATCGCGAGTTGCTCGTGACACTGCGACGTACTGACAGGCTCGATAGAGCCGAGGGGAGAGGCCATGCTCGATCCACCAGCCGATTCGTCCCGTGATCCCTGGGTAGACCACGGGCCACTGCTCGCGGTGCACGTGGTGCACGAGCACGATGATGGGCTTTCGGGTCACCAGCCGGGTGAAGAAGGGCAGTCCGTTTTGCACGTCGATGACTACGTCGCAACGACCGAGCTTGCGCATGAGTAGTGCCTGCATGCCACGGGCGTAAACCCCAAGCTTGCCGCCGGCACGCACATAACGAATCCCGTCGTGGGTGTTGCGAGGCGGTGCGCCAGCGTAGGCAGCCGTGAACACCGTGACGAGTGCACCCCGGTCACGGAACCCCTCGGCCATCTTGAGCATGTAGTTCTCGGCCCCTCCGCTCTCAGGATTAAAGGTGTCGCGCCACGACATGATGGCTATGCGCTTACCAGCCAAATCCTGGTCACTGTGTGGGGTCACGGGGCAGACAGTAACCCGCGAAGGCCGACTTCGTCGCTGCGATCTGGGTCACGCCAACGCCCGATTTGTGACGTCAAACAGGTAAGGTTCGCCTGTGCTCCCCGCCCCTTCCCGCCTGCCACAGCCATGGGCTGCGAATCTGGGGCGCTCTCGATTCCTCTTTGGCGAATTTGGACACGAACAAGATGACCCCAAGCGGTTCTACACCGCAGTCGCTCAAGATGCAGTCGGGCATACGGGGCACTACTGCGACCTCAATGGAGCAGTGATGCTCGATGTTGGGGGCGGACCTGGTTACTTCCGAGATGCGTTCATGAATGCTGGTGCGACGTACTTCGCGTTGGATGCTGATGTGGGCGAACTTTCTGGGCAAGGGGAGATCGCTCGAGGCACGGTTGTCGGCGACGGGATGAACCTGCCGTTTGCCGACGGTGCCTTCGATCTGTGTTACTCCTCCAACGTGCTTGAACACGTGAGTGACCCTTGGCAGATGGCCGACGAGATGCTGCGAGTCACCAAGCCTGGGGGAATCGCATATATCTCCTACACGCTGTGGTACGGCCCCCATGGTGGTCACGAGACGGCGCCGTGGCACTTTCTCGGCGGGCATCGAGCCCGGGCCAGATACCTGCGCGAGCACGGCAGGGAGCCGAAGAACAAGTTCGGCGAGTCGCTGTTCGCAGTCACAGCAAAGCAGGGGCTTGACTGGGCGAAGCGCCAGCAGGCAGGCGACGTCTTGGACCTGGTACCTCGCTACCACCCAAGCTGGGCCTATTGGCTGATGCGGGTGCCCGTGGCCAGGGAGGTGTTGTCGTGGAATCTAGCCATGGTTCTGCGCAAACGCTGAGGCCTCAAGACGGCAGTGTCGATCAGCCCTGGGTCGGTGCGACAAGTCCGCTCCGGCTGCTCGGATATGCGCTGGTTTTGGTGGCGATGGCGTTTTCGCAGCGTGGTAGCGAGTTGGTGGCTGACACCAAGTTTGACCTAGTCACGGCGCCGGGAACGTTTCTTGAGCGTGGATTGCACCTGTGGGACCCCACCGCCGCCTTCGGGCAGTTACAAAACCAGGCCTACGGCTATTTGTGGCCGATGGGCCCCTTTTTCTGGCTCGGCAACCTCGTGCACTTCCCTGCTTGGGCAATCCAACGCGCTTGGTGGGCGCTGCTGTTGTGCCTTGCATTCTTCGGAATCTTGCTCATTGCTCGCAAGCTTCGCTTGGGTAGCCCATTCACCCAGGTGATGGCGGCTGCGGCGTACGTCTTGACGCCACGCATCACCTCAATCCTGGGGAGCACTTCGGTGGAGGTCTGGCCCATGGCCATAGCTCCGTGGGTGCTCCTGGCTCTGATGTGGGGCACGTCAGGAGGCTCGCGGCGCAAGTCTGCAGCCATGGCTGCACTGGCGGTCGCCTGCGCCGGCGGGGTCAATGCTGTCGCAGTTGCTGCCACGCTGCCTTTAGGCGTGCTGTGGCTATTGACGCGTTCGGGTGGATCTGAGAAGTGGAAACTCCTGGGCTTGTGGACCGGTTTCACGGTGGTGGCCACGGCCTGGTGGTGGGCGCCGCTGCTGCTCTTGGGCCGCTACAGCCCACCGTTCTTGGACTACATCGAGAATGCGCGGATCACCACGCTGCCCACGGACATCTCGCGCACTCTCCTGGGTGTTTCAGACTGGGTGGCCTACTTCGCGGGAGCCGATTTCCCCGCAGGCAGCGTGCTGGTGAGCACCTCGTTCTTGCTCATCGACGCCGCCGCGATTGCTGCTGCGGGCCTCGTTGGCATTGGACTAGCCAGCAACCCGCATCGGCGCTTCCTGATCCTGGGTGTGCTATCTGGGGTGATCTTGGTCGGGTTTGGCTATGCCGGGGAGCTTTCAGGGTTCTTTGCCGATCAACGCCACGCCATGCTCGATGGGTCGTTGGCGCCGCTTCGCAATCTGCACAAGTTTGATGTGGTGCTTCGCATCCCCTTGGTCTTGGGTATGGCGCACGCCTTGCATGTCGTACCTAAAGCGCTTACAGATCTCGGCGCCAACTTAAGTCGGCGGGTTCTTACCGCGTCCATGGGGCTTGCGGTCTTTGCAATGACATTGCCTTGGCTCTCGGGGGTGGTTGCTCCAGGGCCTGGTGGCACGAGCGTCCCTGGATTCTGGCGCGAAACAGCTGCCTACCTAGCCGAGCACGACGACGGCACAGTGGCCTTGGAACTACCCGCGTCAGCATTTGGGGTTTACATCTGGGGCAATGTGCACGACGACGTGATGCAGGGACTGGCCCGCTCGCCATGGGCGGTACGAAATGCCATTCCTTTGGCCCAACCTGGCAACGTCCGCTTCCTCGATACCATCACAAATTCTTTGGAGTCTGGTCGACCTGACCCAGACCTAGCTGCCTACCTTGCGGCCAACGGTGTGGGTCGTCTAGTGATTCGAAACGATCTGGATCGACTCATTACGGGGGCCCCCGACCCGGCCATGGTGCGATCGGTCTTGCAGGCGACTCCGGGCCTTCGGCTTGAAACCGCCATCGGGCCAAAGTCTGGCGGTACGGCTTATCACTTCAGTGAGGGTGAAGATGGCAAGCAGGTGCGGGTCACCTCCCGCAGTGGCATGGACTCAGCGGGTCACGTGATCGAGATCTACTCTGTGCAATCGCCCGTGACTGCCACCCTCACCAGTAGCCCAAAGGTGCTTGTTGGTGATCCGAGCCAAGGCAAGCGCTCAGACGTTCGCCAGATGGCTGGGCCTAGTGTCCTCGCCGCGAGCGATGCTCGCATCGCACAAGGACAACTGTTTAGCAATGGGCAAGTCCTGACCGACGGCCTGGCCCGACGTGAGCTCAACTTCGCTTCGGTGCGTTGGAACCAGTCCGCCTCGATGCCTGCGTTGATGCCCTATGCGCTAGCTGGCAAGGAGCACTCACACCGCATCGGCCCAGATGAAGAGTCATGGCAGACCACCGAGATCTGGTCCGGTGATATTTCTGGAGTCTGGGCGAGTTCGTCGCAGGCATACGCGACCGCGATCCCTCCGCTAGACCCGGGATCGCTTCCCGCTGCGGCTTTCGACTCTGACATGAGCACGAGTTGGGCCTCGGATCGGCACCAATCGGCGGCTGGTCAGTGGTGGGAGGCCGACTTTGTCACGCCTCGTGCCGTCACACAGGTGAGCTTGACTTTGGCGCCTGATTCAGTGCGAGTGCCTTCGCTGCGTTTCCAGGCAGGTCGATCGTTTGTGCAGCGCACGGCCCCGAAACCGGGCCAGAGCGCTACCTACGAACTCAACCTGCCCAGTGCGTCCTCACTGCGGATCAGTGCTGTTGGCCAAACCTCGCCTGTCACGGGCTCGGTTGCGATCCAGGAAGTTCAAATCAACCAACTGCATGGGCAGCGACTGCTCCAACTGCCCAAGCCAGTGCCAAACCAGCAGATTGATCTGATCTCTCTCAATAGTCCCCAGGGCCGCAACGGGTGCACTGATTTGGCAGGCAACTTCGTATGTCTGCCCATCGTGGATTCCGCATCCGAAGACGGTGATGTCTTAGCCCGCAGATTTGAGGTGCCAGTCGCTTCGACGTACGTCGTTTCGGCAACCGCATCTCTACGCCGCACCCGAGAGGGCTGGCCTCAGATCCTTGACGCCTCACCTGCCACCATCACAGCCAGCGGTGATCAAGGTCCTATGTTGTTGATGCAGCCTGAGGCCATGATCGACGGGGACCTCGGCACCACGTGGACCGCGACAGATGCGGCCTCATTCGAGGTCACCTTCCGCGCCCCAACGCTGGTGCGTTCCCTGGGCTTTGAGGTGAATCCCGCGGCCGGAGTCTCGGCACCAAAGCAGGTGCAAGTCAGCGACGGTGAAGGCCGTTCGAAGGTGCTTGACGTCGGTCCCGACCAGACTGTGCGACTTGGAAAATGGGAGACAACCTCGCTCAAGATCAAGATCTTGAAGGTCGATACATCCTTTGATTTCGCCGGGCTCAAGTTGACCAAGAACCCTCCTGGACTCAGTGAGCTCGAAGTTAATGGTCAGTCCCTCAACGAGGCTGCAGGCATGATTCATCTGCCCTGTGGCCAAGGTCCTTCCCTTCTCATCGCCGGCCATACAGTTCCTACCTCGGTGGATGGAGCGATCGCGGATCTAAAACGCGGCGCCAGTGTGAGCCTCAACTTGTGTGGCACTAACGAGTTCACGGTCGGTGGGACCACCGATGTGATTGCGAAGCCATCAGCGGCGCTGCGCACCGATTCGGTATCGATGGTGCGCGTAGGTGCGACGCCGGCGAAGGTCACACCCATTGCGGTACGACGTGATACTCGCGGTGCACCCGCGTCGCTCCGCATCTCCCAAGCGCCGACCGATCCTGGACTCTTGGTATTACCTCGTAACTTCAACGCCGGATGGCAAGCGACCTTGGGCGGGCAGGTGCTGGCGCCACTGGTGGCCGATGGCTGGAAGCAAGCCTGGATTGTGCCGGCTGGTTCGGCCGGGGAGGTCTCATTCGAGTTCACGCCGCAGCGTGGTTATGTTGCGCGACTGCTGGTCGGGTTGTTGGGGTTGTTGCTCTGCGTTGCGGCAGCAGCTGCGCCCGCGCACCAACGAAGCTCGCCCCTGGAGACATCGCAACGCTGGCCTTGGTGGCTTGATGGTGCAGTGGTGCTCCTCAGTGCGGGGATCCTGGGTGGGTGGCTCGGGCTGGCCTTGGCCGCGATCGCGCTGGTGGCGGTGCGCAAGGCTCAGGAATTTGAAGGCTGGGCCGTTGTGAGCGCCATCGCCTTGATCACCGCGGCAGCAGGGCTGGCGTGGGCACTGGTTAACGATGGGGTCAATCCCATGACATGGGTGCAACTGTTTGGCGTGGTGGCTGTGGTGGCCACAGGGGCCGCTTTGGCTCACGGCTCGGTCAAGCTGCCGACTTCGGTTCGGCTCACGCACAGCGGTGGTTTGGTGATGTCGAGTACTTCCTCGGACGACACCACCGACACAGTTTCGTAACCGCCTGCGGTTTCAACCATCACAGTGTGCTGGCCAGGTATCACGTCAACACTCGTGGTCTTCGTCCCGGCGATCACCTTCATCGTTCCCGATTGCTGTGCGGCGTAGTCCAATTGCAGGTACCAGCCATAGCCGACCACTGGTCCGTCGAGGACGAAAGGTGTGGTGTTGGTGCCCACCGGGACGCACGCCCCTGGCGTAGCGGTCACCATGTTGCGGACGCCGTGAAAAGGAGCCGTTCGCAACGTGCCGTCATCTGCGATCAACGTGGCGGGCACCTCGACTGGAGGCCCATATTTGAAAGCAATGTTGAACGGTTTGAAAACGTGGCGGTACGTGTTTGTTGGAAAGGCGAATGGCGACCAGATCCAGGGGGGCACCGTGAGGTTGATCAAGGTCGTGTCGCTCGAGGCTTTCGCCACCTCACCGAGATAGGCCCTTGGGCTCTGCGAGCCAAGGTCGCGCAATGGGAACCGTAAGGCGCTCAGGGAGCCCAGAAAGCTTGTCACGATGAGAACGAGGGCCACTGAACGCGGGGTCACCAGGCTGGGCATTGGCTCGGTGATCGAGACCTGCTCTGTGGCCCCCAAGACCGGCAGGTAGGCCAAGCCCACGGCAAGCGACCAAGCGAGTCCAGCCTCGGTCTGAAAGCGGTAATCAAGAGCGATTTCTGGGCCGAAATAGATTGCCCGGCTTGCGGCAATGAGCAGCGTATTGAGTGCCAGTGAACCCAAGGGAAGCAGCCATGCCCGCTTGGAGTGGCTGCGGGTGCGGTGTGCGACCCACACAGTGCTTGCGAGCGCCAATGCGGCGATCACAGTGAAGGTCGTGGTGGGGTCGGCGGTTTGTTGGGTGACCTTACTCGTGGTGAAGTGCAAAGGGCCTCCGATGACGGCAGGAGTGAATGCCTGCCACATCAGGTTGCGCGCCACGTCCCACAGCGGGCGACTGGCCGCTTGTGTCACGGCAAAGTTGGCAGCAACGCTCAGATAGACCGCGACGTACGTCGCAACAAAGCCCAGGTGGATGAGAGTTGCCGTGCGGTAGCGAGTCGACAAGTCTCGTACTCGGGCACTTAGAGAGCCCGAGGTGAAATAGCTCAGAGCCAGCATCCAAGCGAATCCGAAGGCCACGATCGCACGTTCGCCGAAGCCCACACCCATGACGAACCACATCAGGTGGGTGAGGAGCAACCGGGTGCTCGGTGAGCGTAGGTAGCGCACAAATGCGTCGAGTCCGAACACAATCGCGATCAGCATTGGGATCTGGTTGACCGCTGCTGCCCACCAGGTGGTGGCCGGGATGAATATGGGGGAGAAGAGCGCAACGATCACCGGCACCAGGGCGCCCCATCTGGCATCGAAAAGTCGAATAGACAGTCGCAGCATGCCCACGGCAAAGACCGCGAACCCGATCACCATTTCCCAGCGCGCGAGTTCGAAGTCCGTGGGTGCTATCTGGGCGTTGGCCCACATCAGTGCCCAGGCTCCGGGCATCAAGTGCCCGTTGTACGGCGCGATGAGGTAACCGGCACTCAAGTCGGTGCCCACTGACTTCTGCAAGAAGTACAAATCATCGAAGAACCACCACGTGCCACGAGTGGTCAGAGCGCGCATGACAGTAGCCAGCACGACGATGAGGAGCCCCGTGGTCCACACGTTGCGCTTGATGATCAGGTTGGTGCCCGAGGGGGCTTGCATTAGTTGACCTTCGCGGTCTTGGGAGCGGTTTCCTCGCGCGCACCGACGACCCAGGTGGCGTTCTTCCAGCGCATGATGGGCTTCTCCATCAGGTGGAATGACAGCGCGGCCACAACTGTCGTCACAACTAGGGTGAGGAACAAGATGTAGAGGTAGTGGCCGGTGAAGATATCAATCTTGGTGGCGCGGAAAACCATATTCAGCACAAACATGTGGATCGCGAAGATGCCGTAGGAGATTTCGCCAAACCAGAACGGAATCGTGCCCGAAAGGCTCCGGCGCACTCTGCCCTCGCGTTCGGGCCCAAACACCAGTGGCAACACGAAGAATGCGCCCGCCACGGTGTAGAGCAGCGCCTTGAGCCCGGCTTCCCAGGCTCCGGGAACAAGCAGCAGTCGGGGGCCAGCAATGGGGGAGCAGGCAATTGCGAAGGTCGCCGTCGCCACGATCCAACAGCCGGTTAGATCGTGGGCGAGTCGCTCAAAGAGATGGTCTTCGCCAGTCACAGTGATATGTGCGCTCACTGCAGCGAACACGATTCCGACGAGGAACCACGGCAAGAAGCCAGGTAGCCACTGGGCGAAGTGGCCTTCTCGACCAGGGATCGTGGCGGTGATGGCCTGCCACGTAAGTCCGGCCACTCCCAGCGCCGTACTGCGCTTGATGACTGTGGGCAGGTGCAAGCCAGCGTCTTTTCGCCCCAGCAGGAACGCCACAATGAGCGGCATCAGGATGTAAAAGGCGACCTCGGTGGCCAAACTCCACATCTGTGTCAGCGAACTGGCCAGCACCTTGGGTGCATAAAGTTGGGTGAAGGTGAGGTGCCTGATCCAGTTGGCCGTCGTGATCTTGCTGTTGGCGGGATCGAAGAACATTGCAACTAGGACGACGACCCAGTACAGCGGGAGGATCCTCAGCGCACGCTTCCAGAGATAGTGCCCAACAGCGGGTGCCTGGGTTCCCCTCGCGCGCGCCAGCATGATCGGACGGCTCAGCAAAAAGCCAGACAAGATGAAGAACAGCGTGACCCCAAAGTCCAGCCGTGAGAGCACCGCGCCGCTCCAGCCGCGGGTGATCTGCCCGGTGTTGAAGGCTGCGTGGGTGCCCACCACCATCAGCGCGCCGATGGCGCGTAAAGCATTGAGGGTTGGGAAAGTTCGGTCAGCGCGCATGCTCACACCAAATCCACAATCTCCACCGGGCCGGTGACCAATCTCGTGACGCACATCCGCGCGGACGAGGAGCGCAGTGCAACCGACACTTCATCGAAATTGTCCCCAGCCATTGCGTACAGGGTGTGGCTGCCTGGGGGAAGGTCCAACACGTAGCTTTGGTCTCCAGCGCCCACCACTACTGAGGCGCCGTTGGCACTCTGGTAGTCCATCGCGATCCAGAACCCTGCGTAGCCGACCGGTCCATCCAGGGGAATTTGTCGCCCTGACTTGATCCGATAACCACACCCGCGAGCCTCCGAGGCCAACGCGCTTCGTACGTTGGGGACCGAAATCTCTGCCAGCTTTCCGTTGGCGTAGGGATAGGTGAGGTGGTCGATGCCCCATCGTTGGAAGGTGAGTCCTCGAGACTCTTTAACGAAGACTTTTCGCAGCAGATTCTCTGGGTATCTCAAACTGTTGGTCAGGCTAATGGGAACCACGACGTCGGCGATCGGATCGCTGGAGGGGTGATGTTTCAACTGCTCGACCATGGCCCGCGTGTAGGTACGTTGAGAGGTGTAGTTGCCCCAGTGTTGGATGAACTGAGTACCTGACCAGACTCCGCTGATGCAGACGGCACCTACCAAGGCGAAGACCAGTCTGGGCTGGTCAAAGAATGACTTAGGGGCATCGTGACGCCGCGTGGGTCCGGCTAACGCATTGCGCCACGGCATCACCATGGCTGCTAGTCCGATGGCAGTGACCAAAGCCATCTCGCCTTGGTACCGATACTCAAGGGTCAACGCTGGTCCAACGAAGGCCACGCGCGCGTAACTGACCAGCACCATGTTCGCCACCAGGAAGTACGCCGGAAGCAAGAGTGCCCGAGCCCAGCCGGTGAACGCCCTCTTGGTCGTCCACAAGATGTAGCAAGCCAGGACGAACGCGCCCAGAATGGCACCCGTTCCCGGCATCGCTATTTGGGCTGAGGAATTGTGGAAGTGTCTCCAGGTCCAAGGTCCACCTGCGAGCGCACTTAGGTAGCCATTGAAGGCCAGGTTCCACACAACTTCCATGATCGGGAACCGCCCGATGACGGGAATCTTTGGCAACCCTTCAACCGAGGTGGTGGCCAAGTAGATCCCGAGGTAGGTGATGAACAGCAGCGTGTAGCTGAGCACTCCAACCCGGTATGCGTTAAAGCTAAATTTGATCCGGGACAACAACGTGGAGCCTTCGGCAAACCAGGCGATGCTGACCAATGCCAACGCGCCGAATGTCAGCAAAGTCTTCTCATTGAAGACCAGGCCGAAGGCAAGCACTAGGCACACCGCAAGAACGTGCCGCTTTCGATGCGTGCGCAAGTACCAAAGATGGAAGTACGTCGACCACACCAAGGCAACTGAGAGTGGAAGCAGGTTGATCCCTGCCGCCCACCAGATTGTCGGCGGTACGCTGCTGGCGGTGAACAGGTAGATCGCCAATGGGGCCAAGATTCCCCATCGCCCACCCATGTGCTGGAACAGCAGCAGCAGTAGTCCAATCGAAACAACCGCCTGCATCACGAAGAGTTCACTGGCAGGCAGCCACCATTGCCAGGGCGCCAGTTGGTCATTAAGCCCTGATAAGTAGAAGGCGCCAGGCATCCGGTGCCCGAAGTAGTTGGTGAACACTCGGTCCAGCAGCGGGCGGTTTTCTCGCATGATCGAGATGAAGTTGAAGTCGTCGATCGTGAACCACGAGTTGGCAAAGCCATATGCGCGGTAACCCAGGTGCAGGGCCACGAGTGCGAAGCCTGCTAACAGCACCCGCGAAGGTCGCGTCGCGGGGACACTGGTCGCGCTCATGGCGATTCGACGGCCTTAGGTATACCCAAGGTGCCGCCGGTCACACAGACCCCGTCGTCAGCCGAAGAGACGGACACGGACATCGCATCAAACTTGCCTTGGGCCTTAAAGAACACGCCGTGCATGCCTGCGGGCAGATTGAATGTGTAGTGCTCTTGACCTATGTAGAGGTTCATGTCGCTGTCGCGCTGGGCGATGTACTCGAGGCGAACCCACCAGCCATCACCGCTAATCGGGCCGTCGAAGGGAATCCGGGTCGAAGACGTGCCCAGTTTGTATCCGCAGCCTTCCGTGTGAACGATTTGGCGCGCAGGCTCCAGCAAGACCGGACTGACCGTCCCGGTGGAATCAAGGGCGTACAGGCTGTCGATAGTCGAGTCGGGGTAGGTCAGCGGCAGTTTCAATTGACGAAACACGTGGCTGTAGATGTTCTCGGGAAACCGATAGGACCACATGATGGTTTGCGGGAGGCCAAGATCGGCCATGGGGACCGGTTTGTTGGGCGCTGCCTTACTTGAGTTGATCAAGTTGCCGAAAAACGCTGGTGCCGCATTGCTCTTCTCCCAACCAGTCATATAGGTCGTCGTGGAGAAGAGGCCTGCGGCCGCAACGACTGCAGTGACCCCTTGAATGATCGAAGGGGACTCGTAGGACAAGTCGGCGCCTTCTCGAAGTTCGACGGTTTGAACTGCCCCTAATAAGGGCAGGTAGGCCAACCCAATGCTCATCAGCCACAGCAAGGAGTTCTCCGTCTGGTAGCGGTACTCCAGGCCAACAGCAGGTCCAACGATGTTGGCGCGAGTTGCCGACAAGATCACAACATTGGCCACCAACCCAAAGGCAATAAGGATCCAAGCCCGTCGGGTGCGTATGCGCGTGCGGTGTGCACCATAGACCAGCAGACCGATGCACGCCCAGGCGCCGAGAACAACTAAGTCAGAGGGGTTGGCGATCGGTCCGCCGCCAAGGGCCTCCCAGTTCAAAGGTCCACCCACTGCGGCGGTCGGGAAAGCCCGCCCAGCCAATGTCTGAAGCATCGGGGTGGCCACCAGGTCTCCTGCTGGCTTCTCCACTCCAGTGACAAAGTGCGCATAGATAGCAAGGAATCCCGCGCTTAAGGCACCATAAGCAACCATCGCGGGCCGATAGTTTTCCCAGAGGTACTGAATCCTGTGAGTGAGTTCGCCTCGGCTAAACCAGCCCAAGGCAACCAGCCAAAAGATCGGCACCAACATCAGACTCTTCTCGTAGAAGCACAGTGCCACCGCGACCAAGGCCAGGCTCGTGATCAACGAGGAGCGACTCTTGGTCCGCAGGTGAGTCAGGTGCGCAGCCAACCCAAAGGTCAACGCGATCTGCATTGGCAGTTGGTTGATCCCTGCGGCGTACCAAATGCCGGCAGGGAAGGTGAAGACCAGCGTGAGATAGCCAATCAGCAGGGGCAGGATCGCCCTGCGGATCCCAAACGCAGAAACGAGCAACTTCAACATGCCGATAGCCGCCACAATTTGCATGACGAGCAAAACCGATGACCATGCCGACCACCGGTAGGGGAACCAGTGGTTGAGTGCCCAGGTGATCAAGAAGCCAGCGGGCATGAAGTGCCCGCCGTACGTCTCGCTGAGATAGGCCCACCCAAAGGGCATGTTCGAGGCGCGTGACATGAAGGCGAAGTCGTCCATCATGAACCACGAACCGGTCAGCGCCCACCACCGGAAGATGCCGAAAAGCCCGATGAGGACGAGCCCTTGGCCGATGACTGCATCGGAGCCCGAGAGTGGGTGGATGCGTTGTAGCCAGCTGTTTAGTCGCTGCATCGAGCCACGTTTGGCCGCCGAATCGTGGGTTGGCTGGTCAGTGCTCACGGCGAGACTCTAAGGCATGAAGCCACTCGATCTTGGGCGCATGAGGCACATCACACGCGCAGGTTGCTCAGGCGCGAAACAACTCGACTTGGTGACAATCTGAAACGGATTGCAGTTTTGTCTGATGTAGCGCCAAATTTCACTGCTATGGTGCGCCCAGTTTTGTTACCCATGAGTGAAAGCCTGAGGAGGCGTCGGGATTGAAGGGCAAGATCTATTTGGGGTGGGTGCTCCTTCTTGTGGGCTCGCTTCTACTAGCCACTACAGCACTCGTAAAGTTTTGGGTTCCGGGCCAGGTGCTTCAGGTTCCCAAAAACGTAAACAGCGTCACTCGCCTAGAAGGCATGGTTGACAAACTCAACCCCGCCACTGGGAAGTACGAGACCGGAATGCCAGTCAAGGTCACCAGCGTGACCAAGGTTGACCCGAAGGCCTCAGACGACGATGTCGTCGCATGGGTGAACACCACCTGTGTGAACATCGACCGCGACAACCCCGCCGACTGCCTCAAAGGCACCGACGAGCGGGTCGTGAGCAACAGCATTGATGTCTTCGCAACCGATCGCACCACGGCTGTGGCCGTTAACGGTGACAAGTACCTCCCGCCGACTGCAGAGCCGAAGGAAGGTCTGGTCAACAAGTGGCCATTCGAGGCCAAGAAGAAGGACTACCAGTACTGGGACGGTCTCTTGAAGAAGACCGTGACCGCGAAGTACGAAGAGACCCTCGACATGGACGGGCTTGAGATTTACAAATACCACGTGTCAACGCCTGCAACGGCCGCCGAAGTTGCCGACGGCATCCAAGGCACCTACGCCAGCGACAAGGTCATGCTGGTGGAGCCCTTGACGGGCTCGATTGTCAACCAGATCCAAGACGAGCAGCGGACCCTTGAAGACGGCACCAAGGTCTTGAACTTGCACATCGAGTTCACCAAGGCCCAGGTCGCTGCCGGCATCAAGGACGGCAAGGCAAACGTTGCTCAACTCAACACCGTCTTGAACCAAGCCCCCAAGTGGGCTGGCATCGGCGGACTGGTGTTGTTCTTGGCTGGTTTGCTGCTCGTGCTTCGCGCTGCCAAGCAGCGCAAGGCACTGGAGGCTGAAGAAGAGGATGAGCCAGCGGCTCGAGTGACTCTGACTAAGTAATGTGTTGGTAGGCCTCTAAGCCAGAGGCACACCTGGAGCGCGGTAGGTCCAACCTGCCGCGCTCCACTCATTTTTATCCAACACGTGGCGTGCGTCGACCACCACCCGGGCGCCTATCAGGTTGCCAAGTTGGACGGGGTCCAAATGCACGAACTCTTGCCACTCCGTAAGCAACAGCACGATGTCGGCGCCAGCGCAGGCCGCCTGGGCGGACTCGGTGTAGGTCAACGTGGGGCGTTCGCGGCGCGCGTTAGACATGGCAACAGGGTCATAGACGCGCACTGTGGCTCCGCCAAGGTGCAGGCGTCCAGCCACATCGAGGGCGGGGGAGTCACGGGTGTCATCAGTGTTCGGCTTGAACGCCGCACCCAACACCGCGATTGTGGCGCCAACGAGTGGGCGTCCTAGTGACTTAGTGGTCAGTTCGACCACTCGCTCACGACAGCGTTTGTTGATGGCGTCGACTTCATCCAGGAATGCCACGGCTTGGGCTGCGCCAATCTCGCTGCCACGGGCAAAGAGTGCGCGCACATCCTTGGGCAAGCATCCGCCGCCATAGCCCAGTCCAGGACGCAAGAACTTGGCGCCGATGCGCTCGTCGTACCCCAATGCCTGCGCCAACTTGAGTACGTCGGCGCCCGCCGCATCGCAGACCTCCGACATCGCATTGATGAACGAAATCTTGGTCGCCAAGAACGCATTGGCCGAGATCTTCACGAGTTCGGCTGTCGCCAAGTCGCACTCAACCACCGGCGTATCTGCGGCGATCTGCGCGGCAAAGACCGCTCGCACGGCATCGATGCCGCGCCGCTCGCCTTCGGCAGCACCAATCACGATCCGATCAGGCTCAACGGTGTCGACAATGGCATGGCCCTCACGCAAGAACTCAGGACTCCACACCAAGGTCGAATCAGGTGAGAGGTCAAGGAGACGAGCCCGCAGCCTGGCTGCAGTGCCAACCGGGACAGTCGACTTGCCCACGACTACTGCGTTTTTGAGCAGCGGGAACAGTGCCTCGGCTGCCGAATTGACTTGGCTCATGTCGGTGCCGAGTTCGCCAGGAAGTTGGGGGGTGCCAACGCAGAGGAAGACCACTTCACTATGGGCGGCCACCTGGGCGATGTCGGTGGTGAAACGCAGCCGCTCACTGGCCAGCCCAGTGACCAGTAGCTCCTCAAGGCCTGGCTCAAAGATCGGAGAGGTGCCGCTGCTCAGCGTGTCAACGCGTGCCTGACTCACGTCGGTGGCTATGACCTCATGACCCATGTCGGCCAGGCATGCCGCGGTCGTCGAACCGAGGTAGCCGCAACCGATCACACCAACTCGCATCGTGCAGAACTCCTTCTAAGCCTTGTCGGCCACATAAATTGCCGTGCCAGGAGTGATGAGTCCGCGCACGCGTGACCACCCACCCCAGGTGCGGTCATGATCCTCGGGCCACTTGGGCTCGACCAAATCGCGCAACACGAATCCTGCGCGGTGCAAAGCTTTGACCCAATCGCCGATGGTGCGGTGATGCTCGACGTACGCGGGCTCGCCGGTGGCGTCATCAACCTCAACGTAGGGAGTGCGATCCCAGTAATCCTGGCTGGCGGTCAGGCCAGCTTCGCTGGGGTCGTCAGGGAACATCCATCGGGTCGGATGGGTGATCGAGAACGCAAACCGACCGCCTGGTCGCAACACTCGGGCAGCCTCCTGACACACCCGGTGCTCATCGGCGAGGAACTGCAGTGCCCCAAACGCCGAAAAGACAATGTCGAAGGTCTGCGGGCCGAAGGGGAGTTGGCTGCCGGTCGCCTCGACTAAGGGCACGTGTTGGTCAGCCCCGTGATCAATGCGCAGGCTGTGCTGCAACTGACGGTGGGAAATATCAAGCCCCACGGAGAAGCCGCCGCGCTGATTGATCCACCGTGAGCACTGGCCCGCGCCGCAGCCAATTTCGAGGACAGTCTTGTTCGTAACGTCGCCGAGAATCTTGAGTTGACCCTCGTCGGTGCCCTCTGGAGACCAAATGAAGCCAGCGTCACCCAAGAACTCTCCATGGGTGGCTTGGTACTCATCTGAGTAGCGATCCCACTCGCCTCGGTTGGCGATCCGACTCTGAGTCTCATCGGCCCATAAACGCTCAGGCCGCACGGGCAGACTGCTCACCGGGTTGAATCTACTCGGTTGGACTCAGATGCATCGCGCGCCGTACTGTTAGCCCTTGCGTGTGCATGTCTGCCTGGGTCTCAGACCGAGCGGATTCTGGCTCGCCCTCAAATGACGTTTGTGCCCGTTGGGGCAAAGTCGGCCTTGGCGGTGAAACGGACGTGGCGCGTGCTCAACCGACATCTGTCACAACATCTGTCCACAACCAAGGATCCAACTACTTACATGACCATCACCCCTACCCCCGCTGACATCATCGACGCACCTCAGGTTGCGATTAACGACATCGGTTCGGCGGACGACTTCCTGGCTGCGATCGACGCAACCATCAAGTACTTCAACGACGGCGACATCGTCGACGGCACCATCGTCAAGGTGGACCGCGATGAGGTTCTCCTCGACATCGGTTACAAGACTGAGGGTGTCATCCCCAGCCGCGAACTTTCGATCAAGCACGACATTGACCCTTCCGAGGTTGTCTCTGTCGGTGACCGCGTCGAGGCCCTGGTTCTTCAGAAGGAAGACAAAGAAGGCCGTCTGATCCTGTCGAAGAAGCGTGCCCAGTACGAACGTGCCTGGGGCACCATCGAGCAGGTCAAGGAAGAAGATGGCGTCGTTACCGGCACCGTCATTGAGGTGGTTAAGGGTGGTCTGATCCTTGACATTGGTTTGCGCGGCTTCTTGCCCGCGTCGCTGGTTGAGATGCGCCGCGTGCGCGACCTGATGCCGTATGTCGGCAAGGAACTCGAAGCCAAGATCATCGAGCTCGACAAGAACCGCAACAACGTGGTGCTTTCTCGCCGCGCATGGTTGGAGCAGACCCAGTCTGAGGTTCGCCACGGTTTCCTCAACCAGCTGCAAAAGGGCCAGATCCGCAAGGGTGTTGTCTCCAGCATCGTCAACTTCGGTGCGTTCGTGGACCTCGGCGGCGTCGACGGTCTGGTTCACGTCTCGGAGTTGTCCTGGAAGCACATCGACCACCCCAGCGAAGTCGTCACCGTTGGTGACGAGGTCACCGTTGAGGTTCTTGATGTCGACATGGACCGCGAGCGTGTGTCGCTCTCGCTCAAGGCGACCCAAGAAGACCCGTGGCAGCACTTTGCTCGCACCCACCAAATCGGTCAGATCGTGCCCGGCAAGGTCACCAAGTTGGTTCCCTTCGGTGCATTCGTTCGCGTCGAAGAGGGCATCGAGGGCTTGGTGCACATCTCGGAGTTGGCCGAGCGCCACGTCGAGATCCCCGAGCAGGTTGTTCAGGTCAACGACGACGTCATGGTCAAGATCATCGATGTCGACCTTGAGCGTCGCCGCATCTCGCTGTCGCTGAAGCAGGCCAACGAGACATCAACGGCCGTCGACGTCGAAGAGTTCGACCCGACGCTCTACGGCATGGCCGCGACCTACGACGACCAGGGCAACTACATCTACCCCGAGGGCTTCGACTCCGAAACCGGTGAGTGGATGGCCGGCTTCGAAACTCAGCGCAAGGCATGGGAAGACCAGTACGCAGAGGCTCACGCCCGCTGGGAGGCCCACGTTAAGCAGCAGGCAGAAGCCAAGGCTGCTGAGGCTGAGGCTGGCGAGGCTACGTCGTACTCCAGCGAAGCACCTGCTGCTGATGGTGGCTCGCTGGCTAGCGACGAGGCGCTGCAGGCCCTTCGCGAGAAGCTCACTGGCGGCAACTAGTCCGTTCGTTACAACACCCCCGGCTCATCTTGAGCCGGGGGTGTTGTGTTTGTACGGCACACTTCTGCCATGGTTCGCGTTGAATTGTTCCTGGGCCTCATCAGCCTGGGGCTTGCCATCTATGCGCTCATTGACGTAATTCGCACGCCGGACGCTTCGGTGCCACATCTGCCCAAGTGGGGCTGGATCGTCCTGCTTGTCGTCATGCCCTTTGTGACCAGCATTGTGTGGCTCTTTCTGCGCCCGCGTAGTTTGCGGCCACCACGTACAAGTGCCTTTCCCGAATATGAACGCCCAGGTCGGGCCAAGGGTTTAACTTCTGAATCAGACGAGGAGTTCTTGCGTCGAGTCCGAGAACGTGCCGAAGAGCAGCGGCGACGACACCGCGAGGGTGAAGAGTGACAATCGGGCTCACTGGCGGAATTGCCAGCGGCAAGTCGACCGTCGCAGGGATGCTGGCCGACTTGGGGTGTGTGATCGTTGATGGTGATCTGATTGCCCGCGAAGTCGTGGCACGGGGCACCCCAGGACTAGCCGAGGTGGTCGCGGCCTTCGGGCCAGGGATCTTGACCCGCGAGGGTGAACTGAATCGCCCAGCTTTGGGCGCGATTGTCTTTGCCGACGAAGCAAGTCGTCATCGACTTGAGTCGCTCATCCACCCTCGCATTGCCGCGAGGGCTGCAGAGTTGGTCTCTAACGCTCCGGAGGGGGCCTTGGTGATCGAGGACATGCCGCTGCTGGTCGAAGGTGGCATGCAAGCCCGATTTGATGAAGTCATCGTGGTTGATGTGCCAGAAGAACTTCAGGTGCAGCGGATGTGCGAAGACCGGGGGATGACGCAAGCAGATGCGCTTGCACGCATGGCGGCCCAAGCCAGTCGCGCCGAGCGCTTGGCTGCAGCCACCGTCGTCATAGCTAACACGGGCACGCTTGAGGAACTGCGTGCCCGTGTCGAGCAGGTGTACGCCGACCTGGTTGGCCGAGCGGCCCAGACCTAGGCAGCCAGGTCTGGGTCAGCCAGCGTGCGCAACTTGGCGATCGCTTCGCGTTCCAACTGACGCACCCGCTCGGCTGAAATGCCATGCCGCGCGCCGATGTCGCCGAGTTTGTGTTGACGCCCATCGAGAAGCCCATAACGGCTGCGAACGATGTCGGCGGATCGTGCGTCAAGAAGTTCAATGAGCGAACTTAACCGCTCACGAGTGTCGGCATCGAGGACCGTCAGGTCGGGTCCAGGTGCGCCTTCTTGGGCCATCAGTTCGCCCAGTGAGGTGTCGCCACTCTCATCGAGGGGCATGTCCAGGCTGACGTGGTCTCGACCCCAGCTCATCAGGTCCAGGACTCGCTCAACTGGCATGTCGAGTTCGGCAGCGATCTCTTCAGGGTCTGGCTCGTGGCCCAAGGTGCGCTCAAGCACCCGTCGGGCCCCGCCGATCTGGTTGAGTTCTTCGACCACATGGACCGGCAGCCGCACCACGCGTGCTTGCTGTGCGATGCCGCGAGTGATGGCCTGACGAACCCACCAGGTGGCATAGGTGGAGAACTTGTAGCCCTTGGAGTAGTCGAACTTCTCAACAGCGCGGATCAAGCCGGTGTTGCCTTCTTGAATCAGATCAAGGATCGGCATGGCCGATCGGCCATATTTGCGGGCAATGGAAACCACGAGCCGCAAGTTGGCCTGCACAAACTGCTGCATGGCTCGTTCGCCCTCGGCAGCTAGCCAACGCAATTCGTCTTCGTTTGCTCCGCCTGGGGCTCCACCCTTGCGTCGCCCGATGCGACCCTCTTCAAGCAACATCTCGGCGAGTTTGCCGGCCTCAATGGTCTTGGCGAGCTCCACCTCGGTCTCGGCGTCAAGAAGGGGCGTGCGTGCGATTTCGTCTAGGTACAGACCAACGCTGTCGCGTCCTTCGATTTCACGATCAATCCGACTCACGCTCACTTGGTGCTCCCTTCATCGGCCGCATCACCGGCCACGGCTCGTGCAACATCTCGTTCGGGTCAGAGATTCCCTTGCGGTGTCTGGAGGGTTTGACGGACTGCGGTTCCCAATAGTTGCCAGACACAAGGGTTTCTCAGGGACTTCTCAACCAATCAAGAGATACCGACCTTTTGTTGGTGCCGTCGCGGGTTATCCACAACAGCTGAGGCTTTAAAGTTCGCGTGTTCGAGCCCGGTGATTTCGTTTCGTGCGGGCGTTGTCCGTGTACATCGTACACAACGGCTCGCAGGTACCTGTCTAGACAGATCTGAGCTCAATTCTGATCGGGCCATGAAGGGCGACCACCCCGCAGAGGGCTCGAATTTCTCCACAGGCCACAGGATGCGCGTGTGGAAAAGTCAGGCAACTTGTGGACGGGATGCCTGAACTTGTGGACGACACGCCGACCGCAGAAAAAACTCTGAAAATTGGTGTCCCAAGCCCTTGTCAGGGGTTCCGAGGCGGCGTAGAAATTGCCCTACCAGAAGCCGAAAGGCCGAAGGGATCAGGACAGGAACAAAGATTCATCTGAGGAGCTTCGGCTCCACACGATCACCGGTGATGCGGGTGATCGGAATCCCAGTGAGAGTCCAGATGGCAGGTCACATCACAGGCCCGCCACACGTGAAGGACGCAAAGCCCCTCGGGCCGAGCAGAGATCACATTCGTAGGGCCCGTGGAACTCATACTTTCGCGGGCCCTACACCTTTTTCGACCTCGTGCCGAGGGTTCGGTCGGACTACCGGCATTGCCTCAGGGCTCACGGCGAGGCGGGGACGCAGCAGAAAGGTCGGGGTCATCAACGGCGAAGGAACGCACTTTGCCGGGCCCGGTCTCAGCGGTTTCGAAACGAACCGTCACCACCGAGCGACCCGTTCCCCACACCCACCCAGCGCCGTACTCGCGGTGAGTGACGTCCATTCCGGGGGCCCATGTGCGGCTAGATCTCACACCCGAGGTGGGAATCTCTGGCAGGTCTACCTGGGGCTCACTGAGGTCAGTCTCTTGCGCGAACAGGTCTTCTTGAATCCAGTCGGCCAACCCCGAGACCCCCACACCTAAGAGCCGAATGCCGCCAGAGGTGTCGACATCGCTCAACAAGGATGTGGCAACTTTGCTGATCATCCGAGGGTCGTCGGTCGGTTCGCCGAGGGTCGATGAACGCGTGAACGTCGAGAAGTCGTGTAGGCGCACCTTCAGTGTGATCGTGCGACCCGACAACCGTGAGTCTTTGAGGCGTTTGACGACCTGAGCGCACTGTTTGATCACCAGACCTTCCAGGATGCGTCGATCAGTGTGGTCTGTCTCGTAGGTGTCCTCAACACTGACCGACTTGGTCTCGCGCTCTGCCACGACTGCTCGATCATCCTTCGCCCTGGCAAGGTCATAGAGGCCCGCCCCGTGCGCTTGTCCGAGTACTCGCACGAGTTCGTCGCGACTGATCTCGCGTAGACCTGCGACGGTACTGACTCCGATGCGTCGTAGTCGCTCTGTAGTTGCCGGGCCGATGCCCGGAATCACACTGACGTGCATGGGCCCGAGCAAATCGACTTCGGTGCCTGCAGCGACGATGGTGAGGCCATCGGGCTTGTCGAGATCCGAGGCGATCTTGGCGATCAGTTTCGAACTCCCGATGCCAATCGTGCCCGTCAGCCCACCTGTCACCTCGGTGAGGCGGGTCTTGAGGTCGTGGGCCAAGTTCGTCAAGGAGTCGAAATCGAAGGCCACTGGAACTGTTGCCGCTCGCAGATCAACGAATGCCTCATCGAAGGAGAGCGGCTCGACCAACGGACTCACGCTACGCAGCAAACTCATGATTGCTTCACTGGTCTCGTGGTAGGCGTGAAAGCGACCGGAGAGAAACGCAGCATGGGGGCAGCGGCGCCTGGCTTCGGCAGTCGACATGGCAGAGTGCACGCCGTACTTGCGAGCTTCGTAGGACGCGGTCGCGACAACTCCGCGTGGCCCGACGCCGCCAACGACTACGGGCTTACCGCGCAGTGAGGGCTTGTCGCGCTGTTCGACGGATGCGAAAAAGGCGTCAAGATCCAGATGCAGGATTGAAGCTGAATCGCGCACTAGGGGTGCTGGGGCAGCATGTGCAGCCAGGGCCTAGCCAAGAAGAACTCGCGCCCAGTGATTTCTTTCGGGGTGATCTCAACGACGTTGTACTTCAGGGTTGGTACCCACGGTCGCAGCGGAACGCCTTCGCTGCGGTGTTCCTCGTCTTCTTCGAGCTTGCGAGCGGTGCCACGAATGATCACGCTGCTGGCGGCGTCGTCGCTGAACTCATCGATCTCAAAGGCGATGTCGCTGTTCATGACAATGCCGAGAAGTTTGGATCCCTCCGCTGTGCGGAAGAGCAAGGTCTGTCCGTCGACGGCGTAATTGATCGGAGTGATGTGCACTTCGTCGCCGAGGTGGTACGCGAGGCGGCCGAACTCTTGGGCCCGCAACTTCTCCCAGCATTGTTCGGGAGTGAGTTGGGTGATGGGCTGTTCTTCGGTGTTCATGATTGCGAGCCTCCAACCGTGTCGATGATTCGATCCTAGTACCCGAGTGGGTCCATGGGTTGTGTCTCAACGGCACGTTTTACGTCCACAAGGCACTGATGACCCGTACGTATCCACACGATGTCAATTCGCGATGGTGGACAGGGCGTTGACCCTCGATGTTGGAGTGCATGAATCCCATTGAGTTCCAACTTCGCGAACCGGCTGATTTGTTGGCAACAGCGTTAGCAAACCTCGGCTTTCAGCCTCAAGACAGCCTGGTGTTGTTGACCTTCCGTCGAGACATTCCTTCGTTCTACGCGCGCGTGGACTTGCCAAAGGCGGAGGACGGCTGGGACCAGGTGTCTCGCACCTTGTGCGCTGCGGCGCGGCGCAATGGAGTCGATGTTGGGGCCGTGCTCGTCTATTCATCGAACCACGAGGTGGCGGCCTGCCAGGCGCAATCGCTGGTCGAAGCGTTGCATCGCATCGGTGTGCGGATCATTGAGGCGTTGCGCGCCGAAGAGGGGCGCTATTGGCCGCTCGTTGATCAGGCCGGTCACGTGCTGATGGGCCAGGGCGAAGGGGTGGCCTTTGACGTGAGCGCCCATCCACTCATCGTCGACAGGATTGTGTCGGGGGAGGTGTTGTTAGGCAGTCGCGAAGAACTGGCAGCTTTGCTCGCTGAGGACCAGCAGGCAAGTGCTGAGGTGGCCGTGGCCATCGACGGCGTGCGTGCCATCTCGCCGCACTGCGCCCCGCGAGAGATGGCCTGGGTGCACAAGACAGTTTGCAGATACCTGCGCACTCGAGCCCTTCTGAGCGCCGCCGACACAGCACGCATGCTGGTCGCGATCAGCTTGCCCAGCATTCGTGATGCAGCCTGGGTGTGGCTGAGCAGATCGCAGGCCGGGACTAGCCGTGAACTGTGGTCGGACATCGTGCGGCGAGCGCCTCAGGAATGGCGGGACTCAGCAGCGGCAATCTTGGCCTTCAGTGCCTGGTTGGAAGGAAACGGAGCTCTAGCCTGGTGCGCAGTCGACCTGTGTCGAAGCACATCCCCGTCGCATTCGATGGCCGACTTAGTGGCCGACTTGATGCTGGGAGCAGTCTCGCCCAACGCTTGGATGCCGATGGACTTGGAGACTTTCCCGACCTGGACCGAAGGGATCAGCGCTGCGGGCTAGCGAATCTCCAGATCGTGGAACACCCGCACCAAACCCTTGACCTGACCTTGTTTGACACGACAAGTTCTACTCGGGCCCCTTGATGGTGGCCACAGTCGGCACGTGCCGACCGCTTGGGAGAAGGAGCACAGGGTGGGCGAGCAAGTCGATCAGCAGGAATTCACACGAGCCGATCGCACGCGCTACCGCGAAAAGGTGCACCGCAACCTTGATGTGTTTGCCCGGATGTTGCGCGAGTCGCGCTTCGACTACGACGACCCGATGACTGGGCTTGAGATTGAACTAAACCTGGTCGATGAAAACTCTGAGCCCGCTCTGCGCAACGCCGAGGTGCTCGCTGAGATCGCCAACCCTGACTTCCAAACCGAGCTTGGTCAGTTCAATCTCGAAATCAACGCCGCCCCTAAGACTCTTCACGAGCGGGGGTTGGAAAAGTTTGAAGAGACCTTGCGCGCGAGTCTCAACGACGCCGAAGAGAAGGCCAGTCGGCTCGGGGCGCACCTGGTGATGATCGGCATCCTGCCAACCCTGGGTGAGGGGCACATGTCGCCTTCAACGATTAGTTCGAACCCTCGCTACAAACTGCTAGGCGACGCCATCTTGGCCGCACGGGGTGAAGATCTCCAGATCGACATTGGGGGAGAGGAGCGGCTGACAACGACGTCTGACTCGATCATCCCCGAGGCCGCCTGCACCAGCACTCAGTTTCACGTCCAGGTCAGTCCCGACCAGTTCCCGGACTATTGGAATGCCTCGCAGGTGATCTGCTCGGTCCAAATGGCTCTGGGCGCGAACTCGCCGTACTTGCTGGGCAAGGAGTTGTGGCGTGAGACCCGCATCCCCCTCTTCGAGCAGGCCACCGATACGCGCAGTGAAGAACTCAAGGTTCAAGGCGTGCGCCCGCGGGTGTGGTTTGGCGAGCGCTGGATCACCTCGATCTTCGATCTTTTCGAGGAAAACGTTCGCTACTACAACGCGCTGTTGCCCATCGTGAATGATGAGGACCCACTGGAGGTGCTTGAGTCTGGTGGCACCCCTGCTTTGCACGAACTTCGGCTACATAACGGCACTATCTACCGTTGGAATCGACCGGTGTACGACGTCGTCGAAGGCACCCCGCACCTGCGCGTGGAGAACCGAGTCCTTGCCGCAGGCCCCACAGTGGCCGACACGATGGCTAATGCTGCCTTCTACTTCGGCCTGGTGCGTGAATTGGCCAACGACGAACGTCCGGTCTGGTCGCAGATGTCTTTCTCTGCCGCTGAGGAGAACTTTCACACTGCCGCACGAGATGGCATCGATGCGGAGTTGTACTGGCCTGGCATTGGTCACATCGGTGCCTGTGAGTTGACGCTTCGCAAGTTGCTCCCACTCGCGAAGGCTGGACTCGATGACTGGGGAGTGCCTGCCGATGAGTCGGACCGGTTGCTGCAGATCATTGAAGACCGCTGCAAGCGTGAGCAAAACGGATCGTCGTGGTTTGTTGGCAAGGTGCGTGGCCGTGAAGAGCGAGGCACAACCCGTGCGGAGGCGCTGCGCGCATCCCTGCACGAATATCGAGGTCTCATGCATGCCAATGAGCCCGTGCACGGCTGGAATTAGGCGCGCGACCTCCGCTGAGGTGGGCGTGACCACACTCGGGTGCGTCCCGAGAAGGCGCACGTCCACGAAGTTCGCGTGACCGCGTAGAACGCCGGTGCAAAGCCGCGCGCGGTGAGTGCCGTTGTTGCCGCAGGACACCACAGTTGATCGAGGTCGGTGAGATGAGTAGGTCCGCATCGAGTGATCCACACACACGGATGCGGCTCATCAATGAGGTCGAGTGCAGCCCCAACGACGTCAATGCGCAGTCCAAGATCGAAGTCGCCTAAGGGGTCAATGTCTACGGCCGCACCTCCGGGCGTGCCCACATGCAGCATGGGCGGGAACCGTCTTGTGGTGCCTAGTCTCGAACCCAGGAGCAGAACTTCGGCGCGAAGACCTGAAGTTGGCGTTGGGCTCATAGGTCAACTGTGCCGTGGCTTCGTCATGGTTGGTCGCGGGAATCCACAGGCTCACCCGCATCCGGTGCTGACGCGAGAGCACTCAGACGAGTAGTGTCGCCCACGCCTGGCAATGTGCGCGGCAGGCTTAAACGTGAGGAGATCTCAGTGGGAACCATCGTTGTTGGCTATGTCCCCAAGCCTGAGGGCAAAGCAGCCCTTCTGCGAGGAATCGATGAGGCTAAGTTGCGAAACTGTCGGCTCGTCGTCGTGAACTCCAACCGCGGTGGTCGCGACATGGACGATGAAGACAGCGTGCAAAGCCAGGCCGAGCTGCAAGAGATCGAGAGTCAACTCGAAGAGGCTGGCGTTGAATTTGAGGTCCGTCAGTTTGTTCGTGGACTAGAGCCTGCAGAGGACCTCATCGAGATTGCCACCGAGACCTCAGCCGAACTGATTGTGATCGGACTGCGCCGGCGTACTCCACTCGGCAAGTTGATCTTGGGATCAAATGCTCAGCAGGTGCTCTTGGACTCCAAGTGCCCAGTCTTGGCGGTCAAGGCCGCCAAGTAGATGCCGTTTCAGATCGCCAACCAGCCTGAGGCAGATCAGGTGCTCGATGAGCACCCCTTTGCTGTGCTTGTGGGGATGATGCTGGATCAGCAGTACGGCATGGAGCACGCCTTTAGAGGCGGATACAAGGTGCTGAGCAGGTTCGGCAACCTCGATCCCGAACTCATCGCCAACGCCGACCCGGAGTCGTTTAAGGCGCTGTGTTCTCTGCCTCCGGCCATTCATCGGTTCCCGGGTTCCATGGCTTCTCGGCTGCAAGACATGTCTCGGGCGATTGTCGATTCCTACGACGGTGACGTCACCCGTTTGTGGAGTGAGGCCACGACCGGCAAGGACCTGCTGACTCGGGTCCAGGCACTACCAGGCTTTGGTCGGCAGAAGGCACAGATCTTTGTGGCGTTGTTGGCGAAACAACTGGGTGTTCGACCGCCTGGTTGGGAAGCGGCGGCAGGCGACTATGCCCTCGAGGGCTACCGCTCGGTGGCCGATGTGGTCGACGCGGACTCCCTTCAGAAGGTGCGCGACTACAAGAAATTGAAGAAGGCCCAGGCCGCTGGCTGACCCGTTGCTTGGAAATCGCTTGGGGCGTGTCAGAATGTCCCCTGCGGCCCTGTTGACAGCAACGGACTTTGTCGCGCCCACCACGCATTTTCTGGAGAGGTTTTCTGTGACTCCTACGTCGCCCAAGGCACCAACAGCAGCGGCTGCAAAGGCAGCGTCTGCGGCAACGAAGAAGGCGGCTGCTGCAAAGGCCCCCGCGGCTAAGAAGGCACCCGCCAAGAAGACCACTTCGGCAACCGCCACTTCGGCAACTGCTGCACCTGCTGCGAAGACCACGACCCGCGCACGTAAGAGCGCGGCTCCTGTTGCTGCGCCCGCCGAGGCGGTCGTTGGGCTCGACGGCAAGAAGGTGCTGCCTGACGTCCCTGACGCACAGTTCGAGGCCGACGTCGCCACTGACCCCACCATTAAGGAAGACGAGCGGGCTGGCTACGTCGTCTCGTCCTCTGATGACACCGACGAACCAGAGCAGCAGGTCATGGTGGCTGGGGCCACTGCAGACCCGGTTAAGGACTACCTCAAGCAAATCGGCAAGGTGCCGTTGCTGAACGCTGAGATGGAAGTCGAACTAGCCAAGCGCATTGAGGCCGGGCTGTTCAGCGAAGAGAAGCTGGCCAAGGGTGGCAGCGTTTCGGCGAAGATCCTTGAGGAACTCGAGTGGATTGCCGAAGATGGCCGTCGCGCTAAGAACCACCTCCTCGAGGCCAACTTGCGACTCGTGGTCTCGTTGGCAAAGCGCTATACCGGCCGCGGCATGCTCTTCTTGGACCTGATCCAAGAAGGCAACCTGGGCCTGATCCGTGCGGTTGAGAAGTTTGACTACACCAAGGGTTACAAGTTCTCGACGTACGCCACCTGGTGGATTCGCCAGGCGATCACGCGAGCGATGGCAGACCAGGCGCGCACTATCCGCATTCCCGTTCACATGGTCGAAGTCATCAACAAACTGGCTCGTGTTCAGCGCCAGATGCTCCAAGATCTCGGTCGCGAACCAACCCCCGAGGAATTGGCAGCCGAACTTGATATGACCCCTGAGAAGGTCGTCGAGGTGCAGAAGTACGGTCGTGAACCGATTTCGTTGCACACCCCGTTGGGCGAAGACGGTGACTCGGAGTTTGGTGACCTGATCGAGGACTCTGAAGCAATCGTTCCTGCTGATGCAGTTTCGTTCACCCTGCTTCAAGAGCAACTGCACGCGGTGCTCGACACGCTCAGTGAGCGTGAGGCTGGTGTGGTGAGCATGCGGTTCGGCCTGACCGACGGGCAGCCCAAGACCCTTGATGAGATCGGCAAGGTCTACGGAGTCACTCGCGAGCGGATCCGCCAGATCGAGTCAAAGACGATGAGCAAACTCCGTCACCCAAGTCGCTCGCAAGTCCTGCGCGACTACCTCGACTAACACTCGCTTAGGCGAGAGCGATAAGCACCACAGTCGCCGCGCACAGGGCCAAACCGGCCGCCTGTGCGCGGTGAATTGTTTCTCGCAACACCAGCGCGGCTAAGACGACCGTGACGGCCGGGTAAAGGCTGGTGAGCACTGCGGTAACGGTGAGTAGCCCTGATTGGGCAGCCAAGGTGAATCCAATCACCGCGAACCCAGCTAGCACGCCCCCAAGGAGCCCAGTCCATTCAGATGGGCGGCGTGGTGTGGGGCTGTTCTTTGTCGCGAGTGCGGCTATGAACAAACTGAACGTGGCCACCAACTCAGCGAACGCAGCGGGCCACAGGCCATGACCTTCGGGAACCTTGCCAAGACCCACAAACATCAGCCCGAAGCCAACCCCGGCCAAAATGGCATCGTTGAGTCCCGAAGGTCGCGTATCTGCAGACTCAGGTGTGCGGCTGACCAGCCAAATGCCCGGTAGCCCGCACAGAATCGCCAGCCAGACGTTCAGGCCAGGCTGTTCGCCACTCAACACCCCGACTGCAACGGGGAAGAGTGCTGCCCCGACCGCAGAGACAGGCGCCACGACGCCCATGCGTCCTCGGGCGAGCCCGCGATAGAGAAACATCGTGCCCATCCCATTGCCGATGCCAGACAGCGCCGACCAGGCATAGTCCGCTGCAACGGTGTGCCCCTGCGTGAAGCACGCAGCGATGACGATGATGACCGTGGCGCCAAAGCAGGCGAGTACCGCCACAGGCCATGCAGAAGATCGCTTGGTAGCGACTCCATTCATGAAATCGCTCAGGCCAAAGCACAGGGCCGAGATGAGCCCAAGGGACAAGGTGGTCATGACAATCAGCCCGTAACGACGGCGATGCCCCACACCAGGGCCGCGCTGAAAGCGGCAAGAAACTCAATCAGAATGCCGAGTCCAACTGCTTTGATGGCATCTTTGGTCGATGGCCAGGCCTGGTCGTGTGAACCCAGTCGGCGTCGTTCGGCTAGGTAGATCCCGGCCACGAATCCGATCAGTAAGCCCACCACCGGAATCACAAAGAAGCCGACGATGGCCACAATCCCACCGATGAGAAGGGATGAGTTGGGCACCCCACTCTTCTTCAAATTGCGGCCGGGTAGAAGGTACTTCGATAGCGAGCCGATCAGGATGCACACCAGCGCGATGCCCAAAACAACCCAGCCGCGCGTCGTACCGAGTTCGGTTGCCCAGACAAGGATCGCTGCTCCGGTCAACAACGAGCCGGGCAGCACAGGGATGATCGTGCCGACGACCCCGATAGCGATCACGAGGCCGATGACGATTTCAGTGGGGCTCACGCGTGCACCCTCTCACAAAACGAACATGGTCCCCGAGAATCTCGGGGACCATGTTCGATCGAGTGTGGAGATTCAGTCGTCGGATCCGCTCACAGTTGGGCTCGCCAATTTGCCGGTCTCGTCGTGCATCTCAGCAGCAACTTCACGCAGCTTGGGAGCATGCTCGCGAGCGTGGTGTGCACAGAAGAGGAGTTCGCCACCTGAGGCGAGCAGCACTCGCAAGTAAGCCTGGGCCCCGCAGCGGTCGCAGCGGTCTAAGGCTGAGAGCGGTGCGCTAGGCGCTGTTGCAGTGGTCATTGGTTGAGTCACTTCCTTTCGTGCCAGCGGGTCCAACGCATGAGGTGCAGAGAAGATTCCCCAGGTTGAACCGTGGGGCCTATCCAACCATGCTGCTCGGCCCCGCGCTCGTGGTTTCCACCTGATGACGTCGTACTCGTAGGAGGGAGTGTGGCCCTCTGCCAGCCGATTGGGTGGCATGTTGGCCGCGTGTCGGGGTGTTGGCACAAGTTCTGAGGGTGGCACTCGTTAGATTGCATGAGCGCAATCGACCACCTGCACTAGTCCAAGGACACCACGATCGACAACACCTACAACGCCCAGCATCTACTCGTTCTCGAAGGCCTCGAGGCGGTGCGCAAGCGTCCCGGAATGTATATCGGGTCAACCGATACCCGAGGGCTCATGCACTGCTTGTGGGAGATCATCGACAACGGCGTCGATGAGGCACTCAGTGGTGCGGCCTCGCGCATCGAAGTCACCTTGCATGCAGATGATTCCGCAGAAGTGCATGACAACGGTCGAGGGATTCCTGTCGATAAAGAGCCCAAGACGGGGCTTCCAGGTGTCGAGGTCGTCTACACAAAGTTGCACGCTGGCGGCAAATTCGGTGGGGGTTCCTATGCGGCCACCGGCGGTCTGCATGGCGTGGGCGCATCGGTGGTGAATGCGCTGTCCTCCCGCCTTGACGTCGATGTGGAGCGCACCCCTTCGGTGCAGGGCATGAGCTTTCAGCGAGGCAACCCGGGCGTCTTTGACACCGATGGTCCTCGTGCTGCCTTCACCAGCAAGTCAGGACTGACGCGCAAGGGCGCCCGTGTGGCTAAGACGCGCACCGGCACTCGGGTGCGCTTTTGGCCAGATCGACAGATCTTCACCAAAGACGCCAAATTTGTGTACGACGAACTTGTTGCGCGGGCTCGCCAGACATCGTTCATCGTCCCCGGTTTAGAGCTCGCACTTACCGATTTGCGCGGCGCGGAGCCAGTGACTCAGACGTTTCGACACGACGGCGGGATTGCGGAGTTCTGTGACTTCCTAGCTGCCGATCCAGCTGTGACCGACGTACTCAGGCTGCAAGGCAGCGACACCTTCACCGAGACAGTGCCCATGCTCGATGACGCTGGCCACATGACTCCACAAGACGTCGAACGTGAACTCGGCGTCGACGTGGCCCTGCGGTGGGGCACGGGCTACGACACCGAGGTGCGTTCGTTTGTCAATGTGATCGCCACGCCTAAAGGTGGCACTCACGTGTCGGGCTTCGAGGCCGCACTCACTCGCACCTTTAACGACGCGATGAAGGCCGCAAAGGTCTTGAAGGTCAACGACCCTGATGTCATCAAAGACGACATCTTGGAGGGCCTGACCGCCGTCGTGACGGTCCGCCTGGCCGAGCCGCAGTTTGAAGGCCAGACCAAAGAAGTGCTGGGCACTCCGGCAGCGCGCGGTGTGGTGCGCAAGGTGGTGGCCGAGCAACTCAAAGCGTTCCTCACCTCAACCAAGCGGGCAGAGAAGGCACAAGCCAAGCTCGTGATGGAGAAGGTTTCCAGTGCCGCACGCACCCGGATCGCGGCACGCCAGCATCGGGAGACTCAGCGGCGCAAGAACGCCCTGGAGTCTTCAGCGTTGCCATCAAAGTTGGCCGATTGCCGTAGCAACGATGTTGATCGCTCTGAACTCTTCATCGTTGAGGGCGACTCAGCGTTGGGCACTGCCAAATTGGCTCGCGATTCAGAGTTTCAGGCACTACTGCCGATCAGGGGCAAGATCCTCAACGTGCAAAAGGCCGGCATCGCTGACGTGCTCAAGAATGTCGAGTGCTCCACCATCATTCAGGTGGTTGGTGCTGGGTCGGGACGCACATTCGACCTTGACGCGGCTCGCTACGGTCGCATCATCTTCATGGCCGATGCCGACTCCGATGGTGCGCATATCCGCTGCCTGTTGGCCACCTTGTTCTTCAGGTACATGCCGGACCTGGTGAAGGCTGGGCGGGTCTACACCGCAGTGCCGCCGTTGCACCGCATCGAGCTCACCAACCCCAAGAAGGGGATGGACAAGTACGTCTACACCTACTCAGACCCCGAATTGCAGCGCAAATTGGCGGAGCTGACCAAAAAGGGACTTCGCTGGAAGGACCCGGTGCAGCGCTACAAAGGTCTTGGTGAGATGGATGCAGATCAACTCGCCGAGACGACGATGGACCCCCGACACCGCACCTTGCGCCGTCTCACCGTTGACGATGCGGCGGAGGCCTCGGGCGTCTTTGAGCTTCTGATGGGCAGCGATGTGGCACCGCGCAAGGAATTCATTGTGGCCGGCGCCTATGAGGTTGACCTCGACTCGATTGACGCCTAGAACGTGTTCCAATTTTGACCTATGCTGCTCGACTATGGCGCGCCCACTAAATCTTGCAGACGTTCTTGAAGTTATGGCGGACTCGGTCCCAGACCGACTGGCCTTTGTGACCGAGCACGGTCAATCGACGTACTCCCAACTCGACGAACGTTCGACTCGGTTGGCCAATCACCTTGTGGCCCAAGGAGTGAAGCCCGGTGACCACATCGCGGTTCACGCGGGCAACTGTGTGGAGTGGGCTGAGTCGCTCTATGCCGCCATGAAGGCACGGGCCGTCGCAATCAACGTCAACTTTCGTTACGTGCATAACGAACTGAAGTACATCTACGACAACTGCCAGGCCGTGGCCGCCATCGTCGGCCCGGAGTACGTCGAGGCCGTACGCCGCGTCAACGACGAGTTGGGCACTCTCAAGCACACCCTGGTCATCGGCGAGGACTACGAGGCGGCGCTGGCTGCTGCTTCGAGTGACCGGTTGGACAACGGACGCTCAGGAGACGATCACTACATCGTCTACACGGGTGGCACCACCGGAATGCCCAAGGGCGTGATCTGGCGACAGGAGGACCTGTTGATGGGCGCACTCAATGAGCTGCGCTACCGCGCACCTATCGAGTCGATTGAAAAGCTCGGTGAGGAAGCCGCCGCCAATGAGAACCCTCTCAAATTGATGGTCTGTGGTCCCTTGATGCATGGGGGCAGCCAATGGTCCATGGGCAACGCGCACGTGGGTGGCTCGGTGTTCACCCTCTATTGCGGCACCAAGTTTGACCCCGAGAAGGTGCTGGATCTGACCGTGTCTTCTGGCACCAACTCATTGGCCCTGCTGGGTGATGCCATGGCTCGGCCGGTGCTCGACGCGTTAGAGGCCAACCCGGAGCGGTGGGACCTCTCACAACTCTTTGCCCTGTCCAACGCCGCAGCGGCGATGAGCACCGGTACACGCGACCAAATCAAACGAGTCCTGCCCAATGTGTTCATTCGCGACAACTACGGCGCCTCCGAGTCTGGCGCTGCAGCGGCGCGCATGGATGATGGCCAAGAGCGTGAGGCGCCACGCTTTGACGTGACCGACGACTTGATGGTGATGCGGCCTGACGGCACCTCATGTGAGGTCGGCGAAGTGGGCATGTTGGCTCGCAGTGGTTGGATCCCACTGGGTTACCTCGGTGACCCCGAGAAAACTGCCGCGACGTTCAAAGTGGTCGATGGCAAGCGCTGGGTGATCCCAGGTGACTTTGCCCGTCTAGAACCTGATGGCACCGTCAGCATGCTGGGTCGCGGCTCTGTCTGCATTAACACCGGTGGCGAGAAGGTCCACCCTGAAGAAGTCGAGTCAGTGCTCAAGCAGCACCCTGCGGTGTTTGATGCAGCTGTTGCCGGCACTGCACATCAACGATGGGGTCAACAGGTCACCGCTTTGGTGCACCTGCGCGAGGGCGCCACTGCCGATGCTGATGAACTCGATCGTCACTGCCGCGAACTCCTAGCGGGCTACAAAGTGCCCAAGCAGTTCTTCATCGTCGATGAGGTGCCTCGCACTCCAGTGAGCAAGGTTGACTACAAAGCCGTCAAAGAATTGGCCACCACGCTGGCTGGGGACTCCGAAGACAGCCATGTTTGAGTGGCTCGTCGAGGGTGGCCTTCTCGGTGTGATGGTTTCCTGTGCGCTTGGCTACGTGGTGATCCGGGTGGCGGTTCAAGACGCCATCCGCGCCGAGCGGCGCAAGATCAAACCGCCTGAGTGAGCAGCCCGGTTTCGACGTCGTACACAAACCCACCCACGACGATCGAGTCAGGGATCAGGGGGTGCGCACGCACCCGGTGTACGTCGTCGCGCAACGCCAACTGCTGATCGTGGATGACGTGGAATGTCTGCCATGAAGCGTCCACACCAGCCGATTCGCCGACCCGTCGGCGAAGTTCCTCCTCGCTGTGGCTAACCACGGCGCACCGAGTGTGGGGGACCACCAAAATCCTTTCGACCCCGAGCAGATGCACCGCCAAGACCAGTGCCTCAAGGGCAGCGTCAGTGACTCGACCACCCGGATTGCGGAAGATCTTCGCGTCGCCTGGTTGCAGCCCGAGCATCCCGAGTGGGTCGATGCGTGAATCCATGCAGGTCACCACTGCGATGCCTGCGCGCGCCACGCCGTCGAAGGTGCCTAGGGGATAGGTGATGGAGTAGTGCTGGTTGGCAGCAAGCAGGTCATCGAAGGCACTCACCTTGCAGACGCTACCTGGTGACCTAGCCAGCCGTGTGAAGTATCTGCGCAGTGTCTTGTCCGCGGGTGTTGGCGCCCCTAAAGAGAACGAGGGCGGCCACAGCCGCGATGACGGCGCAGATGGTGGCACCAATGAACACGGCGTGCACCTGGGCAACTCCGGCGTCAATCACGCTCATGTGGGCCACCGCTTGATAGAACCGGCGCATACCGATCGTGGTGAGGGCCGATATCCCGATGAGCATCCCGCACATCCGAGCCACGACCACGAGGGCACTGGCAACGCCGTGCACGTCGTTGGGGGTGCTGGCCAGAAGAGCGGCGTTGACTGGGGCCAACGCGATCCCAAACCCAAAGCCGGTCAGCACCAACGGCAGCGTTGATGTCCAACTCTCCAATGAGTGGGCGTCCCACGTGGTCATGAGAGCAAAACCCGCTGCCGCAAGCATCATGCCCACGGCAGCAACAGCTCCCGCAGAGAAGCGCCTGGTCAAAAACCCTCCAGCGATTGCACCCACGGGCAAAGCAGCCAGCAGACGCACCAAGACGAGGGCGGCCATGAGTTGAGAGGTGCGGTAGGTCGTGAGCCGGGCGTAGACGGGAATGTCGACTAGGGCAGCGATCAGGGCCGCGCCGATGAAGAAGCTCACGAAAAGTGATCCCCACGCCGGGCGTTCGCGTACGGCGGCGCTTGGGACCAGTGGATTCGTGGCCCTGCGCACGTGGATCACGAAGAGGGCGAACGCGATCGCTGCACCAGGAAGCAACCAGCCAGCGATGGGAGAAAAGACTTGAACAGCAGGGTCAGCTGAGGCGAAGGCCACGATCACCGCACCAAGCCCCACACCAAGCAGTGCGGCTCCCAGCGGGTCAGCTGCGCGTAAGGATGCGGCCCAACTGCGAATATCAATCAGAGGGTGCGGGCTGCGGCGGGCGTGCCACACAAATAGGCCAACGAGCGCGATCGCGATCAAGCTGAGGGGGGCGAGCCATCGAGACTGCCCAACAAGGGGGACGAAGGGCAAGCCCAGATCGACATCGGAGACCAAGGCGTCTGGCTCCCACAGCATCACGACGATGAGTGCACCAGCTAGGGTCACGAGCCCTAATCCAATCCAATCGATGCGCCGCCGGGTATGGGTGGCGTCACTGAGCTTGGAAATGGCAGCGGCTAGCACTAGGCCGACGGCTAAGTTCATCCAGAAAATCGTTTCCCAGTCGGCAACGGCCAGCACGAGTGCGCCGTACAGAGGGCCCACCACCGAACCAACCTCTTGGACGGCCGAGACGACCCCAAGCGGTACTGCTCGGCGCTCAGTGGGGTAGAGGTCAGCTACGAGCGCTAACGTCGCCGGGACGAGGCCCCCACCGCCCATGCCTTGCAAGAACCGACCGGCCACAACCGAGGTGAGGTCAAAGGCGAGTGCAGTCACTAGCGACCCGAAGGCGAAGATCACCAACGCAGCCACCAGCACCGGCACACGACCACGCAAATCAGCGATGCGCCCAATCAAGGGAAGCATGGCCACGTAGCCCAGCAAGAAGCCAGACACGATCGGTGCTGCGCGCTGCAACTGATCGACGCCGAGTCCGACAGTGATCATCATGTCGGGCAGGGCCAGCACCACGACATAGGTATCTGCAGCGGCAAAGGCCACAGCTACGGCCGCGAGTGCCAACAGCAGCCGTTGGCGGTTCATGGCTTGGCGATGGTGGCTGTGGTGCCGTACTCCGACAAGTCGATGGTGTAGGTGTTGTCGGTGCCGGCCTTGGGGTAGAAGGGGCCGGTAATAACCATGCGCGAGACGACGTCTGACTCATCGAGCAGGAAGGTTGCCTGGAAGGGTTCATTTGCCGCGCCCGGCACCAGAGCATGCACAGAGTCACCGGGGATAGTGCCGGTGATCGTGGAGTAAATCTTGTCTCCGCGCCGCACATCTTTGTCAGCCTTCGCATCGCTCACTTGGGAGAAGAGCCCAGCTAGACCACCAGCGGTGCCGAACAACAAGGCTGGGTCAGGAGCGCCAAAGTCGCTCACGTTGATCGTCTTCCATGATCCGAGGTTGATGTAGACCTTGCCGTCTACGGCGATGATGGGGCTGCCTGCCGAAAGCCCGTCGGTAACGATCTGGATGTCTCCTTGGAAGGCGGGTGCCTTGGTGCCAATGCCTTTGGCGCTGATCAGCCCGTTGACGCCCTTAGGCAGATCTTCGGTGTGTACGTCGGCGCGCACACCGGAGGTGGATGCGAGGTTGCTAGCAGCGGCCGCCAACCTCTCACTGACTGGCTTGTCGGAGGCGCCAGACTTGCCGCAGCCGGTCATCGTGACGGCAAAGGTGAGTGCTGCGAACAGCGCAAAGACACGTCTCATGACGCGAACCCTACCGGTCCAGCGCACGCTGCGATTGGAACCGAGCCAGGCACGCCAGAGCCGTCTCGACGCCCCACCGCCTCGGGGAGTTCGATCGGCGTGCCCGTTGCTGACGCCGCCCTCGCGGGGGCCGGACCAGCCCAGGCAAAGACCAAGGTGTCTTCGCCGCGTAGGAACCGATGGCAACGCACTCCACCCGTGGCGCGACCTTTGCCTGGGAAATCGGCAAAAACTGTCACCTTGACAGCGCCGGCATCGGTGCCAGGCAGGGCGCTGGAGGCGCCAGAGACCGTGACGACAACGGCGTCAGTTGGATCGAAGGCACCGAAGGAGACGACGTGGGATTTGGGCGCCAACTTGATGCCAGCGATGCCGCCGCCGCCGCGGCCTTGAGGACGCACTGCGTCGGCTCCAAAGTGAAGGAGTTGGGCATCGGAGGTGATGAAACACAGTTCCTCGTTGCCGGTCGCCAGTTCCACGGCACCGACGACGTGGTCACCCTCGCTTAGTGCGATGACTTCCCAGTCATCGCGGGTCAAGATCTCGGGCTTCACTCGCTTGACCACGCCGTGCCTTGTGCCCAGCGCGAGCCCGGGGGAGTCATCGCGAAGAGAAGTGAGCGCGAGCACTCGTTCGCCGGCGGCCAAGGTCAGGAACTCACTAGCCGGGGCTCCCCCCTGCAAAGTGGGGTGGTTGGCCGTGCCGGGCAATGTGGGCAGGTCGAGGGCGCCAAGCTTGATCAGTCGCCCAGCTGTCGTGATGACGCCCACCTCGCCACGAGCGGTGGTGCGCACCGCGCTGGTGATCGAGTCATGTCGAGCCCGAGCCCCACCGGCTCCAGGCTCATCGACATTGGTGGTGCGGGCCAACAGCCCAGCGGAGGAGAGATAGACAAAGCACGGGTCATCGGCCACCTCTAACGGGGTCGCAGTGATGGCGGTTTGACCAGATGACTCCAACAAGACAGTGCGCCGAGGGGTGCCAAAGGTCTTGGCAACATCGGCTAGCTCAGTTGACACCATCGCGTTGAGCTTGGCGGGATCACCGAGCACCTCGTCGAGATCGGCGATCGTCTTGCTGAGCTCGTCGCGTCGCGTCTCAAGCTCTAGGCGTGAGAATTTGGTGAGCCTGCGCAGCGCCATATCCAAGATGTAAGTGGCCTGAATCTCAGTGAGGTCGAAGACCTTCATCAGGCGCTCTTTGGCAACTTGAGCGTTGTCGCTGTTGCGGATCAGTTGGATCACTTCATCGATGTCCAAGATCGCCAGCAGCAGGCCTTCGAGGAGGTGGAGTTCGTCGGCCGCCTTATTGCGCCGGTACGTCGAGCGCCTCCGGACGACCTCCAGGCGATGCTCAAGGAACACCCGCAGCAACTCCAAGAGCCCTAAAGTGCGAGGTTGCCCATCGACGAGCGCCACATTGTTGATGCCGAAGGTTTCCTCCAGCGGGGTCTGCTTGAAGAGCTGCTCCAGCAAGGCCTCTGGGTGAAAGCCGTTCTTGACCTCGATGACGAGCCGAGTGCCCTTCTCGCGGTCGGTGAGGTCTTTGATATCGGAGATGCCTTGGAGTTTCTTGGTCTGCACCAACACTTTGATGCGCTCCATGATGCGCTCGATGCCGACGCCCCAGGGGAGTTCGGTGACCACGATGCCCTTCTTGCGGGCGTTGATCGACTCGATGCGAGTGGTTGCTCGCATGCGGAAGGTGCCGCGGCCAGTTTCGTAGGCGTCACGAATGCCATCAAGGCCGATGATCTTGCCTCCGGTCGGCAAATCAGGCCCGGGGATGAACCGCATCATGTCGGCGACGCTCGACTTGGGGTGGCTAATCAGGTGCCGAAGTGCTTGCACAACTTCAATGAGGTTATGCGGCGCCATGTTGGTCGCCATGCCAACGGCAATGCCGGTGGCGCCGTTGACTAGCAAGTTGGGGATGGCCGAGGGCAGGACAACAGGCTCGGTCTCACGCCCGTCGTAGTTGGGTTTGAAATCGACGGTGTCTTCGTTGATCGATGAGGTCATTGCCACGGCAGCGGCGTCCATGCGGCACTCGGTGTAACGCATAGCCGCCGGGCTGTCGTCGGGGGAGCCAAAGTTGCCATGACCGTCGATGAAGGGCAAACGCATGGACCATGGCTGGGCCATGCGCACCAATGCGTCGTAAATGGCGCCGTCTCCGTGGGGGTGCAACCGGCCCATCACCTCACCCACAACGCGGGCACTCTTGACGTGACCCTTGTCGGGGCGAAGGCCCATGTCGTTCATCGTGTAGAGGATGCGCCGATGCACCGGTTTGAGCCCATCGCGAGCGTCTGGAAGGGCGCGAGAGTAGATGACTGAATAGGCGTATTCCAGAAAACTCGCGCGCATTTCGTCGCCGAGATCGGTGTCAACGATGTGCTCTTCGAAGTCATCGGGCACGGGTGTGGTCTTGCGGGCAGCCATGCCGGACATTGTGTCTTGATTCGCCCCCAATCTTGGGTCACCACACACCGCATTGGCGGGTAGATTCACCCCGTGACCCACGACGCACCCTCGTCAGACGAATCTGTTGAAGAAACGCCTGCGACCTACCCAGATCATTGGGAGGCCGACGTACTGCTGCGTGATGGGCACACCGCGCATTTACGACCGATTCGACCCGACGATCGTGACCGCTTGATCGAGTTCTATGACTTGGTCTCGGACCAGTCGAAGTACTACCGATTCTTTGCGCCCATGCCCAAGCTGTCTGACCGCGATTTGAACAGGTTCACGCACGTCGACCACGTCAACCGGGTGGCATTCGTGGTGACAGTTGCGGACAAGATCTTGGGCGTTGGCAGGTACGACGCACTCGACGGCCCAGGCACCACCGCCGGCGACGCTGAAGTGGCGTTCTTAGTGCAGGACAAGCATCACGGTCGCGGGATCGCGCAGTTGATTTTGGAGCACCTTGCACAGGCTGGCCGAGAGCACGGCATCAAGCGTTTTGTGGCCGAAGTGTTGCCCGAGAACATGAAGATGTTGAGCGTCTTTCGCGATGCTGGATACAAGTTGGCCGGCGGCTACGAAGACGGCGTCATGCACTATCACTTCTCCATCGATCCCACTGATACGGCCGTGGGGGTGATGCGCGATCGCGAACACCGTGCCGAGGCCGCGTCGATTTCGGCATTCTTTAACGCCCGCGGCATCGCCGTCGTAGGGGCCTCGCGCAAGCAAGACACCATCGGCCAGGCGTTGGTGCGGCACTTGGTGCTGGGGGACTACACCGGTCGGGTCTACGCGGTGAACCCAACCACCGAATCGGTGGCTGGCCTGCCGGCCTACCCGACGGTCGCCGACATTCCAGGCGAGGTTGACCTCGCGATTGTGGCTGTCCCAGTCGATGCGGTCTCTGAAGTCGTGCTCGACTGCGCGGCCAAAGGCGTGCACGGCCTGATCGTGATCTCGGCCGGGTTTGCCGACACCGGTGAAGACGGACGCAAGCGGCAGCGACAACTGCTTGGTCTGGCACGAAGCTATGGGTTGCGACTGATTGGACCCAACTGCTTGGGCATCATCAACACCGACCCAGAAGTCTCGATGAACGCCTCGCTCAGCTCGCACATGCCTCAGCGTGGGCGCGCCGGGTTCTTCTGCCAGTCGGGCGCACTGGGTTCTGCGATCTTGGAGCGTGCCAGCAACCGCGGTTTGGGTTTGAGCACCTTCGTCAGTGCCGGCAACCGTGCCGACGTGTCTGGCAATGACTTGTTGCAGTACTGGGAGAAAGACCCCTCAACCGAGGTGATCTTGCTCTACTTGGAGTCGATTGGTAACCCACGCAAGTTCTCCCGCATTGCCCGACGAGTCTCTCGAGAGAAGCCGATCGTCGCGGTGCGTTCGGGGCGGACGACGCAAGGTGTGCCCATGGGACACAGCGTGCGCACCATCATGGCTCCCCAAGAAGCAGTCGATGCCATGTTCAGCCAGGCCGGGGTCATCCAGGTCGACACGCTCGATGAGATGTTTGATGTGGCCCAATTGGTGGCTCACCAGCCATTGCCCAAGGGCAACCGAGTCGCCGTCGTCGGCAACTCTGATGCGATTGGCTTGTTGGCCGCCGATGCGGCCGTGGGTCAGGGGATGCAGGTTGTGAAGTCGGTCTCCCTAGGCTCCACGGCCACGGCGGCGGACTTCGAAAAGGCACTCGATGCTGCCATCGATGACAGCGGAGTTGATTCAGTTGTCGCGGTCTACATTCCGCCGCTGAACACATCTGGTGAGGCCGTGGCCAATGTCTTGGCCGCTGTCGGTGAACAATCCGATAAGCCATTGGTGTCCACATTCTTGGCATCTGAGGGCCTACCTGAACTG